>Ga0164241_10002281_pt1 | contig 21150 bp, 14 predicted proteins | sample OricomyardsoilBY_FD_108780 | JGI IMG/M metagenome (GOLD analysis project Ga0164241, IMG submission 108780) | Backyard soil microbial communities from Emeryville, California, USA - Original compost - Back yard soil (BY) | ecosystem: Environmental > Terrestrial > Soil > Unclassified | place: USA... | reverse complement strand
GTTCAGGCCGGGAACACCGGCCTGCTCATAACCGACGCGGAAGGTGCCGGTGGTCTTGGGAAAGTATTTTTTCGGAAGGAACGGCCCGTCGAGATTAAGGGAGTAGAAGGTGCCGTGTTCGTCGTCCAGGCCGATCAGTTTTTCCCGGGCGCCCCGGTCGAGCCAGCGGTAGCCATACGTCAATCCTCCGGTCAACTCCGCGTACAACGGCCGGGTGAACGTGCCGGCGAGCGTCCGGGCGGTCTGATCGATCCGGTCCACGCCGGAGAATTGATCCGTCGAATTGCTGGTCTGGTGGGCATACGAGACGCCGAAGGTGGTGCCGTCGGCAAATCCGACATAATCATATCCCAGCCTTTCGCTCATACCGGTCTGGTCGCTGCCGATGCTGTTTTTCGTGTCGTAGTAATTAAATGCGGCCTTGAGCAAGTTGCGTCCCGCCAGCAGGACCTCTCCCGCGGTATTGGCCGAAAAGCGCTTGCTGCGGACCTGGGCGTTCAGATCCGCGGAGGCATCGGTATTTTCGAAATAGGTCAGCCCGAGGTTGGCCCCCGTGGTCCGTCCCTCGGTTCGGAGCATGTTCCACTTGAACGAGAGGTCCGCGTCCTCGGAGTCGAAGGCGGTGCGGTCGAGGTAGCGGCGGATTCTCACTCCGGCGGACGCCTCGGTATCGAAGCGTCCCCCCGGCAGCCGGTAGCGCAGGTTCGGAAAAAGAACGAGATAGTAGTCGGAAGGTCCGTCGGCGGAGGCCGTCAGGTTGGAATCGTAGGTTCCTCTCAGCGTGGTTTGAAGTTGAACCGCGCCGTCACCGACTTGGATTTCCGCCCTGCCCGCCGCGGAGAGCGCGAGCAGTCCACCGATCACTTTGAAGGCATGTTTCATTGAAGATTTTATTGTCCGGACAGGGTTGCATTGAATTCGTTCGCGGGCCGGCGTGCGTCCCATCCCGCCATGCTACCGCACTTGCCCGGACCTGAAGATCCGCAGCCGACCGGTGATTCAATCGACCGACGCCGCTAGTTCCGGTTCCCGACGGGATCGCCTTTGGCGAGCAAACCGCAGGGAACATTCGTTTCGGCGCGGCCCTTGCAGGCGAGCTGGTCGCCGCGCATGCTAACCTGGATATCCTGACCCAAAAGTTTCAGCAGCACGCAGATTCGCGTCGAGGCGGGATGGGCGCGCATCACCCGGCCCTCGCTGCCTTGAAAGCAACCGGTGACGATTTTCACCCAGGCGCCCTCCTCGAACAGCGGGGCGTCGGGCGAGGCCGCCACGCGATTCACCTCGGAGCTCAGGTGGTCGATCACGGCATCGGCCACGGCGGGAGGCGGACCGCCGAAGGAAACCAGGCCCAGTACGCCGGGAGTGCTGGCGACGTGGCGGGATTCCGCGGGGAAATTGAAGCGGGCGAAGACGTAGCCGGGAAAGAGCGCCTCCGTCGCGAATGCCGGAGTGTCGCCCCGTAATTTCTTCCGCACGCGGATTCGTGGAGAGAAAACGGAAACCCCCGTGCGTTGATTGAGGTTTCGCGCCGCGATGTGTTCGCGCCGGGCCATGACGCGCAGGCAATACCATGACTTCAGGACCCCGCCGAGCGAGGTCCCGGGTGTGGTGCTGGGAAAATAGGACGAGGCCGGATTCATGGAAGGCAGATTTTGCTCAAGGAATTGGTCCATCCGCCGACTGTCCGGCGCAAGCCCGATTGGGGAAGAGCGGGTTTAATCAGGGTTTGCCCGATGGGCGTCATCGGTGACGCCCCGACCCCCTTTTAGCCAATGACCCTACCTTCATGGCAGGCGTGGCCCGATTTCGGAAACGCCCGGCGTGGTCCATAGTAGCCGCGATTACCCCGCCAACCATACATCGCCATGTTAAAGCACAGACAAGAGGGACTGGTGTTCCTTCACGGACTTTTTTTGGACGGGGCAATCATTGCATTGTTTTTGATCCAGGTCGCGGTCGTTCATTTCACGGGCTGGATCCATTTCAACGCGGGAGCCAACTGGAGCATCTACCTGATGGGGGTGACGGTGGCGATGATCTGGAATCACCACTCGCTCCGCGGCGTCGCCGCCAAGCTCGGGACTTTTTCCCTGCTCGAGGCCTGCCACCTCTCCCGGCAACAGATCATCCGTCTGGTGGCCGTGCTTTGCGCGGTGGGTTTCGCGACGCGGGATGTTAATTTTTCCCGCGAATTCCTCGTTTGGTTCGTGCTCCTCGCCTCCGGTGCGTTGATTCTCGGCAACTGGCTCATGCCCCGCCGTCTGGCGTGGTTCCTTTTTCGCTCGTTGAAGTTCCGCACCGTGGTGCTGGCCACGATGGACGATGCGTTGCGTCTGCAGGCCTGGCTCGGCGACCGGCAGTATCTCGGGCAGACAATTATCGGTTGCGTGACGCCTCCCGTGCAACCGGGCCGCCTGGGCGCGGAAGGAGGCGAATCGCTGGGGTCGGTGGATCAACTTCGGGCGATCCTGAAGGAACAGCGGATCAACCAGGTGATCATCAATCGCAGCCAGTTCACCGCGGAGGAGATCCGGATAGTCCTGACCGAGGCGGAGCATGCGGGTTGCCGCGTCCGCTATTTCCTCGATCTCAGCTCCACCTTCGGCGAGGAGATGGCAACGGTCGAGTGCAACGACGCCTACGCCTTTGCGGCGCATGCCGCGGAGCCGCTCGACAATCCCATCAACTGCCTGTTGAAACGCACGCTGGATCTGGCCGTGGCGATCCCGGTGGTCTGCTTTATCCTGCCTCCGCTGACCTTGGTGGTCGCGATCATGCAGCGGCTCCAGTCGCGGGGACCGGTTTTCCACCGGCAGGAGCGCTCGGGGCTCAACCGTACCCGGTTCTACATCTTCAAGTACCGCACCATGCACGTGGGTTCCGAGGATCAGCGCGGCACCCAGGCCACGCGCAATGACCACCGGATTTTCCCGTTCGGCCGTTTCCTGCGCAAAACCAGCCTCGATGAATTTCCGCAGTTCCTGAATGTGCTCCTTGGCGAAATGAGCGTGAGCGGCCCGCGTCCCCATTTGTTGGAGCACGACCAGAAATTCGCCGCGATCGTCGGCTCCTATTATATGAGGCATTTTGTGAAGCCGGGCATCACGGGGCTGGCTCAAAGCGAGGGGTTTCGCGGCGAGGTCGCCGGCCGGCCCGAATTGCTGCGCCAGCGCATCCATCATGATCTCCGTTATGTAAACATGTGGTCCCTCCAGCTCGATCTCAGGATCATCGCCGCCACCGCGCGGCAGGTCGTCAAGCCGCCGCGCGCGGCCTATTGAGCGCGGCTGCTTTCCCATAACCTCACCAACCCATGAAGATTTGCTGCGTCGGGGCGGGGTATGTCGGGGGGCCGACCATGGCGGTGATCGCCCAGAAGGCGCCCGACATCAAGGTCACGGTCGTCGATATGAACGCGACGCGCATCGCCGCGTGGAATTCCGACCGCCTGCCGATCTACGAGCCCGGTCTGGGCGAGGTGGTGCGCGAAGCGCGGGGCCGGAACCTCTTTTTCAGCACGAACGTGAAGGTTTCGGTCGCGGAGGCGGACATCATTTTTGTGTCCGTCAACACGCCCACGAAATCCTCCGGGATCGGGGCCGGTTGCGCCGCCGATCTCCGGCACATCGAGGGAGTGGCGCGGGTGATCGCCGAGGTTGCCACCTCGCCCAAGATCATCGTGGAAAAATCCACGATTCCCGTCCGGACGGCGGAGGCCATTCAGCGGATTCTGGCGGCCAACTGTCCGGTGGCGCGGTGCCAGGTGTTGTCGAATCCCGAATTCCTCGCCGAGGGCACGGCGATCCGCGACCTGCTCAATCCCGACCGGGTTTTGATCGGCGGGGAGAGCTCGCCGGAAGGTGAACTGGCCGTGGCCGCGCTTTCCAGCATCTATGCGCGCTGGGTGCCCCGTTCCAGGATTCTGACGACCAACCTGTGGTCGTCGGAATTGTCGAAACTGGTGTCGAACGCCTTTCTGGCCCAGCGAATCAGCTCGATCAACGCGGTCTCGGCCCTGTGCGAAGCGACCGGGGCGGACGTCGACGAGGTAGCCGGCGCGATCGGACGCGATTCGCGCATCGGGTCGCGATTCCTGAAGGCATCGGTTGGATTCGGAGGATCCTGTTTTCAGAAGGACATTCTGAACCTCGTTTATCTTTGCCGGCATTTCCATCTGCCGGAGGTGGCCGCCTACTGGCAGCAGGTCGTGCAAATCAACGACTGGCAGAAGCGCCGTTTCGCGTCGCGGATCGTGCACCGTCTTTTCAACACCGTGGCGGACAAGCGCATCGCGGTGCTCGGATTTGCCTTCAAGAAGGACACGAATGACACCCGGGAATCCCCCGCGATTTCCGTCGTGCGCGACCTGTTGGCAGAGCAGGCGCGGGTGGCGGTCTATGATCCCGAGGTTCCGGCGGAGGAGATCCGGACCGCGGTGCTCGGGGCGGGGACGGAAAATTCCCGCTTGAGCGTGGCGGCGAGCGCCTATGAGGCGGCCGACGGAGCGCATGCCGTCGCGGTGTTGACCGAATGGGACGAATTCAAACTGTTGGATTTCCGGGCGATCCTCGCGCGGATGATGCAACCCGCATTTGTCTTCGACGGGCGCAACATTCTCGACCTCGCGCAACTTCGCCGGATGGGCTTTGGCGCCCACGGCATCGGCAAGCCTGCGGAAGCGTGCGCCCTCAACTGAAGATGAAGACGAGCCGCCGCATCTCATTACGGTTTTTCCTAGGAGAATCCCCGATGGCCCGGTCAGGGTCCCGGCGGGCCATCGGTCCTTGCCCGCGCCGGCAAGGAAAACACCTTTCGTTGCGTGCAGCCGCCCGGCGGGAAACCCCGTCCGTCGTGCAGCAAACCCGGCAGCTCGTGCCGCCGGGGTTCACTGCAACATCAACCCAAACAGCAAAACATGAAAAATCGATTAAGACTAATCGTCGGGTCGGCCATCGGGCTGGCTCTCGCAGCGGGGGCTCACGCCCTTACGCTGAGCGGCAGCACCGCCGGGGAATTTCAGGGGGTATCCTCTGGGACCACGGTGGTGAATAATGCGGCCGACGGATCATTCGCCTCGTTCCGCACGGGAACGCCGGTGAGCGGTTCGTTCAAGTCCGGTATTGAGTTCAACTCGGAGAGTTTCACCAACATCAACAGTGGTGACACCTTCGCGCTCGGATCCATCACCTATTACAACGGGATCACGCTGATCGGAACATCGTCCGCGGACGCGATGTTCGACTTCTACCTCAACCTGGATTCCCCCGAGATGACCTCGTTCCTGCTCACCACGGTGACGTTCGGCATCGATGCGACCGTCAATACTCCGGAAAATGTCAATCCGGACGTGTTTACGGCCAGCTTCACCCAGCCCGCGCCGGTGCTGATCGACGGTCAATGGGTGAAGTTCACCATCAATGATCTGCCGGCCTCCACCCAGGTGCCGGAGAACCAGATTGTTGAGCTCGCGCAGGTCACGGTGTCGTACCTGAATCCGGTGCCGGAACCGGCCACCTATGGAATCATGGGCGCCCTCGGTCTGTTGAGTCTGGCTGGTTATCGTCGTTTCCGCGCCCAGCGCGGCAACGGCGCACCCACGCCGATGATTGCCGCCTGAACGGCAGTGACTGTCCGCAGCCTCAAACGGCATTCTCCCGGCCTCGGTTCATTCCGCAGGCCGGGTTTTTGGCTTTTGTTTTTCAAGTGAAGGTTCCCGTATCCATTCTCATTCCAATCCGCAACGAGGCGTCCAACCTGCCGCGCTCGCTGGCGGCGGTCGCCTGGGCGGACGAGATTTTTGTCGTCGATTCGGAGAGCACTGACGGATCCGCGGAAATCTGCCGGCGCGCCGGGGCGGAAGTGGTCCAGTTCCGGTTCAACGGCGTCTGGCCGAAGAAAAAAAACTGGTCGCTGGAAAACCTGCCGTTCAGGCACGAATGGGTTTTTATTTTGGATGCCGACGAGGTGCTTCCGCCGGGAACCGGGGAGGAAATCCGCGCCATCGTTGAGAACGACGGCAACGGCCACGCCGGTTACTGGATCAACCGACGCTTCATGTTCATGAATACATGGCTCCGGCATGCGTATTATCCCAATTGGAATCTTCGGCTCTTCAAGCATCGCCTCGGACGCTACGAGCAGATGGTCAGCGGAGCCACCGACAGCGGCGATAACGAGGTTCACGAGCATATCATCGTCCAGGGTTCCACCGGCCGGATGCGCTCCGAGATGGATCATTACGCCTTTCCTTCGATCAGCGTTTTCATCGAAAAACATAACCGCTATTCGAACTGGGAGGCGAAATTGCAGGTCGAGGGTTGCAGGGCCCCGGCGTCCGTCGCACCGCAGGCCTGGCGGATCCGCCTGGCGCGGCGGATCAAGCGCCTTTCCCATCATCTTCCGTTTCGTCCCGCCTTGAGGTTCCTCTACGTGTATTTGTGGCAGGGCGGCATTTGGGACGGGCGCGCGGGGTATAATTTCGCGCGGCTTCACGGCATCTACGAATTTTTGTCGGTGGCAAAGGCCGAGGAACTGCGTTTGCAGCATGCGGCGACGAAAGCGCCCGCTTCCGGAGCAAAGGATACCGCTGCAATGAGTCCGGTTCCGGCTTCGCGCGCGGCCCGGTAACCAACCCCTATTTTTTGGGGGCCGAATAAAACAGCGTTTCCCCTATATGCATCATCGGGTTTCCCCTGATTGCCGCAATCCGGCAATAGTTTACGATGGTGTGATTGCGCATCCTTCCGTTTCACGAACCCGATCTTATCCCCCCTCTAAAAATCACCAAAGCTTTCCATCCTGATAAACTGACCGAAAAATTCACGACACCCCTCGAAAAACGGAGCTACCTATGCGAGTTATCATCTGGGGGATCAATTATGCGCCGGAGCCCACGGGGATCGCTCCCTATACGACCGAGCTGGCGGAGCACCTGCAGTCGCAGGGCCTGAGGGTGGATGTTCTCGCGGGATTTCCCTATTATCCCGCCTGGAGAAAGGATCCGGGGGACGCAGGGAGGATTTATCGCTCGGAAAAAGTGGGCGCGGTGACCGTGCATCGCTGTTGGCAGTATGTGCCCGTCAGGATCAGTGCGCTCCGGCGGATGGTCCACGAATTGAGCTTCGGGGTGTCTTCGCTGCTCCGCGCCCTGGTGCTTCCGCGGGCGGACCTTTATGTGGTGATCAGCCCGCCGCTCGGCCTCGGGATCGTCGCCTGGCTGGTCACGCGGTTGAAGCGCAGCCGTTATCTTTTTCACGTGCAGGATTTGCAGCCGGATTCGGCGGCGGGCCTCGGAATGGTCCGGGCGGGGATTTTCCTGCGGCTGATGTACGCATGCGAACGCTTCGCCTACCGCGGCGCGGCCGGAGTATCGGGAATTTCACCGGGGATGATCGATGCATTCGCGGCCAAGGGCGTTCCTTCGGGGAAAATCTTTTTGCTGCCGAATTGGCTGAGGCAGCCGCCGGCCGGGGTTCCGGAAACAGTGACGCCGGCGGAATTCCGGAAGACCCACGGCGTTCCGGCGGACGCATTCCTTGCGGTTTACTCCGGGAACCTGGGGAAAAAACAGGGATTGGACGCCCTGCTGGACGCTGCGGAGATACTGGAAAAGGAGCGGGACCGCCCGGCGCGAAAGATTGTCCTGATCATCGCGGGTGACGGCGCGGGGCAGTTCGCCATCGCCGGCCGCTTGAAGGAACGCCCGCTCGATAATATCCGTCTGCTTCCGCTTCAGCCGGCGGAGGCGTATCGGGCGATGTTGCGCGCGGCGGATGTCGCGCTGGTTACGCAGATGCCGGGGACCGGTCAGGTTTGTTTTCCGAGCAAACTACTGAGCGTGCTGAGCGCCGGGCTTCCGGTGCTCACGGCAGCCGATGAAACGAGCGATCTGGCGCGCGCGGTCGGGGACGGAGGTTTTGGCCGGAATGTTCCCGCTGCCGCGCCCGAAGCGATGGCGGCGGCATTGGGTGAAATGGCCGACCGTCCGTCACAGTTGGCGGAGTGGCGGGAAAATACCCGTTGGGTCGGTCGGTTTTCACCGGGTGTGATGCTGGGTAGATTCGAGGGCGTTGTACGGGATTTGGGTGGCTCGAACGGCGGAGGCCTGCCCCGGCCGCTGGAACCCGCGCCGCATCGGGGGAATTCCCAATGAATTTGAAACCCATTCGCCTTTGGTCGGTCCGTAAAGCGCAGCCAATTTCCATGGGAACATCCATTCCAAACGCCGTCCCCATCCCCGCCGAAGCGAGCGCGCCGTCGCGCGGCGGAGCATGGCTGGCCACGGGTCTCGCGGTGGGCTTGTTCTGGCTGATGATCCTGAATCAGCAGCGCCTGGAGTGGTCGGTGAATCCGGTCTATTCCTACGGCTGGGCGGTGCCTTTTCTCGCGGGCTATCTTTTTCTCCTCCGATGGCAATCGCGGCCCGCCGCCGGCAAGGCGCTTCCGTCGGGCTGGTTTGCGGCCGGGGTGATCCTCTGCCTCGCCGCGTATTTTCCCGTGCGCGTGATTCAGGAGGCGAATCCCGACTGGGTTAAGATCAACTGGATCATGGCGGCGCTGTGGGCCGGGCTGGTCGTGTTGACGCTGGCGCGGATCGGCGGACGGACCTACGCCTGGTATTTCGTCTTTCCCGTCCTCTTTTGTTTCACGGCGTTGCCGTGGCCGGTGTGGACGGAAGAGGCGCTCTCGCAGAATCTGATGCGCCTCAACGCGCAGGTGAGCGCCGAGGTGCTCACCTTGCTGGGCACCCCCGCCATGGCTCGGGGCAACCTGATCCAGATTGCCGACCGCTGGGTGAACGTGGAGGAGGCGTGCAGCGGAATCCGCTCCCTGCAAACGGCGTTCATGATGTCGCTTTTTCTCGGCGAGTTCTATCGTCTCACGGTTGTACGCCGGGGCGGGTTGATGGCCGCCTCCTTTGCGATGGCATTTCTCGTCAATCTCGTGCGGACCATTGTCCTCACCAGTTTCGCCAGGACTGATTCGATCCGGGAATGGCACGACACGGTCGGCATCATCTCGATGGTCATCTGTCTCGCCGGCCTCTGGTTGCTCGCCGAACTCATCCGTTCCAAAAATAAAAACCACGCGGTCCCATCGGAAGGGCCGGGCGGGATGCGCCCGCTGATCCCGCCGTTTTCCCGGGTGGGTGCCGGACTGGTTTGCGGCTGGCTGGGTGCGGCCGAATTTCTCACGCTCGGCTGGTATGAGATGCACGAACGGGCGCTGCCGCCGCCTCTGGTTTGGAACCTCCATCTGCCGCGCACCGCGCCGGGCTTTTCCGAAGGGGCGTTTGCCGAGCGCATGCAGGCGCTGCTGAAATTCAATTCCGGTTCGACGGCGTCCTGGAACACGCAGGACGGCTATGAGTGGCAGATGTATTACCTGCAGTGGCGGCCGGGCCGGGTCTCCAAGTTCCTTTCCAGTTCGCATTATCCGACCGTATGCCTGCCGGCGTCGGGCATGAAACTCGTCGCCGAAACCGGCGTCTGGGACTGCCGGATCGACGGCGTGGAAATTCCGTTCACCACCTATCTCTTCGACGAGGGCGGTCGCGACGTCTATGTCTTTCACGCGATCGTCGAGGATCGCCCGGCGGCCGGCGGCACGGAACTCAGCTACCGCCAGGTTTCCTCCCACGAACGGATCGATTCCGTATTGCGGGGCGAGCGAAACCTCGGTCAGCACGTGATCGGCATTGCCCTGCGCGGTCCGATCGCCCCGGCGGAGGCGCGCGACGTCGTCAACCATACCCTGGGAACCGTGGTCACCGTGGCTCCCGCTCCGGGTGTCGCCAAAACCGTCGTCCTGCGATGAACCTGTCGCGTGAAAATCCTCTTTTCCGGATTGCGATGGCCGTCGCCCTCCTGGCTCTCGCCGGCGGAGGCTACTATCTCCTCCGCTACCAGGTCTGGACCGCCTATCGCACCTGGAGCATCGGCCGGATGAACGGAATGGCGCGCGATTTCATCGCCGCGAAGGATCCGCGCAACGCGATGCTGACTGTGCGCAAGGTGTTGAGTTCGCGGCCCAACGATGCCGAGGCATTGAAGCTGGGCGTCAGGGCCGCGGAGATGGATTCCTCCGGCGAAGCGGTCATCTTTCAGCGGAATCTCTGCCGCATTCGCAAGACCACGGAGAACTACATCGAGCTCATGCGGCTCGCGCTCAAGCACGGCGCCTACGGCTATGGGGTGGAGGCGATCGGCGCGGTCGCGCAGGATGCGAAGGATTCCGTGGAATATCATCGGATGGCCGCCGAGATCTATCGCAAAATACACCGCGAGGTTCCGGCGAAATATCAGTTGATCAGCCTGCTTTCCCTCCAGCCGGAAGACCGGCCGGCCCGTCTGGCGCTGGCGGAGGTCGAATTCGAAATGGGGCCGGAGGAGCTTCCCGCCGACTGGAAAAACCGCGTGGCTGAATTGGCGAAAACGCCGGAAACCGAACTGGCGGCGACACTCCTGCAATTGCGGGAAGCGGTGGCGCGGGGATCGGCGGGGGAGGCGGCTGCGCTGGCGGCGAAACTCCGGTCGCGGGGCGAACTCGCCTTGTCGCAGCGGTTGTACATGCTGCAGGCGGCCTACCTTTATGATCCGCAGGCGGCGGCGCATCTGCTCGCCGATTTGCAAAAACAGGTCGCGGAACGCCCGGCTGACGTCGTGCTGTTGATGGATTTTCTCTCCCGGGCGTCGAAGAGCGACGCGGTGCAGGCCTGGTATCCGGCGCTGCCGCCGGCGGCGAAAAACGACGGCGCGGTCAAGTTCGCGGTCGCGGAGGCGCTGAAGGATTTGAAGGACTGGCCGGGATTGGAGGCGCTGCTGCGCGAGGGTTCGTGGGAAAAGGACGACTACCTGAGAATGGCGCTGCTGGCCTACGTCTATCGCATGACGGGACGGATGAACCTTTCCGCCGAGTCCTGGAAGATCGCGATGAACTCGGCCGGGCAGGATCTGAGGAAAATGAGCCGGCTCATACGGGATGTGGAGCAGTGGCGCTGGGAGAACGAACGCTACGAATTGCTCTGGCGGATTTTCAACGTGATGCCGACGAACGAGGCCGTGCAGAAATTCCTGGTGGCCCGGGAATATCGCGACGGCAACACGCTCAATCTGAACCGGCTTTACGCCCGCGTGATGGAGGCCGATCCGCGCGACGACGCGGCCCGCAACAATTTCGCCTACACCTCGCTGCTGCTGGATACCAACAGCGGCCGCGCACAGACGATCGCACGCGAGCTGTTCAAGAAACATCCCGAAAACGTTTCGTACCGCACGACCTACACCCTGGCGCTGCACAAGCAGGGGCAGTCGGCCGAGGCGCTCGCGCTGATGGAAAAACTGGACGCGGCCACGCTGCTGTCGCCGGTGCCGGCGGTCCACGAGGCGGCCTATGCGGCAGCCGCCGGCCAGTTCGATCGCGCCGCCTCGCTTCTGCCTTCCCTGAAGTCCGCGCAGCTGCTGCCCGAACAGCGCCGGCTGGCCGACACGGTGCGGATGGAAATCGCGCGCCATGAAACGACGGAAGGCCGGAGAACGGAGCTGGCGGGGATGGATCGCGAGGCCGATGGCGGCGCGACGCAAGGCTGGCTGGCGCTGCTGCCCGCCCGGGCCGCGGGCGCCTCGCTCGATTTCAAGCTCTCCGCTTCCTATTACGCCCGGAATGATTTCGCCGCCTTGCGGGGTTTGCTGAAGGGGGCGCGCTGGGAAGGGGGCGACCACTTGCGTTACGCGCTGCTGGCGTTTGCCGAACGCTCCGGCGGCGCCACCGCCCGCGCGGTTGCCGACTGGCGGCAGGCCGTTGCCACCGCCGGCCGGGACCCGGTTCGTCTGCATGAATTGGAAACGCTGGCGGCAAAATGGGGCTGGCAGCCCGAGCGCATGGACATTGTCGCCCGTTTGTTCGAGCGACGTCCGGCGGACCGTGCGGTTTTATCCGAATTGCTGGAATATTACCGGAATAATTTGCGGACCGCCGACATGGCCCGGGTGCTTTGGCAGTATGTAAACCAGACCAACGCCAGCGATACCGAAGCGGCGTGGTGTGTCTATTACAGCCTGCTGTGTGGATTGAACGAATCGCCGGCTCAAACCCTCGCGGCGCGGGTTTACGACAGCGCTCCGGAGGATCCCCGCCACCGGGTCGCGTATGCCTTCGCGCTTTGGCGACAGCGGCGCGCAGCGGAAGCGTTGAAGTTGGTCGAGGGCCTCGACGCCCCGGAGCTCACCGGCATGAAGGTCTCGTTGATCGAGGCGGGAACGCTGCTTGAACTGGGGCGGAAGGAGGAGGCTGGAAAAATTCTCGAAGGTTTCACCCCGGCAAACGCCATGCCCGAAGAAATCAGCCTGGCTGCAACACTTTTAAGAGAGGCCGGTCTACCGAGTTCGGTGAACGCATTTACACTGCGATAAATATTACGCTTTGAACCATTTTCTCCTTTTTGAATCCGCCTGCATTTCACACCACCACACCACTGACAGGAGACCTAATCTCATGAAAATACGCATCTTTATCGTTGATGATCATGCATTGTTTCGCAAAGGGCTCGCCGCCCTGATCAACGCGGAACCCGACATGGAAGTTTGCGGAGAAGGCGAGGACTGCGCGGTCGCCACCCAAAGTATCCTCCGGATCAAACCGGATCTGGTCATCGTGGACATTTCCCTGAAAGGAAACAACGGCATCGAGCTGATCAAGAATATCAAGGCCGTCGAGCCCCAGATCCAGGTGGTCGTCCTGTCGATGCATGACGAATCCGTTTACGCGCTGCGGGTTTTGCGCGTGGGGGCGAAGGCCTATGTCATGAAGCAGGACGCCGCGGAAGCCGTGGTGGACGCAATCCGCTGGGTTCGCAAGGGGCAGCTTTATGTCAGCGAATACGTCGCGAGCCAGATGCTTAATCGCTACGCCCAAGGCGAACAACTGGGCGACGACTCTGCCGTTTCCTGTCTGAGCGATCGGGAGCTTGAAGTGTTGAATCTGATCGGATCCGGCGTCTCCACGAGGGAGATTGCCGCCCGGCTGCATGTCAGCATCAAGACGGTGGAAACGCACCGCGCCCACATCAAATCAAAGCTCAATCTGGGCACCGCCTCGCAACTGATCCAGTTTTGCGTCCGCTGGGTCGATCAGAGTCCGCACGTGACTCGTTCCGATTCATCGGCGGAATCGGAGGCGAGCAATCCGCCATTTCCAGACTCCCCGGGCGATTCGTCGTCGAGAAAGTTCGGTCCCGCCGCAACCATCACGACCCTGGTTCGCGGTCGTTCGCGTCCGGTTTCGGCGGCCAGGACCGGCTAGCCTGCCTTTCCGCGGCGATGCGTCGCGTGACGACGACCATGGATTCCCGTGAACCGACTGCACTCCCGGGCGGAAGGTTTCGTCGTCGGTGGCAGCGCGGGGCGGGAACGTTGTTCCTCGGATTAACGATCGCCGGGTTTGCGGAAACCAGCCTCGTTCCTGCGGGCAATGCCGCCGTTTTTTTCGGCCCCATGGCGGCGTACGAAGCGGCGCCGCCTTCAATCGCGCACTCCGGGGCTCCCCCGGATGTCCTGCGCTGGGTCTGGGTGCAGGAGCGGATGAATGTCGCCCGTCCCGCCGCGCCCGTTCGCGTGCCGGTTTTTTTCGCCGGCGGGGAATGTGCCCGGATGGAAGAAATCGCGTTGGTCAAATGGCCGTCGCGCGAGGCGATTCCGTTTCAGGCGGATGAGGTGCGCAGGGGGGCCGACGGCGGTGTGGCCCGGCTTCACCTGTGGTTTGTCACCGACATCGCACGGGGTGAAAGCCGGCGCTTCGCCCTGATCAAGCGGTCCGCCCCCGCGCGAACCGCCGCCGTGCCGGTGCGGGTGGAGTCCGGTCGCGACATCCTTCGGGTGCACGCGGGCGGGGCGATCGCTTCGTTTTTCACGAACGGTACACACGCGGCGCGTTTCGCCGGATTGAAACTGGCGGACGGTCCGGAGCTGGCTTTTCAGGGCGGAGCGGCGGCGGCGACCGGGTGGAGCGGGGCGCGTGCCGCCGCTCCCGGGGATCCTCGCGATCGCGAACTGAGTTGGGGTGCGGGGACGGTGTTTGCGAAGGTGAGCATTCGTTCGCGGGACGAAACGGGAAGTGCCGTCGAACAGGTTTTCAGGATGTTTGGCGACGGCTCTTTAAATATCGTCCAGACAATCATGCCTTCCGCCGAAACCGACGGGGAATCGTTGATCACGCAGGATTTTTTGAGCGGTCGGTTGGCCGAGAAAGCGGGCATTTCTCCCGGTTCGCTATCCGCCTGTATCGTCGATTCGCTGCGCGATGTTCATCCGGGGTACGTGGTGGACACGCTGACTTCGGCGAAAGGTGGCTTCGGCTGGCTCGTGGTTCCCGGAACGTTGGGCGGGCGGGGCGGGCGGGTGTCGCTTGATGACGGGAATATTTTTCGTTTGCATGCGCCCGGGGGACTCAAGCGGGCGTCGGGTGACGCCCGCGCCGGCACGGTGCGCGGATTCTGGTCGGAGGTATCCTTGATTCCCGCCCGCCGGCGGGGTGCGGGGCTGGACCGGGCGGTCGGGCAGGCCGCCTCGCAACCCTTGGTCGCCGTGGTCGAACGCCCGGGCGTGACCCTTGCCCTGGCGACCGGCCGGATTCAGGACAATGTCCGTGAGATGAATCCCGTTGGTTGGGCGAACCAAAGCGTCGTCCGCTTTCTGGAGGGCGATTCGCCGCCGTTTCCCGGCAGGAGGTGGTCGGTCGAAAGCGATCCGGAGCGGTGGCTCGCGGAGGCGCGGCGCGCGTACGCCAAGGTGACGGGGAATTCGTACCGCCTGCCCGCCGAGGATGAAAAGGGGCGTGCCGCCGGATCGTTGGATCCGTACCACATTACCTACGAGTCAACGGCGCTGGCCTTTTGGATGTTGTCCGGGGAATTGCCGGAACCGATTCGCGATTCCATGCACGCGCGACTGGAGGCGGTGCGCAGGCAACTGGCGCGCACCGATGAATCGGGCTGGCCTTATCTCGATGTTTTTTCCCGCGCGCAGAACATGCAGATGGGGCCGGCTTTTTTGACTCTGGCGGATCCCGCGGCTGATCCGGCATTGCGACGATTCCATCGCGACCAACTGGCCGCGCCGACGGTCGGCGCCGTCATGCTGCACGGGTTTCGTCCCTATGAGGGGCGCCCGCAGGCCGGGCCTTCCGAGAGCGATACGCTGTATCAGGCGGTCGTGGATTTCTATCTGCGCGCAACCGAACTGGCGCTCAACCGGTCGCTGGGACTGCAGCCCGTGGCCTTCGGACGTTATCTGGACGCCATTGATGTGAATGCCGATCTCTATCATCCCGCCCACCCGCGAGCCGGCGACGAAGGCGGACGCTTTGCCCGCGCGAATTTTTTCCGGACGCAGTCCCACCTTCACCGTTGGCTGGGATGGGGCCCCTCGCCCTTTTTTGCCTTGTTGGCTTCGCCGGTCCGGAATGCGGACGGCTTCGTGGGGGCGACCGAGGCCTGGCACTACGCCAACACCCTGGCGGGGCGCTGGAAAAACTGGCCCGATCAATCGTGGTTGTTTCTCGCTGCGATCCTGCCGGGAAAAGCTGCCGTCTATTCGCCTCCATCGCCGCCTCCGCCGGCGGGAAACGTGAAGGTGGAGACGGGGGAAAAGGGAAACCGGATATCGTGGGATCCGGTTTCATCGGCGGTCGCCTATCGGATCTATCGCCTGCGCCGCGATTCTTCGCCGATCTGGCTCAATTCCCCGTACCGAAAGGACGCGGCGGGGGAGGATGGCTTGCACCTGGAATGGCTGGATCCGGAAGGCGCGACCGGCGACCGCTATCGCGTGCACGCGGTGGATCCGGCCGGCGACGAAAGCCCCTGGTGACGCGGATCGCTCAGAATCCGCCGGTGTGGAGCGAGGCGAGGTTCGAGAGCAAAAGCAGAGGCTCGACGGGTTTGATGAGGATCTGCTGAAAGCCGCTCTCCAAGGCGATGGTTCGATTCCTTTCGTCGGCGTAGGCGGTCAGTGCCAGCGCGGGGCAACTCCCGCTCTTTTCCGCAATTTCCACCTGCCGGATTTGCTGGATCAATTCATGTCCGCTGACTTTTCCCAGGCCGATGTCGCTGAGGATCAAGTCGGGTCGCTTTCGGTTGAATTCCTCGAGCGCGTTTTGCGCGGAATCGACGGAAACAACCCGGGCTCCGGCGTCGGCGAGGACGGCGGCCAGCGCCTTGCGGGTCTCCTCGACATCCTCGACCAACAGGATGTTTACGCCGTGGAGATTCGGCTTTTTACCGGCGGCGACCGGAACGGAAACAACGGACGGCAGGATCACGGGGAGGGGAAGGCGAACGGTGAACACCGCGCCCTTGGCGAGACCGTCGCTGTAAGCCTCGATCGTGCCGCCATGCATTTCCACCAGCTGCCGGGCGATCGCAAGGCCCAGCCCCAGACCGCCGGTATGACGGATGCCCGAGGGATCGGCCTGGGTGAACCGATCGAACACCCGGCCGAGAAATTCCGGGGCGATTCCCTGACCGGTGTCGGCGACCTGGATTTCGATTTGTTCGCCCTGGCGTCTCAACGCGAGATTCACGCGACCGCCGGCGGGGGTGAACTTGATGGCATTGGTCAACAGGTTGTTCAGGATCTGCTTCATCCGCATGGGATCGGCCCGCACGACGCCGGCACGCTCGTCGAGCATTTCGTCGATCACGATGCCCTTGTCCCCGGCGGTGGATCTCAGGACGGCCAGGACCGATCGGACGAGCGACAGGATTTCGATCTCCTTCATTTTCAGCAGAAGTTTTCCCGCAACCATGCGCGAGGTATCAACCAGGTCCTCGATCAGCGTCTGCTGCTCCTTCGCCGACTTTTCGATGGCTTCCAATCCCTCCCTGAGCTGGGGCGGGAGCGCCGGCTGGGCGCCAAGCAGCTTCGCCCACAACAGGGTTGCGGAAAGCGGGGTGCGCAGCTCGTGCGAAATGTTGGCGAGGAAGTGGTCCTTGGCGGAGTTGGCGTTTTCGGCATCGGTCTTGGCCTTTTGCAGCGCCTCCTCGACGACCTTTCGATCCGTATTGTCGCGAAGGACCTTCACAAAGCCGTACAATTTGTTTCCCTCGTCGTACAACGCGGAGAATACGCCGGTACCCCAGAAGCGGGTCCGGTCTTTTTTCAGATGCCAGCGCTCCTCCGTGATGCTCCTTTTTTCCAGCGCCTGCTGCAGTTCGTGATGCATGACCTGGCGGGACTTGTCCTCTTCGGTATAGATCAATTCCAGCGGCTGGCCGAGCGCCTCGGTCTGGGAATAGCCGAGGATCCTTTCGGCGCTTGGCGACCACGTCACGAAGCGCCCGTCCTGGTCGAGGATCAGGATCGCGTACTCCGCGACCCCGTCGAGGATCAGCCGGTGCCGTTCCTCGCTCGAGCGGAGCGCGGTTTCCGCGAGTTTTAACCGCGTGATGTCGGTGAAAGTGAGGATGATCCCGTCGATCGCTCCGGCGGCGGTCAGGTAGGGGAGGGCGCGCCGGACATAGGCGCGACCGCTTTCGCTGACCACTTCGGCCTCGAGCGGGCGGGCGGTGAGCAGGACGCTGCGCACGTCGCTTGAAAGGCGTTGGTCCGAAAACTTCCTGACGAGTTGCCCGAGGGGCCGGTCAATCCTGGCGCTGGCGATATCGATCAGGTCGCCCGCAGCCGGCGTCAAACCCCGGAGGCGCAGTTTCGTGTCCAGAAACAACATCGCGATTCCCGTGCTGTTGATCAGGTCGATCAGATGGCCGGCATCACCGGCGATCCGTGCCGCTTTTTTCCCGCGGGCAAAATCAGCGGCGGAAAGTTTCCGGTGGCCGGCCTTCCGGGCTTTCAATTTGTCGGTTCCCGTCCGGCTCGTTTTCGGCCGGAAAACCACCGTCTTTTTCGTTCCGGAACGCCGCGGCTCGGTTTTGCCGGAATTACGCCGCCTTGTTTTCATGGGCTCGGTTATTCAAATGAAACGGGGGCTTGGTATCCGGAAGGAAAGGCGGGCAGGTTGAATTGGATCGGGACCCATTCGCAAGCAGCAGGGCATGAAAGGATGAATGACGAGGCGAGAGCCGGGTTTCCGTCCTTGTTGATTAGCAATTTTGTGACAACCGAGCCGGACGATCTCGCCGGGTCGGATCGAAAATCGCTGGGGTGTTTCCCCGGCGATTGCGGAGACAATTGCTCAGCCCGTGATTCGTTTGCCGTCGAACACGAGGCGGCCGCCCACAAAGGTCGCCTTCACCTTGCCGGTTAGTTCCCGGCCGGACCACGGCGAATTGAAGGACTTGCTGAATCCCTTCCTCGCATCATAGCGCCAGGTTTCACCCGGATCGAAGACGCAGATGTCGGCGTTTGCACCGGGCGCCAGCGTGCCGGCGGGAAGCTTGAGCACGTCCGCCGAACGGCGCGTCATCAGATCGATGACCGCGGGAAGCTTGAACTTGTTTTTTTGCACGAGCACTTCGAGGCAGACGGGCAGCGCGGTTTCGAGTCCCGTGATTCCATTGGGAGCGAAGTCGAACTCGCGGTCCTTTTCGTCGGGTGCGTGCGGCGCGTGGTCGGTGCCGATGCAGTCGAGGGCGCCGTCCTTCAGGCCGGCGATGATCGCCTTGCGATCATGCTCCGTGCGGAGCGGCGGGTTCATCTTGAAGTTGGTATCATAGGTCCCCAGCGATTCCTCCGTCAGCGCGATGTGATGCGGCGTGGCCTCGGCGGTGACGTTGATCCCGTCCCGCTTGGCGCGGCGGATGAGCTCGACGGACATCGCCGAGCTGATGTGCTGCATGTGGATGTGCCCGCCCGAATAGGAGGAGAGGATGATGTTGCGCGCGACGATGATGTCCTCGGCGGCGTGCGGCCAGCCGCGCAGTCCGAGGCGGGTGGAAACGTCACCCTCGTTCATCACCGCGCCCTTGGTCAGCGTCTCGTCCTGGCAATGGTCGAGCACCGGGAGATCGAACATCTTGGCGTATTCGACGGCGCGGCGCATCAGCTCGTTGTTGGTGACGCAGAGGCCGTCGTCCGTGATGGCGACGACACCGGCCTTTTTTAGCGAGCCGTGCGGGGCCAGCTGGGCGCCCTTCATGCCGACGGTGATGCAGCCGGTGGGATAAACGCGGACGACGGCATTGCGGGCGGCGTTGTTGATCAGTTCGATCGTGCCGGCGTTGTCGGCCACCGGCGAGGTATTGGGCATGCAGACCACCGTGGTGAAACCGCCGGCTGCCGCGGCGTGCGAGCCGCTGAGGATGGTTTCCTTGTGAGTCTGGCCGGGTTCGCGGAAATGGACGTGGATGTCCACCAATCCGGGGCAGACCACGAGGCCCGCGGCGTCGAATTTCCTCGCGCGCTTTTTCTGCGCGGCAGTCAGGCTGGAGACGATTTTTCCGTCATCTACAAAGACGTCGCCGTTCTCGTCCCGCCTGGCGGCGGGATCAATGACGCGACCGTTGGTGATCCAGATAGGGTTCATGAATTATTGGCCACAAAAGGCACAGAAGGCGCAAAAGCCGGAGAGGCGGGGCGATCAGTCGATTTGGCGGAAGATATATTTTCGGAACTGGATCCGCGGGGCGCCGAAGTTGACAAGCATCCCGTGCTCAAGCCGGGACGCGCGAAGGTAGCCGAGCAGCTGCGCCGTATGCTCGTCGGCAAGTGCGCGCACCGCCTTGAGCTCGACAATAAACTCTTTGTTGACGAGCAGACCGGCCACGAACTCACCGAGCAGACTGCCGTCCTCGTCCTGAACGGAGATTGGCACCTGCCGTTCGACCTCGAGGCCCTTTTTTTAGAGACGGTTGCGGAGGGAGTTTTCGTAGACTTTCTCATTGTGACCGTGACGGAGAAACGTATGGCCTCGAAGGCTGTTTGTCTGATGGTATCGGCGAGCTGCCTGGCAATGGGTTCGTTCATTTTTGCGCTTTTTGTGGCCCATTGAATTGAAAGGTCACTCCACCGGGGCGGTGACGTGTTCGGGTTGGCCGCCGGCGCAGAGATAGAGCGCGGCCATGCGCACGGCGATGCCGTTGGTCACCTGCTGGAGGATGACGCTGCGGGGTGAATCGGCGAGTGCGCTGTCGATCTCGACCCCGCGGTTGATCGGGCCCGGATGCATGATGATGGCGTCCGGCTTGATCCATTCCGCGCGGGTCTGGTTGAGTCCGAACATGCCCGTGTATTCGCCCAGGGATGGGAAATGACTCGAGGCCTGTCGCTCGTGCTGGATGCGGAGCAGCATGACCACGTCCGCATCGGCGAGTGCCGAGCGCAGGTTGTGCGAAACCCGCACTCCCAACGATTCGAACCAGTGGGGGACCAACGTCGAGGGCCCGACGATGGTGACGTCCGCCCCGAGCTTGGTGAGGGCGTGGATGTTCGAGCGGGCGACGCGGCTGAAGAGGATGTCGCCGAGGATGACGATTTTCCTTCCGCGCACCGAACCGAGTTTCTCCTGCATGGTGAACACGTCCAGGAGCGCCTGCGTGGGATGTTCGTGGGCGCCGTCGCCGGCGTTGACCACGGGAATGTCGAGCACGCGGCTCAGATAAAGCGGCGAGCCGCTCGCGGAGTGCCGGATTACGATCAGGTCGGCGCTCAGCGCCTGGATGTTCTGGGCGGTGTCGCGGAGGGTTTCGCCCTTGGTCGTGCTGGACGAACCGGCGTCGAAGGAAATGACGTCGGCGCTGAGAAACTTCGCGGCCATCTCAAAGGAGAGGCGGGTGCGGGTGCTGGGCTCGAGGAAGAGGTTGACGATCGTCTTGCCGCGGAGCGCGGGCACCTTCTTGACCTTTCGATCCAGGATGCGGCGAAAAGCCCCCGCCGTGGCGAGGAGCTGGCCGATCTCGGCGGCACTGAGTTCCTCGATCGTGAGGAGATGTTTACGATGCCAGGGCACGGGTGTTTTTCCTTTGTTTTTTTTCCGGCGCGGATTTCGGTTCCGGGACGGGCGCAGTCGGATGGACGGTGATCGAATCCTTCGCGGGAGCACGCGCATCGAGATGAACCCGGACCTTTTCGGCATCCCCGGCATGCACGGCAAGTCCGCGATAGTCGGCGCCGATCGGCAACCGGCGTCCGCCCCGGTCCACGAGGACGGCCAGTTCGACGCGGGCCGGCCGCCCATGGTCGAACAATTCGTCGAGGG
>Ga0164241_10002280_pt1 | contig 21161 bp, 17 predicted proteins | sample OricomyardsoilBY_FD_108780 | JGI IMG/M metagenome (GOLD analysis project Ga0164241, IMG submission 108780) | Backyard soil microbial communities from Emeryville, California, USA - Original compost - Back yard soil (BY) | ecosystem: Environmental > Terrestrial > Soil > Unclassified | place: USA... | reverse complement strand
CAACATAGCCGCGAAGCGCGGGAGGGCCAAGGCGTGGGCCTCATGCGAGGCCCTTGGGGCGTAGCCGCTCGGGGGTCAGCCAGCCGCTCTGTGGGACCTCGGGCGGCAGGTGATTCGGGACGCGCGTGGCGTCGACGACGAAGTAGTCCGGGGCCAGCTCGCGCTCCTGCAGCGCGTCCCACAGCGCGGCCACGGTCGCGAGCCCGACGCCGCCGCGGCTCACCAGGTCGGCCGCGCTGCGGAGCAAGGACGGTGGCTGGCGCGCGTAGGTCACGACCAGCTGCTCGGCCACGTCGAGCACGCCGTCTTGGGAGATGTGGCCGTCCTCGAAGAGCCGCAGCGCGGCCTGGAACGTGTCGTGGCAGGCGACCAGGCGCGGCGAGAAGCCCTCGAAGAGCTGCGGGTTCTTCCGCACCTCGAGGTTGATGTAGATGCCGCGCACGATCTCCTTGGTGGCCATGCCATCTGACAAATTGGCGATATAGTGCGCGTCTTCGTCGCCGACGCCGTTGTGCAAGAGCGTCTCGACGAGGTCGTCGCCACGGAGCCGTCCGGCGATGACGTCGCCGTAGATCGAGTAGACGAGCGCGTCGCTCTCGGAGTCGTCGCCGAACAGCGTCTCCTCCGCGCCCCACGGAAGCTCTTGCCGATTCCGCAACAACGCCGCGACCTTGTAGCCGATCTGCTCACGCAGCTTGCCGAGCTGGCGACGCTTCACCAGCGTCAGCTGATCCTTGAACGTGATGCCGTCGAACTCGACGCCGTCGAGCAACATCTTGCGCTGGATGACGCTGCGGAGCTGCGGCGGGCTGGCCGAGACGAAGTAGATCGGGTTCGATTTTGTCAATCCGCGGGTGGCGCGCCCGCGCCGCAGCGCGCGCAGGAGCGCGGCGGTGCCGGCGACGTTGCGCTTGTCGATGGCGAACTCGAACGGCACCGCGAGCAGCCCGGCGAGGCTGTGGATCTCGGTCGCGAGGTACGTCTTGTCGATGTCCCAGACGTAGAGCGGGCCGCTCCAGCCGTCGGCGAAGTGGCGGTCGTTGGTGCGCTCCAGCGGGTACGCGTACGGCTCCTTCGGGTCGGAGCGCCGCGAGAACAGCCCCATCACCAGCCCCGCTCGCGCGCCGCGACGGCCAGCGCGGTCTCGACGACCGACCCCTCGACGAGGTGCGGCGCGTCGATCGGGAACTCGCTGTGCTCGTAGCGGTTGGCGCGCGCCATCAGCTTCGAGAGCACCTCTGCTGCGCTCAGGTCGTCGAACAGCACCGCGTGGATGCCGCGCGTGATGGGCATGTCGACGCCCAGCCGCGAGGCGTGCTTGGCCGCCGCGAACGTGGTGTTGACGCCCTCGGCCACCTTGACGGTGTCGGCCTGCGCCTGGGCCAGCGTGAGCCCCTCGCTGAGCTTCCGGCCGAGCGTGTTGTTGCGCGACAGCGGCGAGCTGCAGGTGGCGATGAGGTCGCCGAGGCCGGCGAGCCCGAGCGCGGTGAGCTTGTCGGCGCCGAGCGCCTCGGCGAAGCGCGAGATCTCGGCCAGGCCGCGCGTGAGCAACATCGCCGAGGCGTTCTGGCCGAGCTTCATGCCGGTGGCCATGCCGGCCGCGATGGCGATGATGTTCTTGAGCGCGCCGTGCACCTCGACGCCGACGATGTCGTGGTTGCCGTAGACGCGCATGGTCGGGCCGGCCAAGAGCGCGGCGGTCTTCTCGATGACCTCTTCGTACGGGCTCGCGACGACGGTCGCGGTGGGCTGGTTGTCCATCACCTCGTCGGCCAGGTTCGGGCCCGAGATGGCGCCGATCTTGCGACAGCAGGTCTCCTCGCGGAGCAGCTCGGACATGCGCGTGAGGTGCTCGGCCTCGAAGCCCTTGGTGGCCGAGACGAGGATCTGATCGCCGCGCACGAAGTCGCCGAGCTCGTAGGCCACCGAGCGGAAGTTGGCCGACGGGATCGCCACGATGAGCGTCTCCGCGAACTCGGCGGCGCGCTGCAGATCGGCGGTCGCCTCGACGTCCGTGTGGATCTTGCGATCCTTCAGGTAGCGCTCGTTGGTGTGGCGCTCGTTGACCTCGGCGACGCGCTCGTCGTTGCGCATCCACAAGAGCACCTTGGTGCCGTTGCACGCCATGACGTGCGCCAGCGCCGTGCCCCAGCTGCCACCGCCCAAGACCGCCGCCGTCTTCGCTCCCGCGTTCATGCCGTCACCTCCGCCGCCAGCGCCTGCCCGAGCTCGCGCTCGAGGCCGTAGCCACGCAAGCGATTCGAGTAATAGTGCAAGAGCTTCATGTCCTCGCAGAAGACGCGGTCGCCCTTGCGCGTGAGCACCGGCTTGCTGTGGTAAGTGCCAAAATGCCGCAGCGCCGCGCGCACGATGCCGGCCGCGTCGCCGCTCTGCACGATGCCGTTCTCGAGGTGGAGCTCGCCGCGCTCGGCGCGCGCGTGCAGCGCCTTCCACACGATCATGACCTTCTCGGTGAGCGCTCCGAGCGGGATGCCGAAGCCCTCGTCGCCCGTCCGAACCAGCCGATATAAATCGAGATCTGGGTGTCGCTTCTTCAGCACCTCCCACACCGTGAAGGCGGTGAGCTGCGTCGCGACGACCACGTTGTGGCGCAGGAACTCGCGCGCGATCGACTCACCTGCCTCTTGCGTGTAGACGCGGTCGCGCTGCGGCAGGTGCACCGCCTGACCGGCGCGGTCAGTGACATATTTGCGGATGTCGATCTCGCGTCCGTGGCGATCGAGCGACGCGCCCGTGTCGGGGTCGACGCGGTTGCCGAACGGGTCGATGGGGTCGCCGATGCGGACCGTGATGCGCGCCTCGAGGTTCACCAGGTTCTGTGAGAACTGCAGGATCTTCCTCATCAAGTACGACTCGTCGTCGGTGATGATGTAGCGCGACTTGCCCTCGCGCTGCAGGTGGTCCTCGATGAGCGTCTCGGCCTCGAGCACCAGGTAGTAGTTGAGCGTCGCCGGCACGATGTAGATGTTCGGCCGCTCCTTCGCGCGCTGCAGGTTGTTGATGTAGGCCTTGAGGCCCGACGACAAGAGCCCGAGCTTCAGGCGCTGCTCGATCTTGCCGCTGCGCACGCGCGTGCCGGCCGGGAAGAACAGGTTGTGGTTGCCCATCTCGAGCGAGACGGTCGCGTACTCCTTGAGCACGTCCTTGTAGAGCGGCGCGGTCTTCAGGCGGTCGACGCGGTAGGCGCCGAGGTTGCGCATGAACAGCGCCATCATCGGGTTCGAGAACAGGTTGAGCCCGGCGCCGTACGTGAACGCGGGCAGCCCGAGCGCGTAGATGGCCCAGCCGATGACCGGCGAGTCGAGGTTCGAGACGTGCGTCGGCGTGAGGATGACGGTGCCGCGCTTGGCGACCTTCTTGATCGCCTCGGTCTCGCCCTCGATGACGATGGTGTCCGAGATGTCGGGGATGCCGCGCTGCATGAGGCGGCGCGGCGACATCGCGTTCAAGAGGATCGGCAGCGCCTTGGGCATCACCTTGGTCGCGACCGAGTACAGCGACTGCGAGAAGTTGCCGCGGATCTCCTCGGCGAAGCGGCCGATGATCTGCGCCAGCACATCGCGCACGTCGTCTTCGGAGCCGCGGCTGAGCTTGGCCTTCACGCCCGCCCAGAAGGCCTGGTCCTCCGCGCGCGTCGGGCTCTTGCGGTCGATGTCGAGCCGCTTCTTCTCGTGATAGAGCGTGTCGTTCACCAGCACGTCGAGCGGCATGCCGTCGGGCAGCTTCGACTGCATGATGCAGGCTTCCAGGACGCGGCTCCGGAGCTCGACGATGGCCGCGTCGCGCAACGTGTTCTGCATGGTCTCACCTCGGTCGTGGCCGGCCTCGCGGCGGGCGCGTCGAGGCTGTCACGGTGCTGCTCACTGTGCAACCGGGGCCCCGGCGCACGCAGCCCCGCGCTGGGCCTGGGTATTGGCCGGAAAAGTCGCGGGCCGCGGGGGTTCGGGCGATGGTGCTGGTCGGTGCGCCACAACGTTCGAACGAAGCCACATGACCCAGGCCTGGTATCACATCATCGTCGTCGGGACGGACCTGCCCGGGCTCATGTACGCAGCCCTCGCGGCGCGTCTCGGCTATCGTGTGTGTGTCATCGGGCAAGGCGGTAAGCCGAGCGCCTACAAGCGCGAGGGCTTCTGGTTCCTGCGTCAGCCCGAGCTGTTCTACGGCTTCTCGAGCTCGCCCGCGGTGACGCGGGTGTTCAGCGATCTGTCGCTCGGCCACGAGATGAAGAACCGGCCGCAGCCGCTCGAGCCGGCGCTGCAGATCTGCATGGGCACGGGCGGCCCGGGCAGCGTGCGGCTGGATATGTCGGGCCAGCGCCGCTACTGGGAGCGCGACGTCGAGCGTGAGCTGCCGGGCGCGCTGAACCTGCTCGATCGCTTCGACGAGCGCGCGCTCGCGTGGACACGCGCGTCCGATCCGCTGCTCAAGGAAGACCTCGCGTTCCCGCCGCGTGGCCTGCGCGGGCGCGCGCTGTACAAGCGCTTGGGCGAGCCGGTGCAGCACGTGCTGGAGCCCAAGAGCGACGACCCGATCGGCCTCGAGCTGCCCGTCGCCGAGCATCGTGCGGTCGTCGAGGCGCCGCTCGTGCACCTCGTCGACGTGCTCGCGTCGCCGTCCGCGCTGCTCCCCACGGCGCGCGTCTGGTCGCACCTGCGCTCGGGCCTGCACCGCTTCCCGGGCGGCCTCGACGCGATGAAGCAGATGATCTTGCGCAAGCTGCGCGAGCAGTCGGGCGACTATCGACCGGACGCGTACGCGGTGAGCCTCCAGATGAAGCGCGGCAAGGTGCACGCCGTGCAGCTCGGCGAGCGCAACGAGGCCATCGGCTGCGAGCTGGTGCTCGGCAACTGCGAGCCGCGTAAGGTGCTCGGGCTGGTGCCGCGCGACCAGCGCGCCGATGGCTACCACTCGGCGATGGCCTCGCTGGCGCCCGCCGGCTGGCGTGTGGTCATCAACCTGGGCGTCGATCCGCGCGTCATCCCGCAAGGCATGGCGCCCGAGCTGGTGCTCGTCGAGCGCCCATACGAGCCGCTGCGCAACGCCAACTGCCTGTGGATCTCGCGGCCGGGCAGCGAGCCCACGCTCAGCACGCTCGAGGGTCGACCGGGCCCCGGCGTCATCCGCATCTCGGCGCTGCTCGAGGCGCGCGCCGCCATCCCCACCGTGGCCGGCGTCGAGCGCACGGTGGCCGGCGCGCTCGACGCGACGCGGCGCCTCATCCCGTGGCTCGACGAGTCGCTCAAGGTCGTCGACATCCCGGCGCTCTCGGGCGGCGGCGAGCTCGGCCCGCTCGACTACGAGGCGCTGCCGCCGGTCTTCGCGCGCCCGCTCGCCGACACCCTCGACGCGACCGCCTTCGAGCTCGAGACGCCGTACCGGAACGTGTTGCTCGGCGGTGACTTGGCGTTCAGCGGGCTCGGCTTCGAAGGCGCGTGTCTTTCCGCGCTCCAAGCGCTACACCACACGCGCGAATCCGTACGACTGCCGCCGAGCGCGACCGGTCGTCGTTAGTCGGGGGTGCGTCCAATGCTTCGTCCGTGGGTCCTGGTCCTCGCGCTCGTGTGCCCGCTCGAGGCACGCGCCGACGAACCGACCCGCTGGACCTGGGACGCCATCGTCGCCGAGCTCGCGCACCACCCGGTGATGACCGCGGCGCGCGCCGGGCTCGACCAGCTCGAGGCCAAGCTCGGCCAGGCCGAGTGGGCCATCTTCCCGAGCTTCGACCTCGACGCCGCCATCACGCTCACGCCGAAGGTCACCGGCGACGCGCTGCGGTCGCACTCCGACTGGGGCACCATCGGCGTCTACGGCTTCGTCGAGGTCACCATGGTCCAGCCGCTGTGGACCTTCGGTAAGATCAGCGAGGCGCGCCTCGCCGCGGAGGCGGGCGTCGAGGCCGGCAACGCGGCCATCGCCATCGCGAAGAACGACCTGCTGGTGCGCGCCGCCGAGGCGTACTACGGCCGCCTCTTGGCGCTCGAGCTCGACGCCATCCTCGAGGAGGGCAAGGGCTGGATCACCAAGGCGGAGGCCCGTATGGCGAAGCTGCGCGCCGAGGACTCGCCGAAGTACGACCAGAGCGAAGACCTCGAGCTGCAGGTGCGTATGGCCGACTTCGCCACGCTGCAGGCGAAGAACCGCGCGCTCGCGATGCAGTCGGGCCAGGCGCTGCGCCTGCTCTTGCGCGAGCCGGCCGGCGTCGCGATAGCGCTCGCCGACAATCATCTCGATCCCATCCCCTGCGTGCTCCACGACGCCGAGTGGTACGTCGCCGCCGCGCGTGGTCACGACCCGGTCGTGCGCGCGGCCACGAGCAACGTGCGCGTGCAGGAGCACCTCGCTGGCGTCAGGGACGCCGATCTCCTGCCGGACCTGGTGCTGCTCGGCAACGCCGCGTTCGCGCGCGCCACCGAGATCGAGAACCAGCCCTCGTTGTTCGCGAGGGATCCGTACCGGCGCCTCAGCGCGGGCGCGGCGCTCGCCCTGCGCTGGAAGCTGGACCTGGCGCAGCGCTCGTTCGTGGCCGACGAGGCGCGCGCTCGAGCGGCCCGCGCGAACGCCGAGCTGACCGTGACCGAGGACCGCGCCGAGCTGCACGTGCGTGAGCTCGTGCAGGAGCTCGTCAACGATCAGGAGCTCATCCAGGTGCTGGGCAAGGCGCAGCGCACGGCCCAGGGCTGGCTCGCGGCGACCTGGGACACCTACAGCGCCGGGCTGTCACCGTTCAACGACGTGATGGACGCGCTGGTGCAGTTCTATCAGAAGAAGTTCGGCTACCTGCAGCTCGTGTTCGAGCACGACGTGACCATCTGGCGGCTGAACCAGGCCGTCGGTAGCGACGTGTGCGGGCCCTGAGATCCACAACCTTGGTTGTGGATCACGCGCGCGCGTGGACGTGGACTGGGACGCGCACGGGGGCGGATGCACAACCTGGTTGTGGAGCGGGCGCGTGTGGACGTGGATGTGGACGCGCGCGGGGCCGGGTAGGGCAGAGCGGGGCGCGGGTGGCGGATGCACAACCTTGGTTGTGGAATGGGCGCGTGTGGACGTGGATGTGGACGTGCGCGGAGCCGGGTAGGGCGGAGCGGGGCGCGGGTGGCGGATGCACAACCTTGGTTGTGGAGCGGGCGCGTGTGGACGTGGATGTGGACGCGCGCGGGCCCGGGTAGGGCGGAGCGGGGCGCGGGTGGCGGAGGCACAACCTTGGTTGTGGAATAGGCGCGTGTGTACGTGGATGTGGACGCGCGCGGGGCCGGGTAGGGCGCAGCGGGGCGCGGGTGGCGGATGCACAACCTTGGTTGTGGACCTGGCCGTTACTTCTGGCAGCGCTTCGTCGCGAGCGCGGCCTCGATCTCGGCGTACTTGGCACCGACCGCCTCGTCCTGCGGGTCGATGAGGCGCGCCTCCTTCAGCTGCTCGAGCGCCGCGGCGCAGTCCTTCTGGCGGATGAAGTTGTCGGCCGTCAGCAAGATGGTCGGCTTGGCGGCGAGCAGCCGGCTCAGCTCGTCGCGCGCCTCGCTGTAGTAGTCGCTGGTCGCGTCGATCTCGCGCAGGATGTTGGCCGCCTTGCCGCGCTGTAGCGGCATCTGCGTGGCCAGCTTACGCGCCTCCTCGAGGCGGTCGCGGTGGCCCTTCCACACCGTCGCGCGGTTCAGCTTGGACTTCGCGTCGTCGTTGAACGGATCGATCTCGAGCGCCTTCTTGTATTGCTCGATGGCCTTGTCCCACTGCTGGCCCTTCACGAAGTCGTTGCCGACCTCGACGTACTTGGCCAGCTCGGCCTTCTTCTTGGCCTCGTCCTTGGCCTTGTCCTCGGCCGGGTCGGCCTTGGGCTGCGGCGCCTCGGTGGCGGCCTTGGTCGGTGCCGGCCGGTCCTCGCGTGTCGCTTCGGGCGCCGGCTGCGCGACCGCGGCGGTCCCGAAGATCTGGTCCTTGAAAGCGATGAGCACGACGATCGCGAGCAGCGCGATGACGCTCACGATGGCCAGCGGCAGGACCCACTTGGGCGAGCCCCCGCTCGACTTCTTGCGCGGTGCGCGCCCGAAGTCCTCCTCGAAGCCTCCGATCTGCCGGCTCGGCTCGCGGCTCTCACGCACCACACTCGGCTCGCGGCTCGGCTTCGCGTCGCGGATGGCGCTCGGCTCGCGCGACCGTGCCGCCGCGGCGGCCGGCGGAGCGCGCCGGACGTCGCGATCACGGTCGTCGCCGCGGCCCTTGTCGCGTCCGCGCGCGGGTGCCGCGGCCTGCTCGCCGTCGGTCATCTCTACCAGGAACTCGACGTTGCCGAAGCGGATGACGTCGCGGTGCTGGACGGTCGCGACCTCGATGCGCTCGTCGTTGACGAACGTGCCGTTGCTCGACTTGAGGTCCTCGAGCGTCAGCGCGCCGGAGCGCTCGATCGACAGCTTCGAGTGGATGCGCGACACGCTCGGGTCGATGATGGTGAGCGTGCAGTCCTTGCCGCGCCCGATCAGGTTCACCTTGCGCTGAACCCGGAATACCTGGTTCGCGAACGCGAGGTTACGGCCTACCAGGCGGCAGAACGTCTTCTCCTCGTCGGCCGCCGCTTCAGCGTCGCTCTCGATGTGCAGGTAGTAGTCGCCGACCTTGACCTGCGCCGAGCGCTGGATCTGGAACACCTCATGGATGCGCCGGCCGTTGACGAACACGCCGTTGCTGCTGTTGAGGTCCTCGATGTAGCACTTGCCGTCGACCGTATAGAGGCGGGCGTGGCGGCGCGACACGTTGTCGGACGGCAGGATGATATCGGAGGTGTGCGAGCGTCCAATGTAGAACTCGCCCTCTTCGAACGAGTATTCGTCCGCGATTCCGCCGTGTTTGTCTTCGATGATGAGCGTGAACATCGAACGGAATGCCTGCCCTCGCCTCTTCTCGCGGGCGCCTCACCCGCGAGCCCCCCCGACTCGACTCAGCGCCGCGCGCGTGACTCCAGCGCGTAGCCGTCTTTCTGTGCTTCGATCTTGTCGATCTTGTCGATGCGCGTCTGCCCGTCGGCCTCGGTCTTCACCGTGATCGCCAGGTCGACCGCCTCGCCCACGAGCGCCGCGCCGCGGCCCGACAGGCCATGCAGCTCGAGCGCCATGGCGAGCCGCTTGAGCGCTCTCTCGGCGCTCTGCTCGTTGCTCACCGCGATGATCGGGCGGCCGCCCGTGAGCGCCGCCTCCACCCACAGATAGACCACGCGACCGTCGAGCTGCTCGAACACGATCCCATCGGGCTCGAGCGCAATCAGGTCCGACGACGCACACAACGAGGCCGCGCCCACGCGCGCCACGTTCGTCTGGGTCAGCGCCACGCGTGTGCCGTCGCCGATCGCGACCACACGGCGCTCTGCCCCCCACGCGGAGGCCAGCGCCGACGCCAGCACGCCAGCGTGGGCGCCCGCGATGACGATGTTCTTGCCGGCCTGCACCGCTGCCGTGAGCTCGCGCTCCTGGGCCTGATCGAGGAACCGATCGGCCACCAGCTCGGCCAGCTGCGGCGCGTCGATGGTCGGACGCCGCCACACGAACAGCGGATCCGCGCCGAGACCAGCCTCGAGCAAGCGCAGCGACGAGCCGTCGGGGAGCCACACTTCTTCCACGCCCGCCGTGATGTCCGGTGGCAGTGCCATCATGTGACCACCGCCGGCCGCGAGCAGCGCGAGCGCCTTGCGGTACGACGCCGACGTCGCGAAGAGGCGGCCGTTCGGCTCGAGCACGCCCGAGCCGCGGTCGACGAAGACGGCCTTGGGACCGTTCGCGACGACCATACGGACGGTCGGATCGGCCTCGAGCTCGGTCAGCGGACCGAGCCCCACGACCTCCGCCAACACGTCCGAGAGCAGCGCGTCACGATCGGTCTCGGGCGCGACCTCACCCGCGTCGATGGCGGCCGCGATGGCCCCCTCGACGATGTCCTGGGCCTCGGCAGGGTCGAGGCCGTCGGGGTGATCGAGCTCGATGCGCCCGACCAGCAACGTCAGGATCCCGTTCCACTCGCCCCACACGGACGCGTCCGACGGCATGCCGTCGTCGTCCTCGGGCTCGGGCTCCGGCGCGGAGCGACGCGCGGCCGCGAGCGACATCACCGTCGCGCCGTCGTCGACGGGCGCGCTGGCGGCGGGCTTCGGTGCGGGTCGCGCGGCGTCCTTCTTCGGCGGCGGCGGCGCGGGCGCTTCCTTCTTGAGCGGCGCGGGCGGCGGGGCCGTCTCCTTCTTGGCAGCGGGCGCTGCCGGCGGTCGCGGCGCGGGCATCTCGACGCCCGGCGGAGCCGCCTTCTTGGCGGGTGCGGGCGGTGCCGGCTTCTTCGGCGGCTCGTCGTCGATGGCGGCGACCATGGCCGAGTCGATGGCGCGCGTCGAGGCGTCGTCGTCCACGTCGGCCGACATGAACGCGGGCGGCTCGGCCGGCGGCGCGAGCTCCTCCTCGAAGTACTCGGCGATCTCCTCGGGGGCCGGCGGGTCGACCGCGACGGTCGCGGCGCGCGGGCTGCGCGGCTGGACCGCGGGGGCGTCGCCCATCGGCGTCGGGCTCGCGGAGTAGGGCGCGGTCATGCGCTGCGACGGGTGCTGCTCGGCGGGGCGTGACAAGCGGATCACGAAGTCGCCGATGTAGACCTTGTCGTCGTACGTGAGCAGCTCGGGCGCTGTGATGCGGCGGCCGTTGACGTACGTCCCGTTGGTCGAGCGCAGGTCGACGATGACGACCTTGTCGTGCTTGTCCACCAAGCGCGCGTGGCGCTTGGAGATGTTGCTTCGAGGCAGGACGATGTCACTGCCGGTCGCACGGCCGATCGTGACCTCCTCCTTGTCGAAGATCAGTTGACGCTCTTCTCCGTTCTTTTCACGGATCGTCAACGCCAACATCGTGGTTCGCTCCTTGGTATCTGAGGGGCACGGCCGAGCGGCATACTTGTCGCTGGGGTTCGCAGGGTTGTCAACCCGCGCCGGCAGCCCCGAGGTATTCCGCAGGGCAGCCTGCTTCGGAACCGGCGAGCGGCCGATGCGGCCGCTGAGGCCGGTTCTCTACGCAGGCCTTCTGCGTAAGTATTCGAGTGCGGCGCGCTCGGGCGCGCGTGTACCGAACACGCCGCCGATTGTCGCGAGCCCCGTCGCGCCCGCTCGCTGCGCGGCCGCGAGGTCATCGGGCAACATGCCGCCGAGCGCGTACACCGGCGTCGGCGCGTGGCCGATGACCCTCGCGAGGCCGTCGAAGCCGAGCGCCTCGCCGACCAGCGGCTTGCTGTGCGGCGCGCGGATCGGGCCGACCAGCGCCCAGTCGACCGGCAGCCTCGGGGCACCGCCATGGTCGGGCAGCGCCTGGTGGTACGAGCGACCGACGCGCAGGCCGGGGAAGCGCGCGTGCACGAGCATCGGGTCGAGCCCGTCCTCGGGCAGGTGCACGCCGTCCGCTTCGCTCGCGAGCGCCAGATCGACGCGTGTGTTCACCGCCAAGCGGCAGCCAGCCGCGCGGGTCGCGGCGCGCAGCCGCACGAGGCGCGTCAGCCGGGTGCGATCGTCGGTGCCGGTCTTGTCGCGCTCGATCAGCAGGATCGACCGAGGCGGCACCGCGGCGAGCACCGCGATGGCCTCGTCGATCACGCGCGGACCGATCGCGCCCACGTCGGCGATCAGCACCAGCCGCACGATCAGCGATGGGTCGGCTTCGACCCGCTCGCCGTTCATCCCACGAGGCCTTCGAGCGGGCTCGAGGCGGTCGCGTAGAGCTTCATCGGGATGCGGCCCGCGCCCGCCGCGAGGCGGCCCGCGATCACCGCGTGGCGCATCGCGTGCGCCATCGCGATCGGGTCGCGCGCCCCCGCGATGGCCGTGTTCATCAGCACCGCGTCGCAGCCGAGCTCGAGCGCGCGCGCTGCATCCGACGCCGTGCCGACGCCCGCGTCGACAATGACCGGCACGCCGCTGCCCGCCATCGCCTCGACGATGAGGCGGAGCTGCACCGGGTTGCGGATGCCGAGCCCGCTGCCGATCGGCGCACCCAGCGGCATGACCGCGGCGGCGCCAGCGTCGGCCAGCTTCTTACAGAAGACCAGGTCGTCGGTCAGGTAGGGCAGCACCGTGAAGCCCTCCGCGATGAGGATACGCGCGGCCTCGAGCGTCGCCTGGTTGTCCGGATAGAGCGTCTTCGGATCGGCGATGACCTCGATCTTCACGAGCTCACCCATGCCGACCTCGCGGGCCAGCATGGCCGTGCGCACGGCCTCGTCCACGGTCGTGCAGCCCGCCGTGTTCGGCAGCAGCGTGTACTTGGCGAGGTCGACCTGCGCCCACACCGAGTCCTCGGCGGCGCGGTCGAGCTTCACGCGGCGCACGGCGACGGTGACGATCTCGGCGCCGGACGCGGCGAGCGCCTCACGCGCGATCGCCACGCTCGGGTATTTCCCGGTGCCGACGAGCAGCCGCGACGTGAACTCTCGACCACCGATCTTCAGTGAATCACTCATGCCGCTGCCCTCCTCCGGTCCAGGTCAGGACCCACCGCCGACGAACTGCACCACCTCGACCGCGTCGCCCTCGACGATGACGGCCGTCTCCCAGCGTGCGCGCCGCACGATGGCGCCATTGATCTCGACGGCCACGCGCATGTCCGCGACGCCGATCGTCTCGAGCAAGCCGAGCACCGTCAGCTCGCTCCGACCTTCCAGCTCACGCGCCTCTCCATTGATGGTCAGCTTCATCGGGCGCTGATTTATCAACGACCCGGGGTGCAGGCTACCCTTTTGCGCGTGATCATAGTCGGCTAGGGTGCGCTCGAACATGGGGCCCATTCGCGTCATCGAAGGCATCGGCAACTGGGTACTCGGTCGCATCGAGAACGTCGGTAGGGCCGTGATGTTGGCCTGGGACGGGCTGATCAACATCTTCCGGCCACCCTTCCGCTGGCGCGTCTACCTGCAGCAGCTCGAGTACGTCGGCTTCGGCTCGCTCGTCATCGTGCTGCTCACGGGTGCCTTCACCGGGATGGTCACGGCCGTCCAGGGCGCCTACGCGTTCAAGATGTTCAACGCCGAGGGCTACGTCGGCGTCACCGTGGCGCTGGCCCTCACGCGCGAGCTCGGGCCGGTGCTCACGGGGCTGATGGTGACGGGCCGCGTCGGCTCGTCCATCGCCACCGAGATCGGCACGATGGTCGTGACGGAGCAGGTCGACGCCCTGCAGTCGATGGCCGTCAACCCCGTGCAGTACCTCGTCTCGCCCCGCATCTTCGCGGGCATCACCATGATGCCGGTGCTCACGCTGCTCTTCTCGATCGTCGGCATCGTCGGCGCCTACATCGTCGTGGTGCTCGGCCTCGGGCTCGACGCGGGCGTCTTCAAGCGCCGCATCTTCGACGCCATCGTGCCCTGGGACATCTGGTCGGGCCTCATCAAGTCCGCCGTCTTCGGGCTCGTCATCGCCACCATCGGTTGCTACTCGGGCTACTCTGCGACCGGTGGCGCTCGCGGCGTCGGCCTCGCGACGACCCGATCGGTCGTCTACTCTTCCGTCGCGGTGTTGGTAGTCGATTACTTCCTCACCGTGCTCATGTACTGACCCGACGTGCTCAAAGCTCGCACACCGCTCTTGGTCGGACTGCTCGTCATCGGGGCCGTCGCGGCGTTCCTCTACGTCTTCGGCACCATCAAGCAGGGCCTGGACCCCGATGACCTGAATACCTATTACGCCCAGTTCGAGGACGCGAGCGGCCTCGCGCCCGACTCGCGTATCGTCTTGGCAGGTATCGACGTCGGCAAGCTCGGCGGCCCGACGCTCGACCCCCGCGACCCCACCAAGGCGCGTGTGCCGCTGTTCGTGCGCAAGGACGTCGTCCTCAAGGAGGGCGTCTTCGATGCCGCCAAGAACACCTGGGTCAACGGCGCCGCCGTCGTGCGCCGCCAGGCGAGCCTCATCGGCGACTACGACGTGGTGCTCACGCCCGGTCTCGACGGGCCCGTCATCCCCAATGGCGGCGAGATCCACAACGTCGTGTCCGAGTCGGGCCTCGGCGCGGTGATGAAGACCTTCGAGAACAGCTCGAAGGAGATCTTTCCTCAGTTCGAGAAGATCACCAAGGACATCTCCGACATCACCGGCGCGCTGCGCGAGACCATTGCCGACAGCGAGGGCAAGGCGGCGATCAAGCAGATCCGCGAGGACGTGAAGCAGGTCACCGAGAACACGCGCGAGGTCACCCGCGAGGTGCGCGAGTTCCTGAAGTCGTCGGTCTATCCACGCGGCGAGGACGTTCGCCAGATCCTCGCGAACCTCGAGCGGGCCTCGGCGCGCATCGCCGACGCGGCCGGGCCGAGCGTGCAGCGCCTCGACCGCATCCTCGAGCGCGTCGACCGCGTCGCCAGCGCCGTCGAGCAGTTCGTGAACCAGCAGACCGCGCCGCTGCCGACGGGCGAGAAGCCGACCGTGCAGCGCACGCTCGCGCTGCTCGAGGGCAGCGTCGAGAACATCCGCAAGGTCACGCAGAAGCTCGAGGAAGGGAAGGGCACCATCGGTCGCCTGCTGACCGACGACAAGCTCGTGCAGGACATCGAGCGCATCGTCTCCGATGTCGAGGACTTCACCTCGACGTTCTCGCGCACGCAGATCAAGGTCTGGTATCGCAGCGACTACTTCGTCGGGCGTGACGCGTTCAAGACGACCATCGACTTCGCGCTCGTGCCGTCGCCCGACAAGTACTACCTCTTCCAGCTCGTCGACGATCCGACCGGCCGCCAGCGCCGCATCACGCGCGTCACGCAGTCGAACGACCCGAACCAGCCGCCCGTGAAGATCGAGGAGATCACCGAGACCTCGAATGACTTCAAGATCTCGGCGCAGTTCGCCAAGCGCTGGGAGTTCCTCACGTTCCGCGTCGGCATCACCGAGTCGACGGGCGGCTTCGGCATCGACGCGGACCTGCTCGACGACGCGCTCGCGTTCAAGCTCGACCTGTTCGACTTCGGCCGCGACACCATGCCGCGCCTGCGGCTGCTCGCGCGCTGGGAGTTCCTCAACCACTTCTTCCTGTCGGCCGGCATCGACGACGTCCTCAACGGCCACGCGCGCGACTGGTTCGTCGGCGGCGGGTTCACGTTCAGCGACAACGACCTGAAGACCATCCTGCCGCTTGCGCCGTCGCCGTAGGGTTGCTAACCGGCCCCGGTGCGCGACCCTCGAGTCGCCGCCCGGGACGCCATGCAGCTCAGCGCGAACAAGACCAAACGCTACGTCCACATCCAGACGTTCGGCTGTCAGATGAACGTCAACGACACCGACCGCATCCTGCAGGTGCTGGCGCCGCTCGACTACGTCATGACCGATGACCCCGCGCAGGCGAGCCTCATCCTGTTGAACACCTGCTCCGTGCGCGACCGCGCCGAGCAGAAGATGATGTCGCAGCTCGGCCGCCTCGCCCCACTCAAGGAGCACAACGACGAGCTGGTGCTCGGCGTCGCGGGCTGCGTCGCGCAGCAGGAGGGCGCCGAGCTGCTGAAGAAGGTGCCGTACCTCGACCTGGTGTTCGGACCCGACCACATCGCCGAGCTGCCGAGCCTGCTCGCGCGCGTCGCCGGCTCCGAGAAGCGCGTCGCCGAGACCGAGCTCTACAAGCGCAAGGGCTACCAGTTCGTCGAGGCCGAGCCGCTGCCGGCGGTCGACGGGCACGCGCAGAAGGTCAGCGAGTTCGTCACCATCATGAAGGGCTGCGACAAGGTCTGCACCTACTGCATCGTGCCGTTCACGCGCGGTCGCGAGGTCAGCAAGCCGCACGAGATGGTCGTGCGCGAGGTGTCGCGGCTGGTCGAGGCAGGCGCGCGCGAGGTGACGCTGCTCGGGCAGAACGTCAACTCGTATGGAAAGGATCTTGTCGAATCGAGCGAGGCTCGCTTCGCGCGGGTGCCGACGTTCGCGCAGCTCCTGCGTGAGGTCGACGCGGTGCCCGGCCTCGAGCGCGTGCGCTTCACGACGTCGCACCCGATGGACGCGATCGACGACCTCATCGCCTGCTTCGGCGAGCTGCGCACGCTGTGCGAGTACTTCCACCTGCCCGTGCAGTCCGGCAGCGACAGCATCCTCGAGGCGATGCGGCGCTTCTACACGGTGGCCGACTATCGCGACAAGATCGCCAAGCTGCGCGCGCAGTGCCCCGACCTGGCGCTCTCGACCGACATCATCGTCGGCTTCCCGGGCGAGACCGAGGCCGACTTCGAAGACTCGCTGAAGCTGCTCGCCGAGGTCGCGTACGACTCGATCTACGCCTTCAAGTACAGCCCGCGCCCCGGCACCAAGGCGCTGGCGCTCGGCGACACGGTGGACGAGGCCGACAAGGAGCGGCGCCTCGACGCGGTGCTGAAGCTGCAGAAGGACATCTCGCGCAAGAAGATGCTCGGCTATGTCGGCAAGCAGGTCGAGGTGCTCATCGAGGGTCCGTCGACGCGCACGTCCAAGGGCCAGTCGAGCGTGGTGCCGCTCGACGCGAAGCCGTCGTTCCAGCTCATGGGGCGCACGCGCACGAACGTCATCGTGAACGTGCCGGTGCCGCTCGGGGACTTCTGGTCCAAGCGCTGGGTCGGCCAGCTCGCGACGGTCGTCATCGAGGAGGCCAAGGCCAACTCGCTGTTCGGGCGCTTCGCGTGACCGCGTCGGTCCGGTGAGGTAGCGTCCGCGCCATGTCAGACGCGCCCCTCGAAGCGAACGAGCCCGTGCCGATGCGCGTCGGCGGGCTGGTCGTCGACCCGAGCACGCAGGTGCCGGTGGTCATCTTGCGCGGCATCGCCGAGCCACGCTTGTACCTGCCGATCTTCATCGGTGGGCTCGAGGCGACGGCCATCGCGTCGGTGCTCGCGGCGGTCAAGATGCCGCGGCCGATGACGCACGACCTGATGGCGACGCTGCTCGACGCGATGCAGTGCCGCGTCACCAAGGTCGAGGTCACGCGCCTCGACGGCGGCACGTTCTACGCGTCCATCACGCTGGCCGATCAGAGCGGCGGCGAGCTGGTGCTGGACGCGCGTCCGTCCGATGCGCTGGCGCTGGCGCTCAGGACCGACGCGAGCATCGCGGTGCACCCGGCCGTCCTGGCCGAGGCCGGCGCGCTGGCGCCCGAGGACGAGCCGCCCCCCGAGGGCGTGGTGGCGACGGCGCCCGACGCGGCGGACGAGGTCGAGCCCGCGGCGGCGGTGACGCGCGAGACCAAGCTCGAGGACCTCGAGCCCGAGGTCTTCGGCAAGTACAAGATGTAGAGGTCACATGAGCACCACACTATGGGCCGGCGTAGGCGCGCCGCGCGGCACGACCCTGCACTGCAAGGGCTGGGTGCAGGAGGCCGCGTTGCGTATGCTGCTCAACAACCTCGACCCCGAGGTGGGCGAGCGCCCCGAGGACCTGGTGGTCTACGGCGGCAACGGCAAGGCGGCGCGCAACCACGCCGCGCTGCAGGTGATCATCGACACGCTGCTGCGCCTCGGCGACGACGAGACCATGCTGGTGCAGTCGGGCAAGTGCGTCGGCGTCATCCGCTCGCACCCCGACGCGCCGCGTGTGCTGCTCGCGAACTCGCTGTTCGTGCCGCGCTGGGCGACCTGGGAGCACTTCCGCGAGCTCGACGCGAAGGGCCTCGCGATGTACGGCCAGATGACCGCGGGCTCGTGGATCTACATCGGCACGCAGGGCATCCTGCAGGGCACCTACGAGACCTTCGGCGCGCTCGCACGCAAGCGCTGGGGCGCGGATGCGACGCTCGCCGGGCGCCTGGTCGTGACCGCCGGGCTCGGCGGCATGGGCGGCGCGCAGCCGCTCGCGGTGACCATGAACGGCGGCGTGTGCCTGGTCGCCGAGGTCGATCCCGAGCGCATCCAGAAGCGTCTCGACACGCGCTACCTCGACCAGCGCGAGGACGACATCGACCGCGCCATCGACCTGGCGCTCGAGCACCAGCGCGGCGGCGTGGCGCGATCGATTGGGATCCCATGCAATGCCACCGAGCTCTTGCAGCGCCTCATCGAGCGCGACGTGACGCCCGACGCACTGACCGACCAGACCTCGGCGCACGACATGCTGAACGGCTACGTGCCCGACCTGATGTCGCTCGCCGACGCGGCGCGGCTTCGTGAGGCCGACCCGAAGCGCTACGAGGAGGAGGCCTATCGCACCGTCAGCGCGCACGTCGCGTCGATGATCGAGCTGATGGCGCGCGGCGCCGAGACGTTCGACTACGGCAACAACATCCGCGCGCGCGCCGAGGAGGGCGGCCTGGCGGGCGCCGATCGCGCGTTCCCGGGCTTCGTGCCGGCGTACATCCGACCGCTCTTCTGCGAAGGTAAAGGTCCTTTCCGATGGGTCGCGCTCTCGGGTGACCCGGCCGACATCCACACGACCGACGCCGCGCTGAAGGACCTCTTCCCGGCCGATCACGCGCTGCACCGCTGGCTCGACATGGCCCAGCAGAAGGTCGCCTTCCAGGGGCTGCCCGCGCGCATCTGCTGGCTCGGCTACGGCGAGCGCCATCGCGCCGGCCTGCTCTTCAACGAGCTCGTGAAGAGCGGCCGCGTGAAGGCGCCGATCGTCATCGGCCGCGACCACCTCGACGCCGGCTCGGTGGCGTCCCCGAACCGCGAGACCGAGTCCATGAAGGACGGCTCCGATGCGGTCGCCGACTGGCCCATCCTCAACGCGCTCGCGAACGCCGTGAACGGCGCCTCGTGGGTGTCGGTGCACGGTGGCGGCGGCGTCGGCATCGGCTTCTCGGAGCACGCCGGTGTCGTCATCGTGGCCGACGGCACCGACGCGGCCGCCCGTCGCATCGAGCGCGTGCTCACGAGCGATCCCGCGCTCGGCGTGATGCGCCACGCGGACGCTGGCTACGACGAGGCCATCGCGGTCGCGCACGAGCGCGGCGTGGACATCCCGCACCTCGGCTGAGTATACCCTCGGGCGCGATGTCAGACCCCAAGCTCACCCGCCCGCCCTTGCTCCGCCGCGTCATCGACCACATGGCACGCTGGCCATGGGGCACCATCGCGGTCGTGCTGCTCATGCTGGTGGTGGTCGCGCTGACCGCCGGCGAGGCGCTCGCCCGCTCCGGCGCGAGCCGCGGCGGCGGTGGCTTCGGCGGTGGCGGTGGTGGCGGCGGTGGCGGCTTCCGCGGTGGCGGCGGGGGTGGCTTCGGTGGCGGCGGCGGCTTCGGCGTGTACGGCTGCATCGCCATGAACCCCACCATGGTGCTCGTCATCATCGCCGTGCTGGTGGTGTTCGCGCTGGTGCAGCGCTTCGCCAACCGGAACAACGGCAAGGCATACGTCGTGCGGCTGCGCTTCGGCATCGACAACCCCGGCCCGACCCCGTGGGTCGAGCTCGAGGCGATGGTGCGGCGCGCCACCTTCGAGACCCCCGAGGGCCTCGCGAGCTTCGTGCGCACGCTGGCGCTCTACCTGCGCCGCCAAGACCACAAGCTCACGCACGCGTCGATCCTCGGCATGGCCAAGCCCATCGCGCCGAGCGAGGCCGAGCAGAAGTTCGAAGGCCTGGCGACCGAGGCGCGCGCGGCGTTCGATCGCGAGGTGCTGCGCATCGAGGGTCCGAGCGCGAAGGTCATCGAGCAGAAGCGCGAGGCCGCGCTGAAGGACGGCGGGCTCACCGACGAGGACGGCGACTTCGGCATCAACGAGATGTTCATCGTCACGCTGGTGCTCGGCGTCGACCACACCGTGCCGCTGTTCCCCGAGAAGATCATGAGCCGCGAGCAGCTCACCTTCGCGCTCGAGCGCCTCTCGAGCCTCGCCCCGCCGCTCGTCTTGAAGGCCGAGATCATCTGGTCGCCGGCCGCCGAGAGCGACATCATGACGCGCGATGATCTGCTGCGCTTCTACCCGGACCTGGGCGAGCTCGACTGAGCGCGACTGCTGCTCCTTCGGTCGACGCGCGTTCGTTCCGCGCGAGCTGCGCGGCGACCCCGCCTGAAGGCGGGGCCCTACTCCGCTCACGGAACGAGCCTGCGGCGGCGTCGACCTCGATCGGATCCACAACCATGGTTGTGGATCCTTCCAGCCATGACTACTTGAGCACGCGGATAGTCGCGCGGCGGTCGCGCGCGAAGTCGGCCTCGGTGGCGCGGCCGCGCGGGATCTCGCCGTAGGTCGCGACGAAGATGCGCGTGCGCTCGACGCCATGCGAGGCGAGCGCCTCGCCGACCGAGACCGCGCGCTTCATGCCGAGGTCGAGGTTGTAGTCCGCCGGGCCACGCTGATCGGCGAAGCCGATGATCACGACCTGGTGCCCCTTGAGCGGACCGGACGTCATGCACGCCGCGACGTCGGCGGCGACCTGGTCGTCGACGGTGTCGGTGTCGGCGGAGTTGAACGCGAAGTAGGTGCGGCTCGTGTCGATGCCGCAGGCCTGCGCGACGGTCATGTCGATGGTGATGACGCGCGGGTTGCCGTTGGGGCTCTCGTCCAAGCGCGTGGCCATGTCGTTGGCCGGCGTCGGCTCCTCGACGGGCATCGGCTTGGCGGTGCAGCAGGCGTTGATTGTCAGGGCCGAGAAGACGAGGGCGAGGGCGTGTTTCATGCGTGACTCCGTGGTGGTTGCGCGATTCGTCGCCCGTCAGGGGGAAGAACCGTTCATGCCCTGGCCAAGTCATCGATTCGCAAGACGCGCTCGCGGGCGTCTCGGATGAGGGCTGATCAGCGCGCCCAGAGGTTGCCGCTGCGCCCCCAGCCCTCGCCGTCGACGTAGCAGCCGGTGCCCTCCGCGCTGCTCGTGGCCGCGTAGTTGGAGTGGCCGGGCGGGTTGAACGGGTAGCTGCTGAAGACGTAGCCGCTGCGGTTGGCGACGTCCTCGAAGGTGCCGTCGCGGCCGCGGTCGATGCGCCAGTCGTAGCCGTTGTTGACCGCCGAGACCCACACGTTGGCGCTGTTGCGCACGAACACGTTCACGGACACGCCGCAACTGTAGCGCCAGTAGCCGATGGTCGAGAGCAGGTTGATGGTCGCGTCGGCGAGCTTGGCCGCGCCGCTCGTGGTCGTGAGCGCGCCGCCGTACGAGCCGCTGGTGTTGCCGTGCGCGTTGGTCGAGCTGTCGATGTCGACGACCAGCGTCCAGCCACCGCCGTCGGCGACCATGTCGCAGTACACGTCGATGACGCCGT
>Ga0164241_10002279_pt1 | contig 21172 bp, 21 predicted proteins | sample OricomyardsoilBY_FD_108780 | JGI IMG/M metagenome (GOLD analysis project Ga0164241, IMG submission 108780) | Backyard soil microbial communities from Emeryville, California, USA - Original compost - Back yard soil (BY) | ecosystem: Environmental > Terrestrial > Soil > Unclassified | place: USA... | reverse complement strand
GACGATCGGGGCCGCCGCGTCCTGCGAGGGGATCGCCGCGGTGAGGGCGATGCCGAGGCAGCAGAAGGCGGCGCTGCCGACGACGAGGACGACGAGGATCTCCGGCAGCTGGCCCCAGGGGACGTCGACCCCGTAGAGGACGCGACCGAGTGCCGTGATCAGCACCAGCATCAGCAGCGCGACGACGATCGAGTTGCCGATCCGGCCGGCGATGAAGACCCAGGCCGGCATCGGCGTGCCGCGGCCGCGCTTCAGCCGGCCGTCCTCGCGAGCGATCACCAGCGACATCGCCAGCGACTGCATCGTCGCCGAGATCACCGCGACCGTGATGATCGCCGGCACGTAGTAGGTCGTCGTGTCGATGCCGCCGCGCACGTCGACCGTCTGGCCGCCGAAGACGGTGGCGAAGATGATCAGCAGCACGACCGGGAAGCCGACCGTGAAGAAGACCGCGGCCGGGTTGCGCCAGAAGGCCTTCTGGTCGTAGCGGAGCTGGTGGGCGACGAGCTGGAGGCCGCTCACTCGGTCAGCTCCAGGTAGATGTCCTCCAGGGTCGGCCTGGTCACTTCGAGCCCGTCGAGGTCGACGCCGCGCCGCAGCGCCCAGCCGGTCAGCTCGTTGAGCAGCTCGATCGGGGTCGAGGTGCTGAGCTTGACCTCGCCGCCCTCGCCGACCCCCCCGCCCCCGGGCACCTCGCCGACAGCGACCCCGTCGGGCAGTCGGAAGCTGATCGTCGCCGGCTGGCTCTCCCGATCCCCCAGGTCCTCAGGGGTCCCGGAGGCGACGATCTCGCCGGCGGCGATGATCGTCACGCGGTCGGCGAGGCGCTGCGCCTCGTCCATGTAGTGGGTGGTGAGGAAGACGGTCTTGCCGAGGTCGCGCAGGCCGGCGATCGTCTCCCAGGCCTGGCGCCGCGCGGCGGGGTCGAAGCCGGTGGTCGGCTCGTCGAGGAAGAGCAGCTCGGGGTCGCCGATCAGCGCCATGCCGACGTCGAGGCGGCGCTGCTGCCCGCCGGAGAGGCTGCGGGCGCGGTCGTCGGCCTTGCCCTCCAGCCCGACCAGCTCGATCACCTCGTCGACCGGCCGTGGCGCGCTGTAGTAGCCGGCGTAGAGGCCAAGCGACTCGCGCACGGTCAGGTAGGGGTCGAGGCGGCAGCTCTGCAGGACGATGCCGATTCGCTCACGCCAGGCGCGACCGCCCCGCTGCGGGTCCTCGCCGAGCACGCTGACCTCTCCCTCGCTGCGCTTGCGGTAGCCCTCGAGGATCTCCACCGTGGTCGTCTTGCCGGCCCCGTTCGGCCCGAGGAAGGCGAAGACCTCGCCGGCCCCGACCTCGAGATCGATGCCACGCACCGCCTCGAAATCGCCATAGCTCATGCGCAGGCCGCGGATGGAGATGACGGGATCGGGCAAGGGCGCGCGATTCTAGGGCCGACGGCACATTGATGAGCACGAGTCCCTAGACCCACCTTGGGCAACCCGGAGCGCTCGGCGGGTCTCTAGAGGTCCGACTGACGGCGCCTGGGGACGCCAGCCCCCTTCAAGTCCACTTCGGCATCGCGGTGCTTCGTGTGGACGACCACATCGTCGCGCCCCTCTAGCTCGCGGCGAATTCGGTCGGCCACCGTGATCGAGCGGTGGCGACCGCCGGTGCAGCCGATCGCGATCGTCAGGTGGCTCTTGCCCTCCGCCACGTAGGCGGGGACGAGAAAGTCGAGCAGCGGCAGCAGCCGCCCGTAGAACTCGCCTGCCTGAGTCCCCGCCTCGACGTAATCGCGCACGCGCTTGTCAAGCCCGGTCAGCGGGCGCAGGACATCGACGTAGTGCGGATTGGGCAGGAAGCGAACGTCGAGGGTGAGGTCGGCGTCGTGCGGCGGCCCGTTCTTGAAGCCGAAGGTGAGCAGGGTCAGCGCCATCTTGCCGGTCGCGTGGTGGTCGAGCATGTCCTCGGCGATGCGCCGCCGCAGCATGCCGCCGGTCAGGTCGCCGGTGTCCATCACGACGTCGGCGCGCTCGCGCAGCGGCGCCAGCAGCGCTCGCTCGGCGCGGATGCCGTCGACGATCCGCCCTTCCGGGGCCAGCGGGTGGCGGCGGCGGGTCTCCTTGTAGCGGTCGACGAGCGTCTCCTCGTCGGCCTCGAGGAAGAGCACGGTCGGCTTGAGGCCGTCGGCCTCGAGGTCGTCGAGCACCTGCAGGAGGTCGTCGAAGTAGTCGCCGCCGCGCACGTCGGAGACGACCGCGGCGCGCTCGACGCCGCTGCCCTCGTGGCGGAAGAGCTCGCCGAGGCTGCCGATCATCCGTGGCGGCAGGTTGTCGACGCAGAAGTAGCCACCGTCCTCGAAGGCGGCGATCGCCTCCGACTTGCCGGCGCCGGAATGACCGGTGATGACGACCAGGGTCACCTCGCGCGCCGGCGCGGCGCCGTCTGCCAAGCCCTTGACTTCTCTGGCCTTCGCCATCAACCCGTCCTGTTCAGCTGTTCGTGGATCTCCCGGGCTACCTTGCCAGGCATGCCGGGCACCATTTCGAGCTCCTCGCGCGTCGCGGAGACGAACCGCTCTGGCGAGCCGAAATGCTGCAGCAGCGCCCGCTTGCGCACCGGCCCGACGCCCTTCAGCTCGTCGAGCACCGAGCCGGTCATCGCCTGGTCGCGGCGACCGCGGTGGTGTTCGATCGCGAAACGATGTGCCTCGTCGCGCACGCGCTGCAGCAGCTTCGAGGCCTCCGACTCGGCGGGCAGGTCGATCGGCGCCGCGCGACCGGGGACATAGACCTCCTCGAGCCGCTTGGCAAGGCCGATCACGGCGACCCCGCGCTCGACGAAGGGGCGCAGAGCGCGCATCGCCGCCGCAAGCTGGCCCTTGCCACCATCGATCACGATCAACGAGGGCAGCGCCGCGAAACTCTCGTCGCGCTTGCCGTCGTGCGGCGAGAGATCGACCTGCTCGAGGTAGCGGCTCATCCGCCGGCCCAGCACCTCTTCCATCGAGGCGAAGTCGTCGGGGCCCGATCGGCCTCCGTCTTCGCCGCGCACCCGGAAGCGGCGGTAGTCGGCCTTCTTCGTCGCACCCCCCTCGAAGACGACCATCGAGGCGACCGTGTGCTCGCCGCCGAGGTTGGAGATGTCGAAGCCCTCGATCCGCACCGGCAGCTCCCCCATGCCGAGCGCCTCGCGCAGGCTGGCCAGCGACTCGACCCGGCGCTGACGCCGGTGCTCGCGGCGCAGGCGATCCTGGTCGAGGGCGAGGCGGGCGTTGCGCTCGGCGAGCTCGCGCAGGCGCCGCTTGTCGCCGCGCTCGGCCACCCGCACCTCGACGGCGCCGCCACGCCGCTCGCTCAGCGCCGCCTCGAGCAGCTCGACCCGCTCGCGCAGGTAGGGGCCGACGACGATCGTGCGCGGCACGGCCGGCGAAGCCGAGTAGTACTGGCCGATGAACTCCTCCGCGACCTCGCCGAGCTCGCGTTCGGCCTGGTTGTCGAGGTAGAAGCTCTGCCGCTCGGCGAGGATGCCGTCGCGGACCTGGAAGACCTGCACGTTGGCGTCAGCCCCCTCCGCCGCGACGCCGATCAGGTCGGCGGTGCCGACCGAGCCGCCGGCGACGCGCTGGCGCTCGAACAACGACTGGATCGCCTTGAGGCGATCGCGGTGCAACGCCGCGCGCTCGAACTCCCGGGCCGCCGCCGCCTCGTCCATCTTCTCCTGCTCGGCGGCCTCGATCTGGCGGTAGCGGCCGGAGAGGAAATCGACGATCGCGTCGATGTTGCGACGGTACTCCTCGCGGCCGACATAGCCGACGCAGGGCGCCCCGCAACGCTTGATGTAGTAGTCGAGACAGGGACTGCCGGAGCGGCGGCCCGGCTCCACTCCCTCGCAGGTGCGGAACTGGAAGAGCTTGCCGAGCAGGTCGAGGGTCCCGCGCACCCGTTTGGCACTGGAGAAGGGCCCGAAGTAGGCGCGACCCGGTCGATGCTTCTCGCGGGTGAAGTAGACGCGCGGATAGTCCTCGTCGAGGCTGACGCAGACATATGGATAGGACTTGTCGTCGCGCAGGCGGATGTTGAAGCGCGGCCGGTGGCGCTTGATGAAGCTCTGCTCGGCCAGCAGGGCCTCCGCCTCGGTCGAGGTGACCATGCACTCGATCCGGCCCACCCGCGAGGTGAGGCGGGTCTCGCCGCCGGAGAAATGCGAGGCGACGCGCTTGCGGATCGAGCGCGCCTTGCCGACGTAGATGATCTCGCCGTCGCCGTCGTGGAAGAGGTAGACGCCCGGCGCATCGGGCAGCTCGCGTCGCTGCCGCGCGACATGTTCGCCACGTGTTAGTCCCGTGTTGCGCTCGCCGTCGTCCACGAAGCAAAGAGTAGGCTCCTGGCCACCCGGCCAAAGTCGTACCCGACTAAGCCACCCCGACTAAAGCCGCCACGACTAAACATAAGAGACGGAGAGCGAGATGAGCACGGAGACCCTGAGCCCACCCGAGTTGAGCACCATGCAACTGGAGATCGACGGGCAGATAGGCACGCTCACCCTCAACCGTCCCGATGCCTTCAACGCGATGAGCCCGGAGATGATCGGCGAGATGGGCGTCATCTTCGCCTGGCTCGCCGACCAGGCGCCGCTGCGGGCGCTGATCGTGACCGGCGCCGGCAAGGCCTTCTGCTCCGGCGGCGACATCAACTGGTTCAAAGGCGGCGCCGAATCCGACGAGATCGACCTACCGGCGCAGGTGCGCCGAGGCGCCGAGGCGCTGCACGTGGCGATCATCGACCTGCGCCGCATCCCCTACCCGGTGATCTGCGCCGTCAACGGGCCGGCAGCCGGCGCCGGCTTCTCCCTGGCGCTTGCCTGCGACATCCGCATCCCCTCGGAGTCGGCCTTCTTCGCCTGCGCCTACGGCCGGATCGGCGCCTCCCCGGACGGCGGGATGACCTACTTCCTGCCGCGGATCGTCGGCCCCAGCCGGGCGCTCGAAATCCTCCTCAACGACCCCAACATGACCGCGCAGGACGCGCTGGCCGAGCGCCTGGTCTCCGAGGTGGTCGCGCCGGACGAGCTGATGGAGAGGGCCCGGGCGAAGGCAGAGAAGCTGGCCGAGAAGGCTCCCCACTACGTACGCATGGCGAAGCTGCTCGCCGGCCAGAGCATCGAGAACAGCCTCACCGAGCACCTGCAGCTCGAGCGCCACGGGATCGCCGACAGCATGGCCACCGAGGACCTGCGCATCGGCGTCGAGGCCTTCTTCGGCGGCGGCGGCAAGCCCGAGTTCACCGGCCGCTGAACCGTGGGCGCGCCGCGGCCGTATGCGGTTACAGTCTCCCTGAGCATTCTTCCCCCAGGAAAGGACTCCCCGCAATGAAGAAGTTCACCTTCCTCCTCGCACTGGCTCTCGCCTCAGTTGCCCTCGTCGCCTGCGGCAGCAGCGATGACGACACGACCACCACGTCAGGCGGTGGTGAGACCACCAACGGCGCTGCGGCCGGCGGTGGCGGCAAGGAAGAAGCCGGCGGAGGCTCGACCGTCAAATTCGAGGCCGACCCGGGCGGGGACCTCGCCTACACGACGACCAGCGCCACGGCCAAGGCCGGCACGGTGACGATCGACTTCGACAACCCGCAGCCGCTCACCCACGACGTCGCGATCGAAGACTCCAGCGGCGAAGAGGTCGGCGCGACCGAACTGATCGAGAGCAGCTCCGACTCGACCACCGTCGAACTCGAACCTGGCGAATACACCTTCTTCTGCTCTGTCCCCGGCCACCGGGAAGCAGGGATGGAAGGCACCCTCACCGTCAAATAGGCGAGACCCCGGCGCCCGTCACCCGGCGGGCGCCGTTCACAATTTCTCGCTTCGGCTCCTGGCGAGGCGCTCACGACTTGCCTCTAGTCGTCCCTCGAGAAGCCACTCGATGCCAGGCTTCTCCGGCGTCGCGCGCACAATCATCTCGATCGATTCTCGGCGTGTTGGGAAATTTTCCGTCTTGGCGACAAGCGATCGATCACCGGGGAGCCGGAGAAGTAGGGCAAAACTGGTGTAGTCGGGGTGTGACCGGATCTCCGCCGGGACAAAAACCTGCGCGGCCCACAGACCCATCCCACGAGTATCGATCACGCATGCGCGCGACCCCTCAACGGAGGGCATCGAGACGATGAGCAACTCGTCGAGTGGCATCCTGCACTCGAAGTGAACCCATCGTGGCGGCTCGAGAAGGGCCACTCCGATAACGGAGTGCTCGTCAGACACGACCCGCAATTCATCGTCCTGTTCAAAAGGACTCGGAGGCGGCATCGAGCTGGGGGCCAACTCAAGCGCCGCTTTACGGGCCGCATTCTCCAACGCCATCACGGGATCTGGCTCCACTGAGAGCCCCGCTCCCCCGTGGCGTGCGATCAGCGCTCGACGGCCGCAATCGATCGATTTGATGCTTATGCGCAGATCTTCCTCATCGCGGTCGCTGAACGACGGTTCATCTCGACTGGCTTGGGCGCGCGCCGAGCCATTCAACTCGCGAATGATCTGGTAGGAGCACGCCACCTCTCCCCAGATTGCGTCCGGCATCTCAGCGTCGGCAAAAACCGGCTCATACTCATCCCAGCGCGCGGTCCGCAGCTGATCCTCGGGATGGACCCACCACTGGCGCTGCAGTTCAACACCGTTTCGCAGCATGCACAGGTCCTCGTAGAGCTCCTCTTGGATGAGCCGCGACGCTCGCTTGAGCTCGCGCCGGCGCGCCCGCCTACCGCGTGAGACGTCGACGAGCCAACTGGCCAGGCCCGTCACGAAGCCCCCGACCACTACTCCTACAAGTCCAACCAACAGCTGCGACACCCGCTGCATATACCCGGGTAGCGTCGATCGACGCAGGAACCCTCAGGACGACTCAGCGATGAAAGTCACTCAAATCATGAGAAGGCCGGCCGCCAGGCGCTGCGCGACCAGGTCAGCTGCTTCGTCGGGGGTCTCGCGGTCCAGGTCCACGGCGTTCTGCTCGAGGTCGCCGAGATCGGCGAAGCTCTGCCATAGCTGTTGGAGGACATGAGGGTCGGTCAGCGGTTCGCGTTCGCGGCTGCGCGCCCTCGCCTCGCACGTGGCCAGCGGTGCTCGGAGCACTGCGTAGGCGACCTCGTGCCCGGCATCGTGGAGCGCATCGCGCAGCGGCTCGAGGAACCAGCCCGGAATCACGATCCCGTCGACGATCGTGAAATACCCGGCCTCCGCGTAGCCGGCCGCGGCGTCGGCGACGATCCGCATCACGTTCTGGTTCTGCTCGTGCGACTCCGGCCTCCAGGGCTCGACGTAGCCCGCACGGATGAAGTTGAAGAAGGCATCCGACTCCAGATGGACGGCACGAGCCGAGCGTTCGGCGAGGATCTCGGCCGTCGCGGTCTTTCCGACTCCGGGGGGACCGGTGACGATCAGGACGGGCGTCTTGCCTGACGCGGGCAAGAGACCGGGGTCGTCAGCCGGCGGGCGCCATCACGCGGGTGACGCTGTCACCGACGAAGCAGGGCTTCTCGTTGCCCTCGACCTCGAGGGTGAAGCGGGTGACCGACTGCCACCAGCCGCCGCCCACCTCGTCCACGCTGACCACCTCGGCACGGGCGCGGACTCGAGAGCCAGCCGGGACCGGGGCGGGAAAGCGAATCTTGTCCCAGCCGTAGTTGACGCCCAGCCTGAAGCCGGTCGAGGAGATCAGCTCCTTACGAAAGCCATCGACCAGTGAGAGGGTGAGGTTGCCGTGGGCGATCGTCGTGCCGAAGGGGCTCTCGGTCTTGGCCCGCTCGACGTCGACGTGGATCCACTGGTCGTCGCCCGACAGGGCGGCGAAGGTGTCGATGTCCTCCTGGGTGACGGTACGCCACTCGCTCGGGCCGATCTCCTGCCCGAGCAGCGACTGCATTCCCTCGACTCCCTGGACCTCGACGCTTGCCATCGGCCGGCAGTCTAGCCGCAGGGCCAAGATTGGCTCATTTCGAGCCGGGTTGGCGTGAAACGCTCCTGAAGCGACTGAAACCTGTTGAAAGGGGGGTAATGGCTTTGAGAATGCAACAGCGCCGATTCCTAGTCCTGGTCGCATTGCCATGCGCCCTCTTGATGCTCCCCTCCAGCAGCACCGCGGCCCCGAGCTGCGCCGAAGGCCCGGAAACCGTCGGGACGACGATCGTCGGCACGCCCTGCGCCGACACGATCCGCCTGCCGCGCAGTGTCACCACCGTCTTCGGCGAAGGCGGCGACGACGTGCTCTACGGCCAGCGCGGCAACGACAGCCTCTTCGGCGGCGAGGGCGCCGACCGGCTCTACGGCGGGGTCGGCGACGACCGGCTCCGCGGCGGCCCGGGCGACGACCGGCTCTCCGGTGGGTTCGGCGCCGATTCCCTCGACGGCGAGGAAGGCAACGACTTCGACCGCGGCGACGCGACGATCGACCACCTCGGCGACTCGGGGGACAGCAGCAACGACACCCTCAGCTTCGCGACGGGGGTGACGCCGGGATTCCCCAACACGGGATCCTTCTTCACCGACCGCGGTTTCCCGGCGGGGGCCGAGGGGCGCGGCGTCTACATCGACCTCGGCGCCGACTTCGCAAACGACGGGCTGGCGCCCTCCGGCGGCGGTTTCGACGTGCCACTCGAACCGGCGACCGACTTCAGCAACTTCGAGACCGTGATCGGCACTCCCTTCCCCGATTACATCCTCGGCACCGGCGGCGCCGAGACCTTCTACGGGGGCGGCGGCGCGGACCTGATCGACGGCGGCGGGGGCGGCGACGTCGCCCATGGCGGCGCCGACGGCGATGGCTGTGTCGACGTCGCGACGGAGGACTGCGAGCTCTCCGGCGAGGAAATCGACCTGCGCGACCCCGGCGCGATCGCCGTCGGCGTGATGTCCGCGGGTGGTCCCGGAGGGCCGGCCATCTACCTGACCGGCAGCGACAAAAGAGACCGGGTGACCGCGAGCTACGCGTCGGGAGCGGTCACCTTCACGCTGGCCGCGGGCAGCGAAGGCCAGTTCGAAGCCGGCACCGCGGGCGGTTGCGCGGCGCCAAGCGGGGGATCGGTCTCCTGTCAGGTGCCGGAAGCCCCCGACTCGATCCTGCTCGCCGGCCTGGCGGGCGACGACATCCTCTCCGCCCCCAGCCTCCCCGAGACCGTCTCGATCGTCGTCCTTGGGAACGAAGGCAACGACACCCTCACCGGCGGCGAGACCGAAGACGCGCTCGTCGACGGTGCGGGCAACGACATCGTCAACGGCGCCGGGCGCGACGACGCGCTGCCCAACAACGGCGGCGCCGACCAGCTCCTCGCCGGCGCCGGCGAGGACCTCTTCATCTCCAACGCGGTCTGCGACGGCGATTCCCTCGATGGCGGCGCCGATCGCGACAACGCCAACTGGGCCAACTTCGGCTCCGGTGTGACGATCGACATGGCGCAGCGGACCGCCGGGCTGATCGGCCCCCAGGGCGAAGCGCGCTGCCCGAGCGCCGCTCAACTCACCAGCCTGCAGGCGATCGAGGACATCGAGGCCACCAACGGCGCCGACAACCTCGTCGGCGACGACGGGCCCAACCAGCTGCTGGGCCGGGACGGTCCGGATAACTTCCTCGCCGGCGCCGGCAACGACCTGCTGCTGGCCAACTCCGAAGACTCCGTGCCGGTCAACTTCGAAGATTCCGACCCAATCGTCGACTGCGGGGAAGGCTTCGACACGGCGCTGATCGACTTCGCCCCGATCGCCGACGGTCCACCCGTCGGCTGCGAGTCGGTCGAAGAACGCGCCCCGAACAGTTTCCGCCCACCAGACACTCCAACGGATCCGGAGCCTGAGCCACCGGTGACGGAAACTCCCCCTCCACCGCCCCCCAAGCCCCCAAAGCCAGACCGTACGCCGCCGGCCACCCTCCTGCGCCATCGCCCGGCGGCGCTGCTCTTCGCCTCAGGTCCCCGCCGCCGCGTCTCCTTCGCCTTCGTCGCCTCCGAGCCTGGAGCCCGCTTCCACTGCAAGCTCGACGGCCAGCCATGGCGCCCCTGCGGCTCCCCGCGGGCCTATCTCGTTCCGCCCGGCCGCCATACCTTCCGCGCCTTCGCGATCGACGCTGCCGGCAACCGCGACCGCACGCCGGCAACGGTCGGCTTCCGGGTCCGCCTCCGCTGAGCTACGCCCGGGCAACCCCGACTCAGGCAACGAGACGCACCTCGAAGCTCGGCACGGCGAGGGCACCGGCACCGCCGAGCAAAGCGAGGATGCGGCTGACATAGGCCTGGGTCTCGGGATAGCCGGGCACGCAGCCACAGGCTTCGACCGGGGCGGGACCGGCGTTGTACGCGGCGAGGGCCAGCTGCGGGGTGCCGAATTGGCGGATCAGGTCGGACATCAGGTGAGCCTGGGCGTCGATCGCTTCGACCGGGTCGAAGGGGTTGGCGAGGCGGTAAGCGGCGGCCGTGCTCGGAATAAATTGCGCGATGCCCTGCGCGCCGGCGGGCGAGCTCGCGAGCGGGTTGAAGCTCGACTCCGCCATCAGCTGCGCGGCAAGCAGGGCGGCGGAGACATTCCAATGGCTGGCGGCGCCCAGCAACGGCTCGCGGAAGCGAGTGGGAACGAACGAGGGCAGGCCGCCGATCCCGGCGATCGCGCCGTCTCCCCCACCCGCGCCGACGGCGTTGCCGGCCTGCGAACACGGCGGTGGGCCGGCCTCGAAGCCGTAGTGCCAGGCCTCCCAGCTGTAGCGCTGGACGAAGCCGAAGCGGCCCGCGTTTGCGGCCAGCCAGCCGTAGGCCGCATCCGGCCCGAGATCGAGCTCGGTCGCGCAGCGATGCAGAGACTGTCCCGGCGGCGCCACCCAGGTCGGATCGGGATGGGCGGCGAAGAGCGCCGCCTGTTCGGCATCGGAGCGAAAGCCGGAGACGACGAGCAGGGTGAGCCCGGCCTGCGCCGCCGCGGCCGCCATCCGGTCGTAGGCGGCAGCGACATCCGGTCGCATCCCCTCGCCCTGCCTTTCGGCGAGGGGGCCGCTGTAGCCGCCGCCGGCAGCCATCGCCGAGCCCCCGCTCGAGCTCGACGGGGCACCAACTTCGGCGACCGCCGACGCCTCGATCTTCGCCTTGTCCTCGCCGAGCTCGAGCTCGGCGAGGACAGCCGCCCTGGCCCGAACCGGCGCGAACGAGCCCTGGTCGGGGAAGGAGAGTCGCAGGCGCGCCATCCCCACCCCGTTGGCTCTAGCGGAGTCGAACGCCGCTGACCGTGCGCGCGCCATATAGGCGGCCTTCTCCAGGTGCCACGGATTGGGCAGGCCGTTTGGCAGCCTCGCCGGCGAGAGCAGGCGCGGCAGGTCGTCGCGCATCGAGCGCGCCGCCGAGATCGCCGCCAGGTCCGCCGCCCGCTGCACCCTTCCTTTTCCTGTCATCGCGCCGGCGATGGCGACCAGCGCCAGCGCGGAGACGATCAGCGCAAAGGCCCCTCCCAGCGCCAGCGGCAGCGCCTGCCCGTCCTCTCTCCTCCTGCCCATGCGCCGACCCTGCCGGGCTGCGACGCGCGTGTGGCGCGCTCATTCGCGCCGATCTGCGAATTACCTGGAGCGGACCGCGGCGATCGTCTGCGCGAGCGTCTCGCGAGCGTCGTGATGGGGCAGCCAGTGCAGCTTGCGGCGGGCGTTCTTGGTGTCCATCAGCACCGGGCGGCGCACCGCCTCAATCCAGGCCGTCTCGTCGGGGAGGAACGGCATCAGCGCCACCGCCTCGGCGGTCGCGCTGACCGCCAGGTGAGGCGCCGGCACGGCGTGCCAGCCGAGCGCGTGGGCGAGGTCGGTGATCGTCAGCTGCCCGGGCCCGGCGAGGTTGTAGACGCCCGGCTCGGCATGGCCGATCACGGCGGCGCAGAGGGCGGCGGCGACGTCGTCGTGGTGGACGAGCTGGAAGGGCACGCCGGGATCGGGCAGCACCGGCCGCAGCTCGGGCACCTTGCCGAGCGCCCAGCGCAGCGGCCCCGGGATGCGCTGGCCAAGCGCCAGCAACGGGATCAGGTCGAGCAGCAGCGTCGCTTCCGGACCGGCGACGATGCAGGGGCGGAAGACGAAGGCCTCGGTATCGGAGTCCTCGAGCGCCTCGACCAACTCGGCCTCGACCGCCGCCTTGTGGGCGGCGTAGGGATGGCGCGAGCTGCCCTGCAGGGGCTCGTCCTCCTCGAGCAGGTCCGGCATGCCGCGACGAAAGCCGTAGGCGGCGACCGACGAGGTGTAGACGAGCCGCTTCGCGCCGGCGGCAGCGGCCGCCTCGAAGACGTTGCGCGAGCCGGTCAGGTTGACCTCGCGGCTCGCCTTGTCTCCGGCGACGATCGCGAAGGCGAGGTGGACGACGACGTCGGCGCCCTCGACCAGGTCGTCGACCGCCTCGCGGTCGAGCACGTCGCCGCGCCGGTACTCGGTCTTCTCCCAGCCTTGCCCGGCCAGGTCGAAGGGACGTCGCGCCATGCCGATCACACGCTCGACGTCGGGCATCCGCTCGAGGGCGGAGATGAACGCCTTGCCGATCTCCCCGGTCGGCCCGGTGACTGCGACGGTCAGCATGGCGAGATCTCTATCAACTCCTCGAGACCGCGCAGGTCCTTCGGGTTGCGCGTGTAGAGGGGAATCTCGTGGGAGAGGGCTGTCGCGGCGATCATCAGGTCAACCGAACGTGCGCCGCGAGCCTTGCGCCCGCTGACTGTGACTGCCGCATACACCAGCCCATACGCGCGGGCACAGTGCATCTCGAAGGGCAGGGCTTCCACGTCGGACTCGACACGCTGGAGGCGATCCTGGCGACGAGCCCGCGCCAGATCGTCGGAGGCTGCATAAGGCCCTGCGGAGAGCTCGGCAAGGGTCAGCGTCGAAACGCACATCACCTCTGGAAGGCGGGCGCGATCGACTTCGTCGATCGCGATCACGACCGAGGTATCGACCAGGCCTCGCCCCGACGGGACGTCAGCCACGGGGCGTCGGGTCCTGATCGACGTAACGGTCGATGTCCGCGCGGAACTCCTCGTAGTCGATATGGGGAGCACCCTCGAAGATGGCGAGGAAGACGTCTCGCGGAATGAACTGGCGTCGTTTGTACGGCCGCAACTCACCGACCGGCCTGCCGTTGCGAGTCACGATGAAATCCTCGCCCGCGTCCAACGCCCGCATCACCTCGCCGCTGTTGTTGCGCAACTCGCGCTGGGTCAGTTTCCGCGTCATCGAACTCACTGTAGCACGGGTGCGCCACTGAAATTTCGCTTTCCAAGAGGGATTGAAGCAATGAGGAAGACAGGCCACCAGACGACCCAGGCGGCATGACGCCAAACAACGCCCGGCGAGCCGAGACCCACGCGAGGGGGTGTTTCAAGACCTTCGTGAGCAGGCCACGTTCGACCAGGTCGCGGACCGCGAGCGCAGCCAGTGGACGGTCGCTGTCGAGATCGGCTCGCAGCAGCGCGCCGATCGCCCGCAACCCGGTCTCGTCGAGCGCCTCCTGAAGCCGGGCGGGCGGCAGGTGGAGGACGGCGACCGAGTCGCGGACCAGCGGCAGCGCCGCGCGGACGCTCTCGAAGTCCGCCGGGCTGCCCCCGACGGCGAGGTGACAGGTCTGGCCGCGCGAGGCGGCGCGCTGCTGGGGAAGATGGGTTGCCAAGCGCTCCTCGAGCTCCCGCGCGCCGGCCGAGGCGACCAGGGTCGGCCGCGGCGGGCGACCGCCGACGTCGATCAGCAAGCCGGGGCGGTCCGGCTCCGAGCCCGCGCAGGCAAGCGCCGCGGCCGCCGCCTTGGAGCCGCTCGCCTCGCCGACGGCCGTGACCAGGATCACCCGACCGCTCATCGTTTTGGCGGCCTCGCGAAGGCCGTGCTCGTCACGGCAAGGCGGTCGGCCAGCGCCGCGATCGGCGAGGGCGGTCGCAGCCGCACGACCACCTCGCCGCCGCGAACGAAGACCTCGACGTCGTCGTCGGCCCACCCCGGCAGCGCCTCCCGCGCGCTACTCTTGGCCGGCCGTCCCGCCGCCAGCGCCAGCGCCCCCGCCTCGGCGGCGCCGTCGGCGAGGGTCAACGCGTAGCCGGCGATCAGCAGTTGCAGCGCGACGAGGCCGGCGATCAGCAGCACAGGTATCGCCGCCAGCAGCTCAACGGTGGCCTGCCCGCTATCCCTGGCCATCGCCAAGCCCCGTCTTCGCCCCAACCCTCAGCGGCGGCATGCCCGGCAGCAGCCTGGGTATCGAGACCTGTACCGAGATCCCGCCCGAGTCGCTGATGTCCGCATCCGGCCGCAGCGATGGCGGCAGCGCCCGCCGTGCCGCCGCCATCGGGTCGCCTCCCACCAGCGCCGCTCGGGCGCCGGCGCGTGCCGCCATGCCGGCCGACCAGAGCGCCTGGCCCGCAAGCCCTATTTGCGCCGCCACGAGGATCGCCAGCAACAGGAACGGGATCGCCGCGATCAGCTCGACCGAGGCGGTCCCCTTCTCCCTGTGGCCTGCGCTGCTGGCGGTTCGTGACGGCACACAGCGACGGTCACAGCCGCGGGCGTACGCGTGGCGCGCTCAACCGCGCGGATCAGTCACGTCTTCCTCAGTAGGAGTTGGCGTCGACCCAGACTCGCCAGATCGCCGCGATCGAGCCGCCGAGCAGGACGATCCAGACGAGCGTGCCGCCGCCGCTGGAGAAGAGCTCGTCGCTGCCGGCGATCAGCAGGGCCAGCATTCCCAGCGCCCCGTAGAGGATCGCCCGGCGGGCATCGCTCAGCGTCGCCAGGGTCAGCTGATTCTGGCGGCTGAGCACGAACACGGTCCAGGCGATCGCCGCCAGGAAGGCCATCGTGATCGCGGTCAGGATCGCTTCGGCAACGTTGCCCCCGGACGGAGCGAAAGCGACCACGAAGGCCAGCAGCAGGATGATCGCGACGTCGCGCAGGGCACGCACGGGGAAAATTCTACGCCTCGGGTCGCCCTCAGTTGCGGGTCATGACGACGATGCCGAAGACGACCGCTGCCAACGTCGCCGCCAGCGCCAGTCCCGCCAGGGTCGCCGCGGCGCCCGCCGCCAGCGGTCGTTCGCTGCGGCTGAGGTCGGCAAAGCGGGCGACGCCCCAGATCGCCACGGAGAAGACGACGGTCACCCCCACGCCGCCGATCAGCGACGCCACCACGGTCTGCAGCAGCTCCTTGGTTTCGACCACGACCGCCATCTCAGCTGGCCGGAACGGGAGCGCCGGTCCGCGAGCGCTTTGCGAAGAGGGCCGCGATCAGCGAGAGCGACATCAGGCTCACCAGCACCGGCCCGAGCGCACCAGTACCGAAGATCGCGGTCGCACCATAGGCGAGCGCACCGATCGCAGCAGCCGCAGGCAGGGTCAGGAGCCAGGCGACGACGATGTTGCCGGCGACCCCCCAGCGCACCGCCGAGACGCGCTTGCCCGCACCGGCCCCCATGATGCCGCCGTTGATCACGTGCGTGGTCGAGAGCGGGAAGCCGAAGTGGGTCGAGGCGAGGATCACGGTCGCCCCGGCGCCCTGGGCGGAGAACCCCTGGGCCGCGTCCATCTTGATGATCCGTGTTCCGGTCGTGCGGATGATTCGCCAGCCGCCGCTGTAGGTGCCTAGCGCGATCGCCAAGGCCGCCGAGACGATCACCCAGAGCGGCGGGTCGGCGTTCGCCGCCAGCGTGCCGTTGGCGACCAGGGCGAGGGTGATGATGCCCATCGTCTTCTGCGCGTCGTTGGTGCCGTGGGCGAGCGCCAGCAGGCTGCCGGAGATGATCTGGCCGTAGCGGAAGCCCCGCGTCACCGTGCCGGGACGCTGCCGTCCGACCACCCGGTAGATCATCCCGATTGCGATCCCGGCGACGACGAAGGCGAGGATCGGCGCGATCACGGCGGGGATCAGCACCTTGCCGACCAGGCCGTCGGCGATCACCGCGTCGAAGCCGGCGGCTGCGACCGCCGAGCCGACGACACCGCCGATCAGCGCGTGCGAGGAGCTCGACGGCAGGCCGAAGGACCAGGTGATCAGGTTCCAGGCGATCGCCCCGATCAGCCCGGCGAAGACGACCGTCGGCGTGACGACCGCCGAGTTGACGACGTCGTTGGCGACAGTTGCCGCAACCGAGATCGAGATGAAGGCGCCGATGAAATTGAGCAGCGAAGCCATCCCGATCGCCACCTGGGGCCGCGCCGCCCCGGTCGAGATCGAGGTGGCGACGACGTTCGCCGTGTCGTGGAAGCCGTTGGTGAAGTCGAAGGCGAGCGCGGTGCCGACGACGATGAAGAGGATGACTTCAGAAGACACGATGACGCCTGGTGCTCATCATGAATTCTTGATCACGATGCCCTCGAGTATCTGAGCCGCGGTCTCGGTCGCGTCGATCGCGTTCTCGAGCACCGCGAACATGTCCTTCCAGCGGATCACGACCATCGGGTCGATCCCGTTCGAGAAGAGCGAGGCGACGGCGTCGCGGGAGATCCGGTCGCCCTCGTTCTCGAGCCGGTGGATTTCGATCCAGTATTTGTCGAGGTCCTTGAAATCGCGCAGGTGCTCGAGCCCCTCGGCGAGCTGCTCGCAGGCTTTGACGAGGACGTCGGTCAGCGCCTGCGCCTGCGCCATCGGCGCCTCGATCTTGTAGAGGCCGAGCAGGTCGGCGGCCTCCTCTGCGTAGTCGACGATGTCGTCCATGCGGGTCGCCAGCCCGTAGATGTCCTCGCGGTCGATCGGCGTGACGAAGGTCGAGTTGAGGCGCTTGATGATGTCGTGGGTGATCCGGTCGCCCTCCTGCTCGGCCTTGAGGATCTCCCGCGAGATGCCGCTGTCGTCGGGCCACTCGCCCATCATCTGATCGAGTAGCCGCGACGCTTGAAGGTTGTTCTGACCGGCCTCGATGAAGAGGTCGAAGAAGGTGCGATCGCGAGGCAGGAGGGAGAGGCGCACGACTTCGCCAATCCTATTGATAGGAGCGGGCGCGCCCCGCTCAGCCGGCGGTCGCCGCGAGCTGCTCGGCGGCGCGCGCGGCGTGGCGCTCGCGCAGCTCCTCCTGGACGCTGCGCCGCTGCCCGTCGGCGGGCTCCAGCCTGGTCCAGATACCGCCGGCATCGAGCTCCCAGGCGTTGGCGTTCTCGGCGAAGCAGCGCTCCAGCACGTCGAGCAGCTCTGCTTTCAGGACCGGGTCCTCGACCGGCGTGACCAGCTCGACTCGGCTCTCCAGGTTGCGCGGCATCAGGTCAGCGGAGCCCATCAGCACCCGCGTGTCCTCACCCCGCTGGAAGGTGTAGACGCGGGAGTGCTCGAGGAAGCGCCCGACGATCGAGACGACGCGGATGTTCTCCGAGACCCCCGGCACGCCCGGTCGCAGGCAGCAGATGCCACGTACGTTGAGGTCGACCTCGACCCCGGCCTGCGAGGCCTCGTAGAGGGCCCGGATGCAGGCGGCGTCAACCAGCGAGTTCATCTTCAGGGCGATTCGCGCCTCCTGCCTGCCCGGTGCGCCTCTACCGTCGCCTCGATCTCGCCGACGATCTGGTCGCGCATCGTGGTCGGCGAGACCAGCACCTTGCGGTACTCGGCAGGGCGCCCGTAGCCGGTCAGGAAGTTGAACATCTCGGCAACGTCGGCGCCGATCTCCTCGTCGGCGGTGAAGAGGCCGAAGTCGGTGTAGAGGCGGGCCGTCTTGGGGTGATAGTTGCCGGTGCCGATGTGGACGTACTCGCGCACCCGGTCGCCCTCGCGGCGGGCGACGACGATCGCCTTCACGTGGGTCTTCAGGCCGGGGATGCCGTAGACGACGTGGACGCCGGACTCCTCCAGCGACTTGGCCCAGTGGATGTTGGCCTCCTCGTCGAAACGGGCCTTCAGCTCGACCATGCAGACCGCCTGCTTGCCGCGTTCGGAGGCGCGGATCAACGACGGCACCAGCGGCGAGTCGTCGCTGGTCCGGTAGACGGTCTGCTTGATCGCCAGCACGTCGGGATCGGCCACCGCCTGCTCGACGAAGCGCTCGACCGAGGTGGCGAAGGAGTCGTAGGGATGGTGGACGAGGATGTCCTCGTTGCGGATCGCCGCGAACATGTCGACCTGCTCCTCATCCTCGCCCTGCAGGCGCGGCTGCGTCACCGGCGTCCAGGGCGAGTAGCGCAGCTCGGCGTGGCCGGGGACGTCGGCGACGGCGGTCAGATCGGCGAGGTCGATGAGGCCGTCGACGTCGTAGACCTCACGGTCCTCGAGCCGCAGGGCGTCGATCAGCTGCTGGCGCAGCTTGGAGTTCATCCCGGCGGCGATCTCGAGGCGCACGACCTCGCCGAAGCGACGGCGGCGGATCTCGTCCTGGACGGCCTGCAGCAGATCGTCGGCCTCGTCGGAGACGGTGAAGTCGGCGTCGCGAGTGACCCGGAAGTAGCCGTGGTCGACCACCTCGGTGCCGGGGAAGAGGACGTCGAGATTGGCGGCGATCGCCTCCTCCAGCGGCACGAACGCCTTGCCGCCTTCACCGACCGGCAGGAAGCGACCGAGCAGCTCCTTCGGCACCTTGACGCGGGCGATGATCTCGTTGCCGCTCTCCGGGTCGCGCAGCAGCACGCCGAGGCTGAGCGAGAGGTTGGAGATGTAGGGGAAGGGCCGGCCCAGGCCGATCCCCAGCGGGGTCAGGGCCGGGACGACCTGCTCGTGAAAGCGGGTGTCGACTTCGCGGCGCTCCTCCTCGCTTGCCGAGTCGAGCGAGACGATGCGGATGCCCTGCTCCTCCAGCGCCGGGCGCAGCTTGCCGGTGAAGCAGCTGTGCAGGCGACGGTCGAGCTCGAGCACACGGGCCTGGATCGCGTCGATCTGCTCGCCGGGCGGCAGGCCATCGGGACCGCGTGCGTCGATGCCGGCATCGATCTGGTCGAAGAGGCCGGCCACCCGGACCATGTAGAACTCGTCCAGGTTGGAGGCGTAGATCGCACAGAAGCGAATCTGCTCCAGCAGCGGCACCTCGGGATCCTCGGCCAGCTCCAGAACCCGCTGGTTGAAGTCGAGCCAGGAGAGCTCGCGGTTGAAGTAGAGAGCGGGATCGTCGATCGGCTCATCGTACTGGGGCTGCACCGCCACTCCGACCGCCTCAGGCGGCGCGGGCGGGGGCTTGCCGCGCAGCGGCGCCGGTGGCGCCGAGGACGCGCCGATAGCCGGCGGCGAGCTGCTCGAGCGCGCCCTGCCAAGAGCGAGCACGCGCCGCGCGAACCGCCGAGGCGCCGAGGTGACGACGCTGAAGTGGCGAGGCCGCCAGCCGTAGAACGGTGCCGGCGATGTGGTCGGCGTCGGGCCGGCAGAGCATGCCGGTATGGCGGTTCTCGATCAGCGAGGCGGGGCCGCCTGCGGCGACCGCGACCACGGGCACGCCGCTGGCGCCGGCCTCGAGCACGACCTGGCCGTAGGTATCGGTGGTCGAGCAGAAGAGAAAGATGTCGGCGCTGGCGTAGGCACGAGCGAGGTCCTCTCCTTCCAGCCAGCCGAGGAAGGTTGCCTTCTCCCCGAGTCGCGCACGCAGTTCCGCCTCCTCGGGGCCACCGCCGGCAAGCAGCAGGTGCAAGCGTGGATCGACCCCGTGGGCGCGCAGGAAGCTCTCGGCAAGCAGGTCGACCCCCTTCTCCCGGGTGAGCCTGCCGGCATAGAGGATCTTGACCTCGCCGGGGTAGTCCTCGCGGGCGGCTTTGCCGGGGTCGAAGCGGGAGACGTCGACACCGCGCTCCCAGCGCCCCAGCCTGGCGGGGTCGACGCCGAGCGCGAGCAGCGAGCGGTCCGCCGCCGGGCTCGGCGAGAGCACCAGTGAGGGCGCGCCGTAGAAGGCGCCCAGCGCCATCCGCGCCATCGACTCGATGCCGTCATCGCCGCTGCGCAGACCGGCGTAGGCAGCCAGCTCGGTGTGGTAGCTGGCGATCAACGGCGTGCCGGCGATCCGGTTGAGCAGTGTTGCGGCAACGCCCGCCGGCCCCGGCGCGGTGACGTGGACGGCGTCGTAGCGCCCCTCGGCGAGGGTCTCGACCAGGTCGGGCAGCCCCGGGACACCGAGGCGCATCCCCTCGTAGTAGGGGATCTCGAGCTCTGCCGCGGCCGGCAGCCGCCGGTCGACGCCGGCATCGGTGCCGACCACCTCGATCTCGAAACCGGGCACGCCGAGCTCGCGGATCTTCTCGATCGTCGCCGTGACGCCGTGCATGGCGCCGATCCCGTCGGCGATCAGCGCCACCCGCGGGCGCTCGCCGGGCCGGGCCGCGAGCTTCGCCTTCTCGGCGCCGAGGAATGCGGTCGCCGGCGCGTAGGGCACGGCGGGAAGAAGAGCATCGAAGAGGCCGCCGAACGCCGCGCCGATGTCTCCCCGGCCCGCAGCGGCAGAGCCCTGAGCGACCGCGCCACGCAGGCGCCGCTCGTGGGTGCGGCGGGCGCGGCGGTAGAGGTCGGCGTGCGAGAACTCGTCGGCCTGCAGGTAGGCGAGCAGGTCGCGGCCACGCAGGTCGAGCTCGATCGAGCCGAGCCAGGCCTCGAGCAGGGCGCGAGCGTCGTCGGGGCCGATGTCGGCAGCGACCTTGCCCTCGCGGGCAGTGCCTTCGCTGATCGCCCGCTGGGCGATCTTCAGGACCGTGGAGGGATCCGGCGCGGCACCGTCGCCGTCCTCTCGGTCGAGCGCCAGAGCACGCGTCGCCAGCGCCATTGCCGCATGCGCCCACTTGGCGGCACTGCCCTGTTCGCCACCGGCCTCGGCGTCGCCCTCGCGCAGGTGGCGTAGAAACTCTTCCGGCGTGGCGGCCGCGGGCGCCTCGGTGAAGGTGCGGCCGATGTCCACGCCGGCGTGATCGTCGGAGCCGCCGATGCCGGTGCCGCCATGCGTCTCGGTGTAGATCGCGGCGGGCATGTTCAGCTCTGCCGCCCGCGACCCGTTGCGCACCTCCCAGATCGGGAAGAGCTCGGCCAGACGACGCCTGTGGCGGGGCGTCAGCGGCGCGTCGACGTTGTAGAACGGGTGCGCGAGCGCACAGACGATCCCGTTGTCGTCAAGGTATGCGGCGCAGGCCTCGAGATCGCCGGCGTTTGCCTGCAGCCACTCGTGGTCTCCGGGGGTGATCCCGTAACAGAGGACGTGAACCGCCTGGGGCTCGCCGGCAAAGCGGGCGGTCAGCTCCTCGGAGACGAAGCAGTCGGGACGATCGGCGAGCGCGAGACAG
>Ga0164241_10002278_pt1 | contig 21176 bp, 17 predicted proteins | sample OricomyardsoilBY_FD_108780 | JGI IMG/M metagenome (GOLD analysis project Ga0164241, IMG submission 108780) | Backyard soil microbial communities from Emeryville, California, USA - Original compost - Back yard soil (BY) | ecosystem: Environmental > Terrestrial > Soil > Unclassified | place: USA... | reverse complement strand
GCGTGTGGTGCCCATCAATATCGAGGAGCAGTTCTGCCGCGCCCTGGCCATCCTGCAGCAGCAATCCCTGCCGGAAAACCTGGACTGGCCGGATATGACTCGCCTGGAGCCGGTGCAAATGCAGCTGCGTTACGCGGCGAATACGCTTAATGTCCAACAGCTCAGCGCGGAGATTGCCCACCTGCTCGGTGCCGCCACCGGCACGTTCAATGTCGACAGCGGCCAGTTCAATTTTCCTTTTTCGCTCTCCCTCGGTGATTTTGCCGGCAAGGTGGAGGGCTGCCTGCCGATCGATGAAAAATGGCGCAAACGCGCCTTGCCCATTCGCTGCAAAGGATCATTGGACAATATAGGCGTAGGAACTTGCCTGCCAGACACCAAGCTGTTGACCGACATGGCCAAGGACCGTCTCAAAGGTGAAGCGAAGGAAAAGCTGGAAGAAGAAAAGGATCGGCTGGAGAAAAAACTCGGCACCAAAGCCCGGGATCTTTTGCAGGAAAAATTCGGCGAAGAAAAAGGTAAAAGCACCGAAGAATCCGTGCGCAGCTTGCTCAATCAATTTAAAAATAAAAAAGATGTAAAACCACCGGCTGCCGAAACCATTCAAAGTCCCGTGGCGCCAACGGAAACACCCGCACCCGTTCCGGAAAAAAATAAAACAGAATGACAAAATCCACTTTTGCCCAACGCCTGCTGTGCTGGTTCGACCAGCACGGCCGCAAACACCTGCCCTGGCAAAACCCTATTACACCCTATCGCGTTTGGGTTTCAGAAATCATGCTGCAGCAGACCCAGGTGGATACTGTCATCCCCTATTTCGAGCGGTTCATGCAACATTTTCCAGACATTAAAGCCTTGGCTGCGGCACCCATCGATGAAGTGCTGCACCTCTGGACAGGACTGGGTTATTACGCGCGCGCGCGCAATTTGCACCGCTGCTCGCAGATCATTGCCACGGAATACGGAGGATGCTTCCCCGACGACGTGTCTGTGCTGAATGAATTGCCGGGCATTGGCCGCTCCACCGCCGCGGCTATTACCAGTATTGCTTTCGAGCAGCCCACCGCCATACTCGACGGCAACGTCAAACGCGTTCTCGCCCGTCACAACGCCATCTCCGGTTGGCCCGGCCAGCCGAAAGTGGCGGAAAAACTCTGGCAAATCGCCGAAGCGCAAATGCCGGATCACCGCTGTCGCGATTACACACAAGCCATTATGGATTTGGGAGCCACGGTCTGTGTCCGCACCCGCCCGAAGTGCGCCCTTTGCCCTGTTGCCGCAGATTGCGCAGCGCTGGCGGAAGACAATCCCAGCGCTTATCCCGGGAAAAAACCCGCCAAGGAAAAACCGGTCAAAAGTGCCTATTTATTATTATTGCAGGCGCCGTCCGGCGAAATACTGCTGGAGCAACGCCCACCCCAGGGCATTTGGGGCGGTCTTTGGTGTTTGCCGGAACTCGCTGCGGATCAATGTTTGGAAAGTCATATCAGTGTCCGCTATGGCGCGGCCTGCGGTTTTGAACACTGGCCCGGCTGGCGCCATACGTTCAGCCACTATCATTTCGATATCCAGCCCGTGCTGGTCAACTTGGCCAAGCGTCCGGCGGGCGTCATGGAACAGGGCCGCCATATTTGGTATAACCTCCGCCAACCAGCGAATGTCGGCTTGGCCGCTCCAGTGAAAACCTTGCTGCAACAACTCCTACACTCGCGTCAGACCAACTTGCTTTAAAGAAGCAGCCTTACCGATAAAAACCAGGAAACTGCAAAATGACCCGCATCGTTTTTTGCCGCAAATACCAGCAGGAATTGGAGGGTCTGGATGCACCTCCCCATCCCGGCGCGAAAGGCCAGGATATTTTTGAGCATATTTCCAAGCGGGCCTGGCAGGATTGGATGAAACACCAAACTATGCTGATCAATGAAAAGCATTTGAACCTGATGGAAAAAAGCGCCCGCCAATATCTCTCCGAACAGATGGACCGTTTTCTCTCCGGCGAGGAATACGACCGCGCTGAAGGTTATGTGCCGCCCACAAAATAGCCATTTGGCGAGCCTGCAACACCCCGAACAAAAATCCCCTGGGGCGCTTGACTCCCGCCCGGTGAGCGGGTTTAATACGCGCCTCGCTCGGGCACTGCCCGTCCGGCAGCTGCCCAGATAGCTCAGTCGGTAGAGCAGGGGATTGAAAATCCCCGTGTCGGTGGTTCGATTCCGCCTCTGGGCACCATTTTTAAAAGCAAATCTTACCTGCTTTAGCCGAAATGTTTTATTTGCATGTTTCGGATCATCAATTCCCCGCCTTTGTTTCTGTGTATCGCTTTTCTTAAAGCGATAAAAATCGCTGCATTTAAACGCCTACCGTCCTGCAGCGCGAGGCTGTGACGTTTTGCTCGCCTATTAACTTCTTGTCAATCCATGCGCGGAATACCGGTAAAATGAATGCCGGTAAAATTTACAACGAGGAATAGCGAAGCATTTAACGGGTGGACAACACAGTACCCGTTTGCGCCCCTTTTTGATTGGCCAGTTTTACTATTGCGTTGCACCTGCGCCTCGTCGAACTTCTGCCATACTTTGTGACCACGTGTGGCTTTCGCATCTAAGTATGAAGTTGCACTGCGCGCAAAATGGTGGCATAGAAATTGATTGCTGAAGCTCCCGCCATGATGGCCTCGAATTTCAAAGGCCTGGTAAAGCCTGCCGGTGGAATTTTTGAGAAGGTCTAACCCGTTCAAAAGGCGTTTATTTTGATAAGTGTAGTGATACCAGCGCACAACGAAGAGTCGGTAATCAGCCGTTGTTTATCGCAGCTGACGTCAGACGAGTATGCGAGTCAATTGCAGATCATCGTGGTCTGCAACGGTTGTTCGGATAATACCGATCAGGTTGCCAGTAGGTTTTCTGGGATCGAAGTGGTTTCAATTGAAACCGCCTCTAAAATCGCCGCATTGAATGCGGGCGATCAATATGCAAAACATTTCCCTATAGCTTATGTGGATGCTGATATTAAAGTTACCGGCAAAGATTTAATTCTCGCCGCCTCCGAGTTATCGGACACAGTCCAGGTTGTAGCGCCGAGAATGTGCATTGAATTAACTGGGAGTAGTTGGCTAGTTAGAAGCTTTTATAACATTTGGATGCAGCTGCCGTATTTTTCTGCAAGGCATATGGTGGGGTCGGGAGTGTTTATTTTGTCGGAAAAGGGAAGGAGCCGTTTTGGTCTGTTTCCGAATCTCATATCGGACGACGGTTATGTGCGCAGCCTGTTCGACAACACGGAACGAAAAACTGTTAGCAAGAGCTCCTTCACTGTCTATGCCCCAAAAGATATTAAAAGTCTTCTGAAAATAAAGACGAGGGTGCGCATGGGCAATATGCAAGTCATGCAGCTCTATCCTGACCTGCGTGTGGGTGGGGAAAACACATCAAAGTCGTTCGTCCGATTGCTTTTTCGAAAGCCCTGGCTTTTGCCCAGTGGTGTTGTTTATGTTTGGGTGCAATGGTTAACGAAACGCCGGAGCGCTGCACGGTTGAGTTCCCAGATGCTGGGATGGGACCGCGATAATTCATCGCGCATGTCACAATAAATCTTTGGTAAGGGCTGTCATGGAAAAAAGTGAAAAAAAACTCAGGGTTTTAATGATCTCATCCTGTGGTGGGCATTGGATACAGATGAATAGATTGGTTCCAGCTTTCGCTGGGGAGTCGTTATATTTTGCGAGTACCGAAAAAACCTATTCGCAATTTAATCCCGGTTTTCCATTTTATTATGTTCCGGAGGCATCGCGTACCAGCTCGGTTTTCCAACTCCTCTTGCAGGCACTGACCGTGCTGTATGTTTTAATAAAAGTGCGTCCACACATAATAGTTACTACAGGTGCAGCAGCGGGATTTTTTGCGCTTTTTATCGGACACAAATTTGGAATCAAGACGATTTGGGTTGATAGCGTCGCCAATGTTGACGAGGTTTCCTTGAGTGGTCTGCGTGCGGCGAAATATGCGGATTTGTTCATAACCCAGTGGCCACACCTGGCTGGGGAAAATGGACCGCAATATTATGGAGCGGTAATATGATCTTTGTGACCGTGGGAACCCAGCTGCCGTTTGAGAGACTGATCAAAGCTGCGGATGAGTGGGCGGGAGCCAATCCGGCAATACCTGTAATTGCACAGGTGGGATTGACCGAATACCGCCCGTTGCATATGCAGGTGGTCAATAAATTGGATCCAGATCATTACCAGCAACATTTCAAACAGGCCAAGGTCGTGGTATCACATGTGGGCATGGGGACCATCATTTCTGGAATAGAGGCCGCAAAGCCGCTTGTACTCATGCCGAGATTGGCAGCATATGGCGAGCATCGGAATGATCATCAAGTGGGTACCGCTAAAAAATTCGGCAGTATAAAAACGATTCATATAGTGGAATCGGCTGAAGAGCTAGGTCTGGCAATAACGGCGGCTTTGAATCAGAACGAAAATTTAGAAAGTGCTTCCTTAAATACCTCACCCGTGTTGTTGGGGAAGTTAAAGGAATTTGTTCAAAGTGTTAAAGCGAGATAGGCTGTGCTTCCTAGCTTGATCGAAAGTTGATTTTGAAGGCGTATCGATGGTAGAGGAATTGATTCGTTTGGCTGCAAGAGCGGGCGACGCAATCGCGGAGATCTATCATTCCGATAATTTTGAGGTGGAGAAGAAACAGAATAATTCTCCTCTTACAAAAGCGGACAAATTAAGTCACGACATAATATGTAAAGGACTGCTTCAGCTCCAGCGCTATCCCATTCTTTCCGAGGAAGGTGATTTCCCCGCATGGAGCGTGCGGAAACTATGGTCTCGGTATTGGCTGGTGGATCCTCTTGATGGTACCAAGGAATTTATTAAGTGCAGCGGTGAATTTACCGTCAATATTGCCCTGGTAGAGGATGGTAAACCTTCATTGGGTGTTGTGTACGCTCCTATCAAAAAGCTGATGTATTTTGGTGGGGAAAAATATGGAGCGTATAAACAGTGCGGTCCTGCTTCTGAGCCAACTCCAATTACCGTATCGCCACCACCGCGACACGGTAATTGGAAGGTGGTGGGTAGTCGTTCTCATGAAAGTGATGGCCTGCGCGACTTCCTCAAGCGATTCCCAAAATATGAAATAGTATCTTTGGGCAGCTCGCTTAAAATCTGTATGGTTGCTGAAGCCGCGGCGGATATTTATCCCCGATTCAGTCCCAGTTCTGAATGGGACACTGCAGCGGGTCAAGCAGTTTTAGAGGGCGCAGGAGGAGTACTTTTAAATTGGGAGACACTTGCCCCCCTCGCCTACAATACAAAAGAATCGTTGCTCAATCCTCATTTTATTGCTTGCGCCAAAGTATCTGAGGCCTGGCTTCCCGAAGCCTGAGGATTAAAATCCTGCCAGTAAATTGATGGAGCCAGAAGTGAATATATGACGGGCATACCGATGAACGTCTCTAAGAATGTTCGAGCGCTTAGATTCAATCAGAAGCCGGTGGTGATCTGGTTTACCGGATTATCCGGATCAGGAAAATCGTCGTCTGCAAATGCGTTGGAACACCAATTGTTCACTATGGGTTACAGCACATATCTGCTGGATGGGGACAGCGTGCGCCAGGGCTTATGTTCCGATTTGGGGTTCAGTGAGCGCGATAGGGCCGAGAATATTCGCCGGGCTGGTGAAGTCGCTAAATTGATGTTGGACGCAGGCCTTATCGTACTGGTGTCTTTTATTTCTCCTTTCCGCCGAGAGCGGCAAATGGTAAGGCAAATGTTTCGGCCTGGAGAATTTCTGGAGGTATATGTCAGCACACCACTTGACGTGTGCGAATCGCGGGATCCAAAGGGGCTATATAAAAAAGCCAGGGCCGGCGAAGTTCGAAATTTCACGGGTATCGATTCTCCATACGAAGCTCCCGAATATCCAGAAATTGAACTGAACACAGCGCAGGAATCGCCGGAGGATGTGATCCGAATTCTTTTGAGGGGATTACAGGAGTCTGGAGTTTTGGGTGCCCGGCCTGTTGGCTTTTAAGTATAGATAAGGCTCATTCCAGGTTTACTTTCAGCCATGATATCTATGTAGACCAAAAGTCCGCTTTGCTTTCCCAGGGGATCAGTTTGTTTTTTGATCAATTAGTGATGCTTTTTTAGCAGCACAATTCGTACCATTGTTCGGATTTATTAAAACGAACTGTCGGTTTTATGAACACATTCGAAAGCTTAGAAGTTTGAAGGTTGAAGGTCCTCTCCCTAGCTAATATAGTTGCCGCCTATAACACAGTGTATGTACGCGCTACTTTAGTAGGTTCCTATACTGCTTGCCGCGTCTTACGCTGACAGACGCTTGGTATTACATCTCTCAAAACAAGTCCAAGTGTGATTTGCCTCTGGCGAAGTCATCCAAATTTTTTGATTCGTTGCATCCCCAAGCGCGCAATAAGGGATTTTGCTTATCGTGGGGAAACACTATCCATTAGACTTCCTAGCGAAGTGGAATATTATGTTTCTAGTTAAAAAAATATCAGCTTGTTTTATTTTTGCATTGCCACTTTTATTGGGTGCTTGTACAGAAACAATTGAAGAGCAGAAAGACGGGATTAGCGAGAGCGACTCCAAATCTACGGACAAAGATACGCCCACCGTGGTCTCCTCCGGTGGTGCAACCCAAAAACCTACGATCGAAATTCCACTAATCCCAAATCAAGTGAATGTAGTCAGCGTGATCGATAGCGGCAACGATGGCCATATTCCACTGTGGACCTTGGATGGTAGTCTCGCGGAGGAAAGTCGGTGGTCGGCTCTTCCAGCTAGTGATGGCAAGGCACCATGGATTCGTTATCAACTATCTAATGTGGTGGAGATTGGATCTGTTGATGTTGCCTTTTTTAGGGGAGATACTCGCTCAAGCACATTCCAGATTGAGGTTTCGGTTGATGGAAGCCAATGGACTGAGGTTTTGCTGAGTAATTCTTCTGGATCGTCCAAATCTTTTGAAAAATTCGAGTTTGATCCGCACCCAGCAAAATTTATCCGTCTAAGTGGCTATGGAAATACGGAAAGCGAATGGACCAGCATTCGTGAAGTAAAATTCACGGGGATTGGCCTTGCCTCGACAATCAAAATTCCCGCTCCAATCCCCACTGTTAGCGAAAATGACCCAGGCGTCAATGAAGAGGATGATGTGATATTTGATAGTCCCGTTGCTCAGCCAGTCGTTGATCAGGTGCCTGTTGCAACAAGCCCTGTAGCGATAGTCAGTGTGATTAATTCCCATAATGATGGGCACTTGCCGGAGTGGACGTTGGATGGCGTCCTCAGCGAAGACTCCCGCTGGTCAGCCAGGCCCGTTGATAGCAAAAATCCCTGGGTACAATATCAATTGGATGGCGCTATTCGATTGAGTTCGATTGGTATTGCCTTTTTTCGCGGCAATTTAAGGGGTACTACGTTTGATATCGCCACCTCACTGGATGGAAAGAATTGGACGGTCGCTTATACCGGCGCATCGTCAGGGCGTGATCAGGCAGTCGAGCAATTCAATTTTAGTCAAGCCGTAGTGGGTTCTTATTTGCGCATCATTGGATATGGTAATGCGGAGAGTGATTGGACAAGTATTGTTGAAGTTGAGATCCCAGGAACCGATAAGTCGTCTTGGCTGGCAGTTAAGCCTGGAGTTGATGAGGTTGAGCCGACACCCTCGCCCATAGGCAGCGGGGCGGGTCCACAGCCCGTTATTGATGATGAGGAACCTGCGAAGGGAGATATTGTTGTATCAAATGCAACCCAACTGCAGGCTGCATTGGAAAAAGCGCGGGGTGGCGAAGTTATTTTGCTTAAAAATGGCAACTACGGCTCATTGAGCATTAACCAGTTGTTTTCCAATTATGTTGTTTTGAGAGCGGAAAACAAGTTCGGCGCGGTCTTCTCCGGGATCGAGTTAAAAGGCAGCAATAGCGGGTACGTACATTTTGACCGCATACAATCTGCGGGTATCACCGCTTCAAACGGTGCTCATCATCTTAAATACACGAATTCTAAATTCAGTTCGACTGTGTATTTTAAGGGAGCGTCAAATGTTGTTATAGATAACAATATTATTGATGTTGATGGTGGTCTTCACGCGCTGCTGATGAACTCAGTCTCAACTTTTGAATTGACGCGGAATTTTATTGCCCGCGCACAGGAAGATCTGATGCGGCTGACCGGGGATTCAGACGGCGGCCTAATTGAAAATAATATCTTTTACGACACTCTACCAAGAAATATTCCTACGGAAAGCAATAAGTGCGAATACAACCACACCGACGGGTTGCAGATGTTTGGTGTGGACGGAAAGAATCCTAGAAATCTAACCATAAGGGGCAATTTGTTTTACGACGATCCTAAAAACAATCAAATCCGCCCTGAGTCGTGCACGAGTGGAAAAACAGGGGTTCGGCTCAATATGCAAGGGATATTCATGTCGGATCCACAAGGTAGCGCATACGAAAATGTATTAGTTGAGGAAAATCTCGCCTATTTGGGTAGCGCCAATTCTATTTATATCAATGGTGCCACCAGCAATGTGGTAGTGCGTAACAATACATTGGTGCCTTGGACAGGCGGTGGCGGTGGTTCTATTCGTATAGTTGAAAAAGCTAATCGTACTAATAAGGGACTCAACTTGTACGGTAACATTGCAACTGCAATCAGTGATGAAACGACTTCATTGAGTGTAGGAATGAAGATTGGCAAGAACTTTGTGACGCGAGGTGTGGACGCGGTACCTGCGAGCGAGTTATTGCAAGGCGAAGGCCAAGGTCAGATCTGGCAGCACTTTCTTCCGGTTAAAGGATCCGCTGTGGATTTCGGGACTGGATATGGTGCTCAAAAACGACTTAAGCAGCTCATAGAAGGAGGCATAGAAACATTGTTGCCTCCGCAAAACTTTTAATAATGCCTTCCACGTTTGAATGTAAGTCCCTGCCACTTTTGTAGTGGGGACTATTGCAGTGGTAAGCCAGGCAGTATTTGCGAATTAACTACCTGACCCCAGCAGTATCCTTACCGTTCTCCGCAAGCTGTCATTATCGAAGGGTTTTGCCATAACGGCATCCGCACCGACAGCTTTCGCTCTGGCCATAAGACTGGGTACGGAGTTGGAAATTACCAATATCTTTGCTTTATGGGTTTGGGTGGAGCGGAGGTGTTCGATGAGCTCTATCCCTCCCATTCCTTCCAGCGCCAAATCCAGCGTCATGAGTTGGGGTTTGCGGCGAATATAGCTGACACCCGCGTCAAAGCCATTATTAACCTGGATGACCTCTAAACCCATATTACGCAGGACTCTCTCTATAACATTCGCCATAGGTTTATCTTCGTCCACTACCAGGACTTTCGGGATAAGCGTTGCGCTGGCAATGGTGTGATTGGAAAGCAGTTCGGCGGGAATGGCCAAGTGGTTCTGGTGCATGAAGTGCACCAAGTCGCGAGCCCTGATAAGGGGTGTGGCAATATCTTCGACTTTTAATCGGCCTTTTTGCAGCCACCCTGTAACGGTTTGTAAAGTGACTCCACAATAGCTCGCGACCTCGTCGGGCGTTAGATAGCGTGCTTCCGATTCACTCATGAGCATCTTCTGTCGAACTGGAATGTGCCTTCACGATTGCCCTCGCCTAGGAAACCACTCAGGTAAGTATAGACGTGATTTTCGCGGGTTTTTTGCGTCGTTTCGTTTTTATGGGCGACGAGAGGTTAATAATTGACGGTATAAAACAGCCGGAGAACATTGGCTTCAAAGCTATATGTAGGCTCTTCTCCCACGGCGTATTCGGCGGGTTGATCGTCTTCGCGGCTGAGTAAAGCATTGCGGAAATTTTCGTAATCGAATTGGATAAAATCCCAGTAAAGACTGGCGCTGTGCTTTTTGGCGAACGGCAGCTTGTAGCCGAATTCGTAGGTAAAACCCAGGCCAAAACTGTTCGCGCTGTAGGCGCTGAGCTCTTTGTCGCGGCCGACAAAAACACCTTCCGTAAATACCTGTTCTGGAAACAGGTCATAGTAGAAGTCTGCCTGGTCTTGAGAGTAGGTGCGCGCTTTGAGTTCCAGCAGTAGGCGAGAACGCAGCGTGTGCGTGTAGCGGAATTCATAATTCTGCGCTTTGATTCCCCAGCTGTCGCTGAAGGCGCGGCCTTCAAGACGGATGGAGGCGCGGTAGGGCAGGTAATAGATGGTACGCAGGGAAAACGCGTCGCTGTTGCGTGTTTTTGGATATATTTCTTCCAGTCCAAGGCGTACCGGATTACCTGCATCGTCTTCGCCGAGATAGTGGTATTGCCGATAGGGGTTCCGCAAAAAGCCATCGTCCACAACGGTTTCGGCGCTCAAAGCAATAATCCAGCTTTTGGTCAGTATTTGGCTGAGACCCAGGCTGTAGCGCTGTCTCTGCGCCTCACCCATAAAGGTCGGGGCGGCATTCTTGTTGTTGCGACGGACTTCGTCATCCCCCCGGCTATAACCCATGGCCAGTGTCGTCATATCGCCAAAAAAATCCTGGCTGATACCGAAGCTTACGGTTTTTGCGTCGTAATCACTTTCGCTGGAATTGGTATAGCCCACGGACACGAGTGCGCGGTTGGCGAGATATTCCATGCCCATGCTGTATTCCGTGCGCTCTTCCGTGTAGCGGCTTCCTGAAGTCAGTACATCTATGGAGGCACTACTGACCATGTCCTGATAATAATTCGCGTAGGCGGAAACTTTTTCCTTGTAGCCTTTGCGTACCAGTATTGAGGGACCGTCAACCGTGACGCCGCCGCCATCGTAGGAATGGTAGAGGGCGTCAGCACGATCCTCCGGCAACACCAAAGCGTGCGTGGCAAAAGATGTTAGGCAGTTGAACAGTACCAGCAATAATTGCAGCCGGCAGTGTTGCAAATTGACCGCGAATAAACGTCCGGTGAGATTAGCCACAACCACAGCCGCCTCCGGCACTGCCCTCGGCACCGCGCGCGGCTTCGCGCGCTTCGTAGACGTGCATCAGGTATTTTGTGGCCACAGGGTCGCGGTCAAACGCCATCACCGGATCGGCCAAGTTGCCGCGCTCATAGGGTTTAACCCAGGGTTTCCAGGACGAGCAGCCGGTGCAGAGAATCACCAACATAAGAACCGCAACCTGTTTCATAAACATTCCATCGCAATTTTATTGCGCGAGCAGTTTTTTGATGACTTTTTTATATTCGCTTTCTTCGCCCGGCCGATATCCCTGATGTAGATAAGTCAGATTGCCTTTGCGATCGACAAAATAACTGGACGGCATAGCCTGATTTTTATAAAGGTCCGCCACTTTTCCTTCCGCGTCGTGCAGAACTGGGAAATTCACGGGCGTTTTTGCGAGAAATCCTTTGGCGTCTGCAACTGATTCATCCACATTCACGCCCAGCAATACAAAGCCGGCCTTTTTATAAGTGGAATAGATGTCATTGAGCAGTGGCATTTCCTGGCGGCAGGGTCCGCACCAGGAGGCCCAGAAGTTGATCATCACCACTTGGCCTTTTAAGTCTGCAAGACGCACTTTCTGGCCGTCCAGACCGGTCAGGGTAAAGTCCGGCGCCGGGCCGGACATTTCGCCAGCTTGCGCTGCCAGACTCATGAACAGTCCGGTCAACCAAAACAGAAAACGTTGCATAAAACTACCTCTTTAATTCGCTGCTTAGAAAAACAAGCTCAGCCCCATATGGCCTTCCAGATTCTGGATTTTTTTCTCTTCTCCAAAAATCTCGTGCTCCATCACATGATTGCGAAAATCCATTCGCAACGACACCCAGTCGGTGAGAAATAACCGCCAGCCACCGCCAAAGTGATAGGTGAAATATTCGCTGCCGGCAACGTCCGTATTGCCAGCACCGCCGATCAGATACAGATTGCTGTGAAAAGCCCAACGCCACAAATAAATTTCACCGGGAAATACATTAATACCCAAAGCCAAATTGTAGTAGATGAGTTCGCGATCCTCTTCACTCAGCAGTCGAACATCTCCGCTCAGGGTTTCATAGGAGGTTTCGGACAAAGTGGACGTGGCGACATTGGTCTCCAGAAAAAAATCTTCGGTAATCGCCAATCCCAGCCGCGCACCGAATACATCGTTGGAACCGAAATCCTCGAAGCTGAGCACGCCAGCATAAAAACCGATTTCGATATTTTCCGAATCGAGTTTGTCTTCATCGATCTGGCGTCGTTCCAGATCGGGGCTGATCACATCGTCGAGCACGGTGCGGCCCTGCTGCGCGAAGGCGAGTGCGGGGGATAACGCCAATGCCAGAATTAAAAGAGCACGCTGAAGCCAGCTTTCCATTCCTCTACCTCTTCGTTGTATTCGCGCGTGGTCAACAGGGTGTGCTGGTTGTATTCCAGCCGGGCAATCACCTTATGGGTGACGTAGAACAGCACGCCGCCGCCGACCGTCATGGCTGTGTCCTGCTGGTCTTCAGCGTTCACCAGCACAGCGTCAGGATAAATTTTCATAGTGCCGGCGCCCAGAGTAAAAAATGGCGAGGTGCGCCACTGGGGAAACGGCTGGTGCAGCAGCATGAGGCTGCCCAGGCGAACATTGAAGGATTCGCCAAAGGACTGCGTGTATTTGATTTCCCCGGAAATGTTCGCAGTGAAATGGTAGCCGCCCTGAAGGGAATAGCTTATGGCACCGTCCATTTCACCGACCATCAGGCCCAACTGCCAGGGGTGTTTGCGTTCGCTCCAGGAAGGGGTGCTGAAATCCAGCGGGTAACCTTCCGTGTCGTGGATCTGTTGCAACGCGCGACGTGGCACCCAGCCAATTTTTCCGTCCTGGGTCTCCACCTTGTACCAATCGTTGCGATTTTTGAACAGGCGGATGCGTTCGTTTTTTTCCACTGCGTGGAAACGCGCAAATCCCCGGCCCGGTTGCACATAAAGTTCGATAAAGGGCGCACCCACCACAACCACTACACCTTCCTTGTCACGCCATTGGGGCGCTGCATCCTGCGCTTGCGCCAGATTCACCCATGTCAATAACAGGAGTGCCACAGGTGCGAAAAGCGCCGAGGTCGCGCGATGGATGTGTCGCAGAAAACGCAGGAAAGTTGTCATGCAGTCGGGAATTAATCCAGCGGCGCTTGAAACGGGTCATTGTAATACTGGCCACCAATATCCAGCCACTCCGCTATCAACTTTAGTTCGTCGGCCGACAAATACCCCATATGTGAGCCATTTCCTTCAAAACGCGAGAAAAAGCGATTGCTGCTGCGCGCGCCTGCAGTGGACATGGCAGGCGCCGCGGGAAGCGTAACCAATTCAATAATTTCAATTGGCTGGCCGTTTTCATCCAGTATCAGGTTGCCATTTTCATCGGTCTCAAACTCTCCGGTCGGCCGCTCGATCATCACATCAATGAGGGAGTTATCCACCACTTCCTGCTGGTTGTCCTGGAACATCAGCTCCGCATAGGAAGTTAAAAAGTCGTTGCGATCCAGGGAAATCTCACCTGTGAGTTCCAATTGTCCGGCGGGTACCTGTATCGCGTCTGCAGGGCCACGGCTGTGGCATGAGGTACAGGTTTGGTTTTCGAGCACATTGCCCAAATCATCGCAGGTGCGGCGGTCAGCCTCCCAGAGTGGGTGTATATGGGCTATGTAGTTGATGGTGACGCGACATTTGCTCCACTCCTTTGTTGCAAGGCCACAGTAAGACGAGGCTGGGGTTTCCCAGATCTGCGCGGGCAGATCCAGCGGTGCGCAGCGGCTGTCCCGGGGATTGGCGTTGACGCTGGTGTTGATGTCGACATAGCGCAAATTGATGTCCACTCCCGGCGTGGCATCGGGAATGGCGGGATTGGTCCACTCGTCGGTGAAGATCATGTCCACCGAGGGGGTGCGCGGGCCGTAGATGCGCGCGTAGTACTCCGCCATGGATTCACCAAAAACCGGATTGGCCTGGGGTATGCCGTTCTGGTCGCGCAGTAGGGTATTGGGAAATGGCACGCCGCCTACAGCGCCCGGATTGATGCTGTCAGCCTCAGCGTCGCGCCGGCCGTGAGGCAGTTGGCTGTCGGAGGTATGGCAGCCTGTGCATTCGCGGATTTCACCGGGGCGCAGGTGCAGCCAGTTCTGATGTCGCTGGCCGATGCGCTTGCCGCGTGCATCCACCAGATCGACCATAAACGGGATGTCGGCGGGCACCTTGAATTTGGCTGAGCCATCCGGCTCAAGCGGTACATAACCGACGATATCGCGCATACCTTGGGCATTGGTGGCACCGAAGGCGCTGTTGTCGAAATCCCTCACATCGTCGTCGGGAATGGGCACGTTTTTCACGATGCGCAGAAATCGCCGCTCGCGAGTATCCGTGGCGGTGCGAGCAGGGTCGGAAATAGCGGCCAGACCGCCGGGCGCTGCGTCCAGGCCGTCGCGGTCGTAAACGCTGCGGATGTGCAGTACGCCCACCTCTTCCTCCACCAATTCAGGATCCACATTCTCCGGTCTCCAGGAGGTGGGTACCGGCCGTGGAGCAAGCACGACGGCGTCCGTATACATAATCCCTTCCTCGGGAATCTTTACCGGCAGCTGGGTGCCGTCACTGGTGTCGTAAATCCACAGTCCATAGAGCGGATCGGATGCTTCGGCGCCAGCGGCGATCAGGGCATCGGTGCAGGGTGCGTTGGTCTGAGTGGCCGGATCGATCAGTCGACACTGGCTCCAGCTCACCAACAAGCGATCCGTGCCATCCGATAGCGGGAACGCGGAGCTGAAATCCCCGCCAAGGGAAATCTCATCGTCGCGCATGTCCACGCTGTTGGTCACCAGGCGCTCCTGCCCGGGCCCGGAGGCGCCGGCATTCGCTCGGGTGGGTTGGTCTGCCGCAATAAAATCCTCTCCGTTGACCGCGACCAGATCACCGCCCAAGCGCTGGGTCTCCCGTGGTGTCAGGGATACGAGGACGCGTCCGTCTGAGAGCGCCTGAGGTTTGCTCAATACCGCCGGACTCGTATCCGTGCCTGTATTCTGGGTGTGATAACCGTAGTAGAGCTCCAGGTCGCTGCCGTCGGATTTGACGCGGTACAGACTCAACCTGTCATGCGGTCCCGCAGCGTCGCGGCGCAGGAAGAGGATATCGCCATTTTCCAGCACCGTCGGCTGCAGATCCTGGCTCGCATTAAAAGTGATTTGCTGCCGGTCGCTGCCATCCGGGTCCATCACGTGCAGGGCGAACGCCTCCTCCTGACGTTTGTCATCCAGGCCGTGGTATTGGGGTTTGCCTTCATCCAACAAAATGGCGCGACCCCGCTCCTGGCGATTGGAAGAGAAGATGATGCGGCCGTCCGGCAGATATTGCGGGGCCACGTCCTGGCCCTCCTCGGCAAAGATGTTATCCCCGATCACCTGACGTAATACGGCGTCGTCCAGGTCGTACTCCCAGATATTCCAGGTGGGCTGTTCGTCATCATCGGCGTTGGGAATTTCCGGGGCGCGCATGGAAAAAAGCAGCTTGCGGCCGTCCGGGGAGATGGCCAAGTCCTTCACATCGTAAAGGGCCGGGTTGCCGTCCTCATCCGGTGGAAATACCGTATCGGTGATGATGTGCTCGGACGCCGAATTGGTGGCGCGCGCCTTCAATACCAATCGGGCGCCTGGGTTGAAGGCTGCCGGATCGAGAATATCCCGCTCGACAGGTTCGCCATCATCCAAAGGCAATGGCCGCTCGACATAGGCCACTGGAAAATCGACCACTAAGGAATCGCCGCCGCTTTGACCGCCGGAATTTTTGTTGTCGGTGACATCGCAACCAGCTGCGGTGAACAGAATCAATCCGACAGAGAAGCGGCGCACCGCCAATTGCAGGAAGATGAGCAGGGAAAATCGGGTAGTCACTTAGTGCCTCTCTGCAACAATATGTTTTGGCAATCACATGTTCTCAATAACATGCCTCTCTCACCAATATTCCGGTTACAAAATTAACCGGCTCACTAAAACACTTTGTTTGCCTTACGCAAAAACGCTTTGCCCAAATGTGTTCTTAAGTGACCATTCGCGGCGCTTTCTCGATTATTTCTCGTCAGCACCGCCAAATTATCCCGGCATTCTACCCGGAAGCGACGGGTTCAAATTAAAAGTTTGATTCCGCCGGATTTGTCAGTCATTTGGATATTAGCCTAATGCTTTCACTTATAAAAAAAGCGGTTGTGCTTATTTATAGATGTGCGCTGGACGGACGCAAAAATCATCCAACCATATTTTTGCTATAGGCGTCACAGGAAATACAAATTCATACACCTCAAAAATAGGCCCTGGGAGCTAATCTTTCCTGCAAAGCGGCCCTGCAACTTCACAACACCAGGCTGGTGCCATGGAGTGCAGAATCTGCACCAGCTGCTAATGAACATTGCTTTAAATGTTATGCATTTCGCAAGGACGCAAACTTTTTGAAACATGAATGACGCGATTATGTTTATTGCCGGATTCTGGAACAGAAAGTGCTCAGGCGAGCATCTGCGTAATAAATGAACACCTGCGCAACGAGGGATAACGGTAAGCCTGGAGTGCTGCGGTTTTGATGGTGCGGACAATTGGCTTGCGCCATCTTACGAAGAGGAATGAGACCTGAACATGAGCGACCTTATACCCCAACTGCGCAGTCTTTGTTGCGTCGCGGCTTGCACAGCTCTGCTGATATCGCCGGCTTTCGGCGGCTCTCTTGAACAGGCTAAGCGTATCCATGATCGTCTTACCGGTGTGCCGCCGACGGAATCCGTGCTGATGGACATGAGGGCGAGCATCGATAACACCGGCAATGGCTTAGCGGCGGCGGAAATGGCGATGGAAAGCGATGCTTTTTATCGGGTGACCCTGAAAAACTGGGTGGCCCCCTGGACCAACCGGGATCAGACCCAATTCGTCCCGCTCAATGACTACATAGCCACGGTCATGGGCTTGGTGCGGGATGAGCGTGATTTCCGCGAAGTGCTGTTCGACGACGTCATTTACACCGCCAGCGGCGTGTCCCCCGCGTACAGCCCCAGCAATAACGCGCACTACGAAGCACTGGAAACCGGAAGCGTCAGCGGCGTGCCCTATGTGTACCAGGATCGCTTGCAGCGCCAGTTGCAATCCAGCGTCACAGGGTTACCGGCGGAAGCCACGGCCGGCGTCATGACCAGCCGCGCCGCCGCCAAGGCGTTTTTTATTGCGGGCACCAACCGCGCCCAATTGCGTTTCACCCTGATGAACCATTTATGCCGCGATCTGGAACAGGTGACCGACATCACCCGCGTGCCTGATCGCATCCGCCAGGACGTGTCCCGTTCTCCCGGTGGCGATGCCCGCGCTTTTCTCAACGGTTGTATCGGTTGCCACAGTGGCATGGATCCTTTGGCCCAGTCCTTCGCCTATTACGATTTCGTTTACGACGCAGCCAATGATCTCACCGGAGAAAACGGCCAGATCGACTACAACAGCGACGGTGAAACCGATGCGGACACCGGCACGCGCGTGAAGAAGAAGTACCACATCAACAGCGCCACTTTTCCCTATGGTTTTATCACCCCGGACGACAGCTGGAGTAATTACTGGCGCGCGGGCCAGAACGCCCAATTGGGTTGGGATCAGAACCTGCCCGGCAGTGGCAACGGCGCCAAGAGCATGGGGCGCGAGCTGGCCCACAGCCAGGCGTTTGCCGAGTGTCAGGTGACCAAGGTATTTCGGGCTGTGTGTCTGCGCGTACCGGAGGACCAGGCGGACCGCTCAGCGTTGACGGCCATGACTCAGGCTTTTGCCGCCGATGATTACCGCCTGAAAACCGTGTTTGCCCAGGCGGCAGACTATTGCAAGGGTGAATGATTATGCGCAACCGGATGTTTTCTATGCGTTGCTGGAAAGGACTGCTCGCGCTGGCCACCTTGGGTGTGATGCTTCTGGCGATGGGCTGCTCCAGCGGCAGCGGCGCCACCAGCCAGAAGAATATTCCACCGCCGAAAGAAGAGGAAACCGGCCCCGGCGTGGTTTATAACGGCCCCAGTCCCGACACCGCCGATGTGCAGAATTTCAAGGTCAATGTGTGGGACAACATCGCGGAATCCGGCCGTTGCGGCGGCTGCCATGGCACAGACGGTCAGCTCCCGGCCTTTGCCCGGGGCGACAATATCAACCTTGCCTACACCCTGGCCAATGGCCTGGTGAACCTCAACGACCCCACCACCTCACGCTTGGTAACCAAGGTGTTGAGCGGCCATAACTGCTGGGTACAAAGCAGCCAATTCTGCGCCGACCAGATGACCGCGTGGATCACCACCTGGGCCACCAATTCGGGTGTGACCCTGACGGAAACCGCTTTGCGTGTTCCGGAGATCTTCGAGGTGAGTTCGAGCCTCACCTTTCCGGACGACACAGCGGCTTTTGCCCAGCATGTTTATCCGCTGCTCACCGAATATTGCGCCGATTGCCACCGGGCGGATGCGCCTCAGGCACCGGTACAACCCTATTTCGCCAGCGGCGATGTGACGCTCGCTTACGCCGCCGCCCAGACCAAAATGCTGTTCAATGTGCAGGGCGCGACCCGGGACGCCTCGCGATCGCGTCTGGTGGTGCGCCTGCGAGAAGAGGCCCATAACTGTTGGGACAATAATTGTCTGGTGGCGGGCAACACCATGGAGACTGCGCTGGAAGCCTTTGCGGCCACCATGGAGATGCGCGAACTCGACAGCTCCCTGTTATCCAGCAAGGCCATGCGTATCGGCGATGGCATAGCCATCAGCCAGGTCGGCAGGGCGGAGACCAACGCTATTGCCATCTATAACTTCAAAGAGGGCGCCGGTACCCAGGCCAACGATTCCTCTACAGGTTTTCCCCCGGAACTGACCCTGAATTTGATTGGCGATGTGGAATGGGTGAGTAACTGGGGCGTGCGCATCAACGGCGGCAACGGCCGGGTACAGGGTGCGGTGGAGGCCAGCAGCAAACTGCGCCGCTATATCACCCAGACCGGCGAGTACAGCATCGAAGCCTGGGTGGTTCCCGCCAATGTCACGCAGGATGGCCCGGCTCGGATCGTCAGTTATTCCGCAGGAAACAACAGTTCGCGCAATTTCACCCTGGGGCAGACCCTCTACAACTACGACTTCCTCAACCGCACCAGCACCACCAATGGCAACGGCCTGCCCATGCTTTCCACACCGGATGCGGAAGAGGTGCTGCAGGCGACTCTGCAACACGTAGTGGCCAGCTACGACGCCATCAACGGCCGCCGCCTTTACGTCAATGGTGAGCTGGTGGACGTGGACGATTCCGTGGCGGCCGGCAACCTCAATCAGTGGGACGAGACATTTGCCCTGGTGCTCGGCAACGAGACCTCCGGCGAATACCCCTGGCAGGGCACCATAAGGTTCCTGGCGATCCACAACCGCGCGCTGACAACCGAGCAGGTGCAGGGCAACTATGGGGTCGGGGTCGGCCAGAAGATACTCGTGGCCTTCTCGGTGGGAGAATTGATCGACGGCATGGACGACGCCTACATAGTGTTCCAGGTGGAACAGTTCGACGATTACAGCTACCTGTTCAACAAACCCTATTTTTTCAGCTTTAACGAAACCCCTGTCAGCGACATTGTCATCCAGGGCTTACGCATCGGGGTGAACGGCCGCGAGGCCAAGGTGGGCCAGGTATTCGCCAATATCGACACCACCATCACCGCCAGCGGGTTTGACCGTGACGGGATACCGCTATCGAACCTGGGTGCCGTGATCGAGGCGGAAAAAGGCCCGGAGCAGGACCAGTTCTTCCTCAGCTTCGACCGTATCGGCAGCCTCACCCATGACCGCGAGGAGGAAGTGTCGCCAGCGGCGCCCGAGGCGGCGGATCTGGAACCCCAGCCGAGGGTGGGCGTGCGCACTTTTGCGGAAATCAACGCCTCCCTGTCGGCCATGACCGGCATTCCGGTTACCGACAACGGCGTAGTCGCAACCTATGAAGCAGTGAAGCAGCAGATGCCACCGGCGGAGGACATCAAAGGGTTCCTGGTGGCGCATCAGATGGGCATCACCCAACTGGCGGTGAAGTACTGCAATGTGTTGGCGAACAGCCAAAGTCGCATGCAGGCCATGTTTCCCACTTTCAACGGCACCACTTTCAACACTGCCGGCCGCGATGCGCTTATTGAGCCGCTGCTCAAGGCACTGGTGGCGCACCAGATTCCGGGGGTCAACGCCGAACTGGACGATCAACCCTATGAAATGGACAGTCGCGAACGGCTGCAGGACCTGATCGATACCATGACCAGCGGATGCAGCAGCGGTGTCTGCAGCAGCACAGTTGCCGCCAACACGGTTACCGCCGTCTGTGCGGCAGCCCTGGGCAGCGCCGTGATGCTGGTGCAGTGAGGCGTCCTATGAATACAACGCATTCCCCAATATTTTTTATCCGCATGCAGGTTTTAGAAGAGGTGGTTGTCCATGGCTAAGCGCAGATCCTTTTTCGGTTTGGACGAACCATTGCGCCACGATCACCACGGCCGACTGCGCACGCGTCGCGACTTTATCGCCCAGGGCTTTCAGGCGGGCATGGCCACGGTTCTCGGCACCTCGTTTCTCGGTATGCCTGGCAAATCGCTCGGGTTGTCCATCCAACAGAGCGTAATAGACGCCTGCGGCATACGTTTCGATGGGGCGGGCAAAATCCCGTTTATTTGCTTCGACTTGGCGGGTGGCGCCAACATCGCTGGTTCCAACGTACTGGTGGGCAAACGCAACGGTCAATTGGATTTCCTCGATACAGGCGGTTACCAAAAACTTGGCCTGCCCTCCGGCATGATTCCTTCGGCGGTGAACGCCGGCGGACCCAACAACAGTTTTATCGACACCACCCTGGGCTTGGCTTTCCACACAGACAGCGGCTTTCTGCGCGGCATTCTGGAAAAAACCAGTCCCGCCACTCAGGCGCTGATCAATGGGTCGGTGATTGCGGCGCGGTCGGAAAACGACACGGGTAACAACCCTCACAATCCCATGTACGGCATCAATCTGGCCGGTGCGCGCGGTTCCCTCGTGGCTCTGTGCGGATCCCAGAGCAGTGAGTCCGGCGGCAATTCCATGGCACCCGCCATGTTGGTCAACAGCGAAGTGCGCCCCACCAAGGTGGATCGTCCGTCCGATGTAACCGGGTTG
>Ga0164241_10002277_pt1 | contig 21185 bp, 11 predicted proteins | sample OricomyardsoilBY_FD_108780 | JGI IMG/M metagenome (GOLD analysis project Ga0164241, IMG submission 108780) | Backyard soil microbial communities from Emeryville, California, USA - Original compost - Back yard soil (BY) | ecosystem: Environmental > Terrestrial > Soil > Unclassified | place: USA... | reverse complement strand
TTTCTCCATCTTGTTTACCTCAATACTAAACACGCCAAAATCTGATACCACTTTCCCGGTTATTTTATAAAAGCCTCTGCCCTTTATTCCATAATACCGGAGTGAATCCGGAAAATGTACCGTATCTATCCAGTCCAAATTGACATCCAGAAAAGTACAAAAAGCCATTCTTTCTCCTTTTACTGTAGTCACACTTTTATGATCTATAAAATAACCAAGTGCCGTAACTACTTTGCCACAATTATTACCAAGGTCTTTTGCCAGCGTATAGTCATGACCGTTATCATTCACCATCTCAAATGGATTGCACATCGGAAAATCTAATAATTCAGTTTCATCATACAGATCATCTATCCGGTTATCCGGCAATTCGGGTAATGCGAAATGAATCGGCTCTTCTTCAAACATGGGCTGGCCAATAATTGCATGAGTCTTATTTTTTTTCTGTAAAAAATTAGCCTCCCATAATAATTTCTTTTTCGACTTTCCGGTAAACCGCAAAGCGCCAATACCGATCATCATATTGAGTTGTTCTTTGGTAATATCAGTGCGCTCAATAAAATCCTGCAAATGAAAATAATTCCCCGCTCTTTTTCTTTCGGTAATTATCTTCTCCGCCATTTCCTGTTGAAGCGATTTGATGTGAACAAAACCCGTATATACATCATTGCCTTTTATCGTGGGTAGATATTCACTTTCATTCACATCAGGAAGATGGATTGTAGCGCCTGTTTTCCGCAGTTCTGAGAAATATAATTCCGTACTGTAAAAACCTCCGAAGTTGTTGATCACGGCAACCATAAATTCTTTTGGATAATACGTTTTCAGATAAAGGCTCTGATAACTCTCCACCGCAAAGGAAGCAGAGTGTGCTTTAGAAAAGCTATATCCGCCAAAGCTTTCAATCTGCCGCCATACTTCAGCGGTAATAGCATCGGGGTAATTTCTTTCCTTGCAATTCAAAAACCATTTCTCTTTAATCCGCAACATTTCCTGGTTGCCACGGTATTTACCACTCATGGCCCGGCGTAAAATATCTGCCTCACCCATGTCCAATCCGGCAAAATGGTGGGCTACTTTTATTACATCTTCCTGGAACACCATTACGCCAAAGGTTTCCTTCAATAATTCTTTCATTACGGGATGGATATAATCAATATTTTCAGGATCATGGTAACGTTCAATATAGGCTCTCATCATTCCGCTGCTGGCCACACCCGGACGAATAATAGAACTTGCCGCAACCAAAGTGATATAATCACTGCATTTTAATTTCAGCAACAATTGCCGCATTGCCGGAGATTCTATATAAAAACAACCAATGGTGTTTACAGTTCGTATTTGTCCCCTTACTCTTGCATCATTTTTAAATTTCTTAAAATCGTGGATGTTTACATCCACTCCCTGGTTTTCCTTTATGAGGCGTAAACTTTCTTTGATATGCCCAAGCCCACGCTGGCTCAAAATATCCAATTTATACAAGCCCACATTTTCTGCAACAAACATATCCATCTGCACCGTAGGAAAACCTTTTGGCGGCATAAACACTGTTGCATATTGATAAATACTTTCTTCCGAAATCAACATGCCACCGGGATGAATAGACAAATGATTCGGGAAATTTTCTATCAGTTTTCCATAGCGCAAAATCTGTTGCTGTATTTTATCATCGGGGTTGCCGCCTGCAGCCAACAGGTCTATTTCTTCTTTGGGCAATCCAAAAACTTTCCCTAATTCTCTTACTACTGCCCGGTATTGAAAAGTAGAATACATGCCTAATAAAGCCACCTGCTTTTTACCATAGCGTTTAAATACATAGTCAATCACTTCATCCCTGTCGAGCCAGCTAAAATCAATATCAAAGTCGGGTGGCGAAGTGCGGTGTGGATTTAAAAAACGTTCAAAATATAAATCAAGTTCTATTGGGTCCACATCTGTTATTTGCAGACAATATGCCACAATGGAGTTGGCACCGCTGCCCCGACCAACATGATAAAAACCTCTCGACTGTGCATAGCGGATAATATCCCAGGTAATAAGGAAGTAAGCATTAAATCCTAATTCATCAATAATCTTTAATTCTTTCGTTACTCTGTCGGCAGCTATTTTATTTTTTCCATAGCGGAAGCCAAAACCATCAGCGGTTAATTTCTTTAATAATATCCTGTCGTCTTCTTTTGTACTGCTGAATATCTTTTTATTTTTATCAGTTTTAAAATCCATTTCTATATGGCAACTGTCAATCAGTTTGTAAGTATTAGTAACAATAAATGGATATTGCCGGAAGGCATCCAGCAATGCAGAAGGTGGCACAAAATATTCATCCGGGCTGCATTCATCGGCTTTGGATAATTTGGAAAGCAACACATTTTTATCAATAGCTCTCAGCAAGCGGTGAACATTGAAGTAAGTTTTATTTTGAAAAGTAACTGGCTGGCGGATGATCCATTTATCAGCCGTAGTTTTTAAATCAATGCTGAATAATTTATTTACTTCCGACGGCAGCACGCCAATTTTTTCATTGATAAATAATTGTCCCGGTTCTTTACTGCCTAAAGGATAAATAACAAAGCCATCCCATGTATCTGTAAAAAATGGCTCTTCCAATGCTAAAACAGGGAAGTGCTTATCTTCCTGAAAATGTTGTGACAGAAATTCATTAATCCATAAAAGCCCTTTGTTGTTGGCAGCAATTAAAATGTACAACAGTTGCCCTTCATTACGAACCTCAGCACCAGTAATGGGTTTTATGCCCTCCTCCCTGCAATATTTTACAAAGTCCCAAATATCGCAGGTGGAGTTGATATTGGTTAATGCCAAGGCAGTTACACCACTGTCCACAGCGGCTTTTACCAATTCTTTGCTTGAAAAAGTGCCATAGCGGAAGCTGAAATATGTTTTACAGTTGAGGTACATTCCTTAGTTTAGAAATGCTAAGGTAGGGAGTAATACTAAATTAATTAGCAATTAAAATAAAAACCTAAGAATAGCTCAAATAGAGACTGGAAGCTTTTGGACTACTTTTTAAATGCTTTACTTATTATGAAAAATTGGTGGGCAACATTATTTGAAATTACGTTGTACTGGAAAAGTATTCATAACAAATTGAGAAACTTTCTTAAAACCTGACTCAGAACTATAGCCACTAAATGGTCCACCAACTATCCAATCATCACTTGTTACGTCACTTTTTTTAATTAGCCTATCAAATTCATTAAGTGCTTCTTGACCTAATCCAATTACTCCATTATTTGATTTTATGTTTACGGTACTTGCAAGTATTGAGTTAATGGCCTTTGCACCCATTGTTCTTTGAATGTAGAATTTTTGGTTGTAATAAATTTTCTTCGGCTCAAAAAATAAATCTAATTCAGTTTGTCCCTCTTTGAAACAATATTCCCATTTTGTTTTGACGGAAATGTCCCACGCCTTATTAATAAATTCTGCAATTGTTTTTGCAGCTTCTTTTGTATACTCAATTAATTTTTCTTTCTTTAATTCTTTGTATTTGTTGTTTTCATTAACTTTTAAATAAGTATCAACAAGAATAGAAATTGATTCCCTAAATGCATTTACTCCAATAATTCCGATCACTTGTTCGTCGTGAATCCCAAACTTTATAGCATTATTCCAGACACAATCTTTTATAACCTCATTTAAATAGTAAGCGCTTTGAATTGCAATGTGTTCATTTATTTCTTTCTCTTTAAATGACTTCTCTAAAATTCGATAGTTAAACCGAGCCAATTCAATCAAGTCTACTTTTAATCTTTTACTCTTAGAGTTTATATCATAAAACACCTCCATTTCAATAGATCGCTTATTGCTTTTAGTAATCAAAATAATAACATTAAATAAGAAAGTTTTCAATTCTTTTTTTTGCTTTATAGCTTCTCTCATAGCTATTATTCGATGCTGACCATCAACAATTCGAAATATTTTTCTTCCGGTTGAAGTACTTTTTAATTTTATTAATGTCTCAGAAGAATTCTTTGATAAAATAGAAGAAACATCTTCTTCATCAACAGCCAGCACAATGGACGTTGGAAGAATGAAGTCTTTCGTGTTTAAAATGTATTCCTTTATTTTATTGTAATGAGTAGGTTCAGGCTCCCTTTGATAACCTGCAGGATTGACCCCATAAACCAAAACCTCACTATTATTGTCAATAATTTCATGAGGCAAAACCACTGAAAGATAAAGCTGATTGTTTTGTTTAAACTCAAAAACAGGAGTATTAATATCATGATTCATAATTATATTATTTCAATTCAGTAATTAATTCGTTAATATAAATTGATTCGTTTTTAAAGTCACCTTTACCTTCCAATTTTATTGCTAAATCTACCTTACTTAAAATTTCTCTAAAGTTTTCAATTTTATCTTTTGATATCTTTAATTTGGCTACTAAATCCTTAATATTACCATCCATTCGTTTTATAAAAAGTAACAAATCAATTTCTAGTAAATAGTCTAAATAATTTTCAATACCGAGTAGCTCCAATTTACTTCTGGCAAAAGAAATAAAAGTTAAATGCTTTACATATTCATTTGGGGATAGAAATACGCTAGCTGATGGTTCAAAAGATAATGTTTCAAAAAAGTATTTTGAAAGAATTTTATTTATCGCCTTAATTTCTAGCCCAGGAATTTTTACTTTTATTTTAGTAGCCAAAAATTCGAATATCAATGTAAAATAAGTTTTTAGTCTTGTGTCAATATTAGAATTAGTTATTTGAGATTTTGTCCAAAGCCAACTAAAAACAATGGACTCAAATATTTTCAAATCATAAGAAGAATTTCTAATTTTCACATAGTTTTTATGAACATCTGACAAGGGTTTAAATTTGAAATGATCAAACTGTAATTCTCTTACTTTAGATTTTCTTTGTGACCGTATATAGTATAATGCCTCTGAAATTGAATCAATTTTGAATCCCACTCCTCCGAGTTTTGTGTTAATCTTATCTGAATATGTATTGTCGAACCATGATAAAAAAGATATTACTTCTGCATTAGACTTAAACTCCTTATTTGCATTTCTTACGCTTAACAAAAAATCATCAATCTGAAAAAGTAGTTTACCAATGTGGTTCATTGTTGCTTGGGTTGTTTCTCTAACAGGAGAAATGAAATAATCTTTATAAAATATCGCATGTTCCATATCTCCCCAAGCAGATACTATTTTACTCTTAATTTGCAGCTCAAATGAATAATCTTCATTAAACTCACCCCTAATTTTATAAATTTCCAGGCCATTTTTCATAATTGAAGGTTGAGCAGAAAGGTCTTTCTTGTCTAGGGTAATCCTCTGGTTTTTTAAATAAGATTCACTACTTCTCAAAACCATAATTACTTTCTTGCAGTCTTCATTGAGGTCCGTGAGAATTTTAACACCCACAACATCGTCGCATTTTTTGAATATGCTCCTGACGTCATTAATTTTACTTCGTACATTTGACCCACTGGTAAGCTTTAAAGATTTAAACTTCTTTTGTAACAAATTACTTCTATAAAATTTCTCTTTCAAGCTATCCGGTTCTTTTATTCTATATACCAAAGAGAAATACTTTAAATCTCTTACACTATTTCTAGATAACAATTCATATTTCTCCCCTTGATCATCGAGTAAGGTTTTAAGTTTGGTCGTAACATTCTTTGCGTTATCAGATAGGTCGTCCAGAAAATTTTTTTCTGAATAAATTGCGATCAGTGCATTAATTAGGATTTTCTCATTTTGTACAATATCCATAATTTCAATGTTAAGTGATTACATTAGCTCTTCTTTAATAATGGATTTAAAATAAATTTCTTTAATATTTTTAAATTAATACTTATTAAATCAATCGGAAGTATTATCAATGAATAAGGTTCCCAAAAAACCAAACTGTTCATCTATTAAAATTCTCCTATCTAACCCTAAGTTCATTTCCTCGCAAGCTGTTTCTGAAACAAGAGAACAAGAAAAGCATGCAGACAAATTCAAATCAAAAATCCCTTGTCCTTCAGACTCCCAACACAAAGGATCAGATGAACAAGTTATAGCCCGTTCAAGACCCTTTTTTACAATCTCCAAAATCTTTTCCGGCTCTCCTTGTGAGACAATACCCCCCATACTTCCCTCGGAGCCCTCAGCAGTATATATTAACACCCCGGACATACTCTTTTCCGGATTGCTTGATATATAAAGACGTTCCTTAAGGCTTGCAGTTGGATAGCCGCAAGAAAATTCCAATTCCCTCATCATTAAATGAGAGAATGAGTGAATTAAAAAGTGCTTAATTCCATTATTAAAGATTTTCCTTTTCGTTCCAGCACCTTGTTCATTATCATCTGGCTCATTCTTATAAAAATTCTCAAAACGCTTTTCTAATTCAGTTTTATTCTTTTCGAACCACTTTTCTATATTAGCATCAGAAAATTCAAAAAACAAACCTTCACCCAAAGTTTCATTTGCGGGCAAAGTAAATAGTTCATTGGACTCTAATGAAAAAACACTTTTACCAGATGCTGACTCTATAACTTCTCTTTTAAAACCGTCTATTTTAACTATTCTTTCTTTTGGTCTAACTCTTGTAAAATCAAGTTGAACATTGGTAATCTTTAATTCAACAACCTGTTGAATCTTACAAAAAATTGAAGTTAGTTCCCGTGGTAAAATAATATCATTAAATTTAAGTCCCTTATTCTTATCATCATTCGGAACAATTACTGAATTATTTGAAAAGCATTGATATTCTTGCCAACGATAATTTTCATGAAGATCAATATTTGTATTAAATGATTCTGTGTTTAAAAAGTTCACTTTTACCTGTTCATATAATTCTCCAAAATCATCTACTTCTATTACTGAATTCTCAATTAGAATTTTAAGAGCATCTTTTGATACTGATTGTTCCCAATATTGCTGCTTCGATAGGTTTTTAAAAAAAGGATGATTGTGACCTTCTTGTATTAATTTAATTATTTCATGGAAACCTTTTACCTTGGAATCTGCAAGATGGATTGGTACAAATAAACTTGAAAATCCATTTGCATAATAAGTATTATTTGCTGTAACCAATGCAACTTGCATATGTTCCTGACTATGAGATTTATTACATTTGTTGCATCCTGGTTTACTTTTGATACACTTCTCGTAGGGTATCGCATGATTGTCACCAATTTCTTGCTCCCATGGCTTTTGCCCGTTACACAAAGGTTGTAAACTATTAATACCTTCTAAATTTATTTTGGGTTTTGTTTTAACATCCGAGCCATCCCCCATACCACAGCTTTCACATTGGATGAAGATGCTTCCGTATCCTTCAGATTTTGTTTTACTCTCTGTCCATTTTAACTTAGGATTACTGCAGCATGGCCCAACAAGTTCATTTGAAAACAAATGGTCACCTTTATCATCTTCTGTCAATTTATAAGTTTCTTTATTGGTTTTCCATTTCAGATAATTTGGCCATGGCACGTCTGATAAATGACCATTCGGACAAATCAAAATCAAATTAGTTTGTTCAAGAGTTTTATAAACCCTTATGTCAATCGTAGCTCCATCGAAATTTTTACCCTTAAAAGTGCGGAGGAAATCACCAGAATCCCTTGGAGGGGCAAAATGATCAAGTGTTAAAACTCCATTTTGCTTTTTACATTCATTTAGCCAATTTTGCTTCCACTCAGTGATTTTTTTTAACTCTCCTTTACTATTTTTGAACCATTTAGGAAAGTGGCTTCCGTTGATCATATAATCTGAAGCAAAGCCAGTAATATCAGCTTTTTGAAGTGCTTGATTTATTGGATGAGTTTTCCAGTTTGGTGTATTGAAGTTCTCATTTAAACTCATATGTGGAATGCCAAGAAGGCAAACCAAGTTTGGCAGTTGTTTTTCTATCCTAAGAAAATCTACAAATCGCTTGTCGTTAACAAAATTTAATCCATTAAATTTTATTTCTGCCTCTGCACTATTATATACTTGTTTATCGTCTGTATTTTGGGATCTTATCAATTCAATCTTCTTATTAATGCTATTGAAAAACTTCCACTTAGTAATATCCGATATCAGCACATAAAAACCAAGTTTGGTAGTGATGATTGAACCAACACCTGATGTAGAGGACAGCAGCTTATATTTTCCAATACCTTGATTGTATTGATTTTGATTTAATATTTCCATTACTGAGGGTTTATTTTTATTGCAGATTCTGGGTCTATTACTCTAAGTGACATTGGTACCTGCCATTTCTTACTATGAATATTACCTTCATATTCTTCAATATCTACATAAAGTTGTTCTTGCGGAGGGTTTGATCTTGGCGATCTATGATCAAAGACGAATCGTTTATTTTCCAACAAATTTTTATTCGATTCATCTTTCCATTCCTGAAATGCACTTTTAATCCACAGCTTTATTTGCATGACATTTTCGTCTTTCAACAGGTTACTAATTAACTTATCAAATAGCGACAACCTTCTTTTTCTCTCATCAAAGTACTTTGTTAAGTCGAAGATAATTTGATCTGACTCGGTTTCATTGATTGTTGAAATAATGTCTGCAGAATCACGATCAACGAACCGACTTCTATGTCTAATCATAGTAGCAAGATATAGACCCATATAGCGCTCCACTGCTTTTTGCGTGAAAGGTGTTATAGAAATGGGTTCAACATAACTATACATCTTTTCATGAAACTCAATAAACTTCTCGTAATGAGAAATATCTCTTGCTCTAAATGGATGATGAACAGTTAAGACTAAACCATAGCTATCTCTTGCTACACGACTACTTGCCTGAATATACTCTGCGGTATTTCTAGGCATTGAATTCATTATAATAGTATTGAATCTTGAAACATCTATTCCAACAGAAATCATATTCGTTGCAACTACGAACTCAGGTGGAATCGAACCTTTTTTTACTATATCCTTATCTACTAAGTGAGCAAATCTATTTTTTGAAGACCATTTCGTTTCTACTTTTTTTAATTCGTTCTTGACTTCTTCTCCTGATAATCTTCCAGTAAGTTCAGATTCCTGTATCGGGCCGTAAGTATAAAGCGAATGAATTAATTTGGTCGGCCTTACAACCCTGGAAAATACTCTTCGTAATTCTTTTAAAATATAAGTTTGAATTTGAGATTGTGTTTTGCCAACTTCCTTTAAACTATTGAAATATGATATTGCCGTATGGTAATAATCCATTGACTTCTCGAAATCTTCATAAGATTTAAAGTCAATTGTGCTATTAACTCCTAGCTCTTTTAACTCAAAAATTGCCCGGTGTGTCATAATTATGGCAGCTAATCTCATTTGCATCCATATTTGAGTACGACCTGTTGGAAGAATCCCAATGTATTTACGTTTTGATAAATACTTTACTCCCTCCCTTTCTGCGTTAGTATACCGGCGCCTATAAAAAGCGAAAAAGGAATCATCGCATTCCACTCCTGGCTTGGGGAACAGATTTACATCTCTATCAAATAATGCAGCAATTTGTAATTGAGTATTTCTTGTGGTCGCAGTTGATGATATTATTTTAGGCCTAGTACCATCTTCTCTTGTACAAAGTTGATTTACTGCTGATTCGAATAGTGCAACCGCCGATCCAAGTGGGCCGAGAAGTAGGTGTAATTCATCTTGAATAATAAGATCAGGAGGTAGATATCCATTTTGTGGTTTCCCATTTTCCCAATTACCTACACCAAAAATTCTTCTCGAATCTGAATTTCTCCCATTTTTATTTCCATTTACTTTATGTGCCAGTTGGGCAAACTTATCAACCGTCCCAAACAAAAGGGCGGGAGGATGTTGATAGATTGATTCATCGCACAAATTAACTGGGATAGGGCCTTTTGATGCATCTCCCTCAAAAAAATCTGGTTCAGTAAACGCACAATTATTATTATCACAGTATAAATGAAGCCGATTATGATTGAAAGTATCCGTTTCATCATTAACCTTAGTGATATGTGGTCTTAATTTGGAATTACACCAAGGGCAACTTGTAAAAGGTATTTTGTTGTCTTTGCCGGCAATAAGTTTTTCATATTCATATTGCAATGAATCCTTTTTACTATCATTAAAATTGTGAGTCAGTTTATTCGGTATAGAGTTATTCCCAACCCAAAATCCAATATAGATTGGTTCTTCACCTAAATTAGAATGAGGCCACCTTCTGATAAGTTCTAGTGCCATAATAACCAATGTAGCTCGTTGAAATTGCTGCATGGTTAACAAACGCAATGTATATCTCATTATAGCCGCAGTACCACCTCCAATATCACTGTGAACTTTTCTTCTATTTAGTATTGTAAGTGCAATCAAACCGAGATATGCTTCAGTTTTGCCCCCTCCTGTAGGAAACCAGACCAAATCAACCCAATTATTGCGTTTGTCCCATACTAAATCATTCTCAACTTGAAATATTCCGTCTAAGTTGAGTAAAATAAAGGCTAACTGGAAAGCCCTCCAGGACGCTGATTCCGTATCTGAAAACAATTTATCATTAGCATTTGACTTATAAAATTCCGAATCAAAATTTGAGAAATTCAAGTCATCCATAAAATGTTTGACCTGATCTTTCTTTACATTAATAGAATGCCATAGTTGCATAAACATTGCAGAGTTCATCAATCTAAAACATTCAAGATTATCTTGGTTACCCTGACCCGATAATATATTTCTAATGTTATTCTTCATTCTCTCATAATCTCCTCTACATTTTTCTAGTTCTTGCGATGCAATATCTTTGAATTTACTATTTTCATATCTCTCTGCCTTTTGTTCAATCCAGTTTCCATAAGAATTCACAAATTCAATAAGTCCATTTAGCACATCCGTGTTGCTGGCGTCAGAAAATGTCGATAACCACTTAAATTCTTGAGCTCGTGTGTCTGACAAGAATAAAGGGTCTTTGTAATCTTTTTGAAAGTCATTGGACACAGCTTCAGCAGAATGCTTATTTCTAGGTATTGGATCTACATCCGGAGTTTCGCAAGTTGGTATATATTCAGTTTCGATAGTTTTATTTACCTCATCCCATTTTACAGAACAACCATGACCGATACCAAAATCTTTAAACTGCTCATAAATAAATCTTGTTGTTGTATCCTCATCATACTTGTCATCACTAATTGAATAAGAATAATCGTTGTATGAGATTAAATTTTTGTTAGTAAGAGATAGTTTTACTCCAAAGAAGGACTTTTGGTTTACTAATTCGTTAAATGTTGAATAATATCTGTTGTCTTCCGGGTCTCTCACAAAGGCCGTACTAGTATTAACCAGTTGAACTTTGAGAAATATTTTATTATCACTTTTTCTTGAATCCCTATTAAGTTGAATATTCACCGATAATGAGGAGTAATCTTCTTTTTGATCGTCCAATTTGATAGAAAAAATATTTGCTAAACCAATTGTTTCTGATCCATTGGGATGCAAAATCGTTATTTTCTCACTGTAATTTTTTGGTTTATATAAGTAAGACTTCTTTTTCATTGGTTTTGCAAATTCAATATTTTCAATCCGAATTATTCTTTCTACCAATTCAGATTGCCATAGACCATAACCGCCGGAATTTATATCCAGCAAATTTCTCAGGTGGTCAGTAATATTTTCAATTAATTCAATTTCCTGAGAAATTGAATACAATTGACTTCGAAGTGTATTATCAACAACAATATTCTTGAGATCATAGTAAATAGTTGACTTAAGATTACTTAAATAGCAGTTTGCTTTTGACAGTTGGTTAAATGAAACTAAAGCCTTTGTCTTATCATAAAGCAATTCTGCAATCTGCTTTTGGATTGTTCTTATCCTAGTTTTCAAAGCTGTTACTTCATCTGCGTTTAATTTGGCCAAGAGTATGAATGTATTTAGCCCTATTGTTCTTAACCTAAACAATTTTAGTTGATGCAGATCAAGGAAATTTTGAGTTATTGATGCATCTACTTCGCACAACAACCCGTACCTATTAGCAAACTTACCCTCTTTGTCGTTTTTTATTTTTTTATAGTGCCTGGCATTTATACTTATTTCAATAGTTCCATCATTTAAGCAATTTTCATCTAGGCAACAGGTAAACCCCATAGTTCTTGGAAACATCTGATTTAACTCAATTGTGTCTGCCGATTCTATGTCGTCATTACTATTATTTTGAGATTCATCATTCTCTTCCTCTAAATCAAGCTCAATATTTTCGTTGTTATCCAATACAATACCACTCAGGCCAGTTTCACTCCTATCTTCAGGAAACAATATTCCAGTACTATAAATTGCAGCAGGAACTATATCCAATATTTCCGAACTATAATCACTTGGTTTAGCCGAATAAAGGCTTTTCCCAAGTAAATCTTCGTCTTCCAAATCTATAAATCTATAGCCATTAATTCCTGGACCAATAGTTTGTTCCTTTATAAACTCCACAAGAGATTCTCTCTTATTTAGTATCTTACTCATTGTTCAATTTTTTCAATTTTTTCAACTTCCATAAGACTGAGCTCAGGATGAATCAATTCTACTAAAGCTACCAGGTTAGAAAGAAGATTGCTCTCGTTTATTCCTAGTTCATCTAAAGGATGATTTTTTTTGTAAATTATCAATCTGTCATTTATGATTTCTTTGCATTTTTTAATATCATCAAAACATCCGTCGTTGAACAAATCTTTTAGGAGATAATTCATTTGTCTTGTGCTTTGTCTCGTTGCTTGTTTAGAAGCATTTCTTATTCTCTGCATGATGACAAAATATGACCTGGGAATATTTAAATAATCACAAATAGCTATAAAAACCTTTTTGTTAAGTGGCGCAAGCGATTCACTTTTTGGATTGATCCAACTATTTTTGAAATGAAAAAATGAAACGATGCTACAACCCTTTTTCTCTAAATAATTCTTTAATTCCTCATAAAAATTGTTTTCGCCCTTTTTAACAGAATTACTTTTTAATAAGACTTTCCAAAGCCTTCCGGGTTCTTCATCTCTGAAGTCGAAATTTTCACGAATAGCTTTTAATTCCTCTTCTTGCTGTTTAGTGTCAACTATCTTTTCATAAATATTAATACTCTCCTGAATTTCATCAAGATTTTGGACAAATAATATATCATCACCTTCAACAAAATTTAAAAGGTCGTTTATTTTTTTTACTCTATATTCAGATCGACTTTCATTTTTGATTATAAATAAATCTGAGGATGGGTAAACCTTTGATTTTCTAGGGTGCTTGAATTTAATTTTAATTGTTTCTCTGTTTTCCGAATCTGAATATTCGTCCTCCAGATTCCAGTTAATACTTATTTGCTGTTGGGGTTTTGTTAACTCGATTTTTGCTTTCAAATTCTTCCAGGAAAAAGAACTTTCCCTTAACGGATTTTCTAAATATTTCTGATACTCCCTAAGGAAATTATATTTAGCCCATTCAAATTGATGGGAAAAAAGACACTTAATAAAGATTGATGATACTTGATTATTATTGATAAATTTAGACTCAATGACGTTTGGGAAATAATAGTTTTTAGAATTTCCCTGGTCTCTATATTCAAGAATCAAAACTGGCTTTTCTCTCAGATTTTTTAGATCCTTCCAAGTTTTGAGTTGACTGTCATATTTTAGCCCAAGTGCTAAACATATTTTTGCTCTAAATTTTTCATCTTTTAAAAGGAGGTCAGTTGCGATTATTTGAATTCCGTCAATTATCTTTTCTAATATTTGGTCCTTTAAATCAGAGCTAATAAATAAATTTAAGAGGTCAGATAGGGCCCCTTTAAGTAAATGGTGATCTTCATCTCCAAGTTCTAAGATCGATTGTTTAGTAGAGGGGGAAATAAATTTAGATGTTTCTCTTTTAGAAAAAAGTTCATCAAGTAAATAATTTTTGATGTCTTCATTAAAAACCAAAGAATATAGATTGAGCATTTTAACAGAACGCAATTCATAAATGCCTCTAATTTTTGTTTCTAATAAAAACGTATCCCAATAGCTAGAGTTGTTGATACCGACAAAATTGACAGGCACACTTCCATTAATTTCTTTATTGAGAAGCATGTTGATTTCCATCGAAAGAAAAGTATATGACTTACCAACTGGAATTTTGAACCTCTCGCGAATTAGTTGAATTTTAGTTTTTAAATCATCGAGACAGTTTTCATCTTTCCCAAATGTGACGATAGCCAAATTCTTAAACTTAGTCTTATGATTCTTATTTAAATCAGCCAACCTTTGCAAGTTAAATTCTGAAAATCTTTTTACACTGTTCTCACAATCAAAAAGTATGATTGTTTCAAGTATCCTTAGTAAATAAGAATCCCCAATTTTGGATTTAGAAATATCATTAAATGATCTTGAATTCAATACAGCCAATGAAGTATTTTCTGCAGTTAAATTCTCTATTGCAATTGCAAAGGGATTTGCTGCAAAACAATTATTTAAGCTATTTTCTATCTTAACCTGACAATTAACTAATGTTCTTGGAAGGAGGCAGGTATCATAGTCTAAAGAGTGATAAAATGCCAATAACTGTTTTGTCTTGGCAATTTCATTCTGCCAACTTTTAAAAATCTTATTTTGTTTGTTACCGCTTGCGCCATCAGGGCATGTAGCAAGTTTCTTTGATTTAGCATTTAATAACTCTTTTTTAGAAGTGATGTAAGGAGATTCTGTATTAATTTTTGTTTTGTTTTCATTAGCAGAATAAAATTGTTGAAGAATTATGAATTCTGCGATCAATGATTTTATGTTATCGTTAAAATCTTCTTCAAAATGCAAATGCAACCCTTTTAAGTCATTTTCAATTTCGCCGCTCGTTTCATGGATGACATTATAGAGGTATTTAAGTACTTTTTTGAATTCTAACTTAGATTGATTTTGAAGTTTAGCATAAAGCGTTTCAAATAGAGGAGCTGGGTTAGATATAAACTCTTCTAGATATTTTTCAATATGGTGATGGATCGATTCCACTATGCAATAATATTTATTTCGACATTAAGCATAGCTCTAGTGATGCCCACGAAGATTTCGTACTTATTTATCTCAGAGGGCTCTGAAATAACCAGAAAGACATTCTTCTTTTCCAAACCCTTAAATTTTAAGATCGACGTATATCTGAGTTTGTTAGCTGTGTCTGCAATATTATTTTCTGTTATTTCTTCAACATCTTTGATCATTAATTCATACTTCATATCTGGGGCACTCTTATATATGTCCTTCAAGAATGTAGATTCAATTAGTATAACGCAATCTTGACCATTTAAGGAAGAGTCATTTTCTCTAATAGGGGTTAATATATTCTTTACAATATGTCTCTTTACTTCATTTAATGAACCATGGCGGTAGATTTTGATCTCGGGGAAAGTAAGACTAAAATCGTGTGATAAAATAATACTGGGATTATCCAGAATTTCTGATGATAGCTTTCGTATATCAGGATTCTGAGCACTTCTTTTAACCTCATTTAACTTAAAATGACAATAATAACTCTGCATCAAATCTGCAATTTCGGCAACACTTCTACCGCTCATAGTATAGCTTTGATCCATATCATACAGAACTAAAGAATTGCCATTTTTTAGACCTTGCCCACTATAGCCAGAAAATTTATTAATAAATAAATCAAGGCCTCGGTCAAATGTATCTTGCGCTTCATCAATAACAATAAAATCGTAAGGTTTTAATTTGTTCTCTTTTTCCATTCTTGCAATGGTATCTTTAACTAGAATGTAGAATCCATCTTCATTTAAAGAAGCCAGTTGTTGGAAATTGAGGTGAGGATTGTTGTTTTGAAAGAACCTAAAAAAAGTAGTTACTTCTACATTGTTTAAAAGATTTCTTTCATTCAACAATGATCTAGTATAGTGCATTAAAAGGTTATTCCAGCAAATGAAAATGCCCGTCTTGTTAAGTTGCTTATCTATAAATGCCTTTGCAATTGTAGTCTTTCCGGAGCCTGGTGGACCTTCCAGCATAATTCTCGGATTTTTATTCAATCCATCCAATATTTCAATATTTTGAATTCCTAGCCAGACAAGGACATCTATTGTATTATATTTTGTTCTGTCACCGATTATTGGACTCAAAATTTTCTTTATTGAAACTATCTCCTTTTGAGACAAGTCAGAATATGATCGAAAATGTTGTTTATGCTTATTTTTTGTATATAGGTATACCTTCTGTATGAATTTTTCTATTGAGTTCTCATAGTCTCCAAATTTATAGGCTGTCCACAATAAGTTCGAATCTATAAGTTTGGATGAAAATGGGTAATCAACGTGTGGAAAAGCTACCGCTTGGCAGAAAAAACATCCCTTCATATTATTCAAGATGTTATCTTTTAAGGTATACATACATCCTTCAACTTGTTTAAAAGGATTTTGACTCATGACTTCGTCAAAATGCTTTCCATAATAGAAAGTATTATCCTTTGTTGAAATTGCGCCACCTTTCACCTCTAATACTAGAGCTCCTAATTTGCATAGAATTAAAAAATCGATTTGACAGCTGTTCTTTTTGTAATAGTTAAAACTATCAGAATGTCCCGGTAGCTTAAGATCATGCCAGATGTCCCATTCCAATTCGCTTGAACTTAAGTCTGAATATAACTTTCTATAAATTTCGATTTCGCCTTGCAAAGGTGATCCATCTTCCTTTACAATGATACTCTCTAAAGCATCAATAGGGTTGTTAGGATGAAATCTTACTGGCATTTATTTACTATTAGCTATTGTTGTTATTTTATTTATAGCATACAGGGCAAACAATTGTTTCAACGGAACCACTTTCTTATCCTTGAAAAAATTCTCTTTCCCCTGATCAAATATTTTATCGTCAATCTTAAGACCTTCGATGATATTTGCGACTTTTTCTACTAATAAGGTAGGTTCCAAAAAAATTGACTTCGAGCATTGTATCTCATACATATTCTGCAAATCATTTCCTCTAGCGATCTTCGCAGAAAAACCATTATTTATGATTTGGAGGAATGTTAGCCCTTTAACCGATCTCTTTATGCTATTCTCTAAATGTTTATAATAGCCATCGGCAATATCAAATGTTGGAAATCCCTCTCCGTTCCCGTATTGCATTGACGTCTTCCAAATTCTTGTGTCCTTCTCGTTTTTAACAATGTCATAATTTGATAAGGTAATAGTAATATTGCCATCTTTAAAAGGATGTCGCCTAAACCTCGAATCTTTGTTCCTTTTTGGAGGGGAAGTAAATTGTTTTAGTGCATAGGTGTTGAGATTATTGCCATCAATTAGATTAGGAACTAATTTTATCTTAGGGGTAATAATATGTTTTAAATTCAATTCTAATCTCACCTGCTTTGCGAATGCCCTTGCCACAGAAGGACAAACAGCATTGCCAACCAATCGCCATTTAGTCGTTTCTCCTCCTATGAATTGATAAGTGATGGGAAAACCCATTATGCAAGCTGCTTCTCTAACTGTTGGAGTTCTATATTTCCCATTTCCTTCTCTTGCAAATTCTGAAGCATAAATCAAAGCTTCTCTGGAGGTACCGATTTTTGTGGCAGTGATCGTTCTACTTGGCTTTTCTTCATTCTCTGGAAACGACATACGCCCCATATAAGGATGATTTGTCTTTAAGAACCTTGATTGCTTCCATTCACATTCAAAAAGTCCTGTATCATAGAAATGATCAGTTAGCTTATTTAAGCTCAATGATAGTTCTGGATAATTCGGGTCAGAAATGAGTCTTGAACTGTACGTACAAAACGGATTTGGCAAACTCTTTTTGATCTCTCTCAATGTGCGCCAAAGGTTTTTTCCCTTAAGCTCTTTATCATCTTGCTGGTTAGTAGTTTCTGGAATAATTAATTTCTTTTTGTTAACTATTTCTCCTGCTACGACCCTTTCACGAGATTGTGCACCGCCATAATCCGCAGAATTGATTATTTGTTGATTACCTTCTAATTTTATCGCAACTTTTGTACGACCAATTTTATTCATCGCAGCCCAGTCTCCTAATCCCAAATCCTCAAATGTATACTCATTACCTAAATGCTTAATCGAACTAGGAACATTTTCCATAAACCAAGCCTTCAGTATCGAACCTTTTTTCCATTTTTTTACTGCGACTATTTTTAAAAATATCTGAGTAAGTTTTATCCCCAAAGTTTTATCTGCCTTTCCCGATATATTTGAAGAAGAAAAAGTCACACAGGGAGGGCTTCCTATAATAATATCTGTATCTGGTAACCCTTCTATCTTTTCAATATCGTTCTCAAATTCGAGTACATCTCTTGTGACACAATCCAAGTTAAAATTGTGATTAAATGTTTTAATTGCTGGCTCCCAGTAATCTATGCCCATTACTATATCGTAATCCTGTTGGCGAAAACCTTCGGAGAAGCCGCCAGCACCGCAAAACATATCAATAACTGTTAGTTTACTCATTCTTCATATTATTCAAGATCAGTTGAATTACTTATTTGACAAAACTTTTACTTTTGTGACACACCCAAGCAGGTCACGCTTTAACTCACACTCCCAAAATACTAGACAAATCCATCCAGCCTCATTTAACAGACATATCTTCTGTTTATCTCTATGAATGTTCTTTTTAAATTTTTCTTTCCAAAAAAGTGAGTTCGATTTTGGTATTGGCAATTTGCAGTTTGGGCATCTATGCCAAAAACAGCCATTAACAAAAATTGCAAGTTTCATATGAGGGAAAACGATGTCAGGGCTACCTGGTGCTTTTTTCCAATGTAGTCGGTAACCTTTAATTCCATTTGCCCAAAGTGCTTTCCTAAGTACAAGTTCAGGTTTAGTATTTCTGGACTTATTTGCGCTCATTATTTTTGATGTAATGAGTTCTTTGGGAATGGGAGCCCGGCCGTCTCGTATAAAGGATTTTTGGCCGATTACAACATTATTATTACTGGCTTTATTACTTAAGGGTGTCATTCAATTTATTAACAAGGGTCAATTCAAAATCTAAATGCCATGCAAACCGCACTAAATAATCCACAGTAATTGCAAATTTGCCAGTTTCAACTTTTGAAATAGTGGAACGATTTACATCCATTATCTCAGCAAGTTCATCCTGGCTAAAACCTTTTTTTTCCCGGAAAGCCCGGATTTGTTTGCCAATCACTTCACGATTCTCCTGGATAAATCGCTCGGTTGGCCTGGACTGTTTATTCATAAATATTAAATGCCGTTAAAGTAATGCTTACTATTCTGATGGCAAGACAATAAGATATTTCGTTGGGACTGGTAAGTCCCAGCCATCAGGATATGAGACTGTAGTTAAGTTGCCACCTAATTCTTTAACCACACCTACCTGGTCAATGCCGCCTAAAACTAATTGTTGGTATTGCCTTACCGCCTTATCATCACTGCTGGTTTCGGCTTTGAAAATTTCGATTTTGTCGTTGTCAAAAATTACTTTGTCCCCGACTGTAATTGCCTTGTTCAATTGAGTTGTCATAATCGATATGCAGTTTGTATAGCGTTGCCCCCGCTTTTAGAATATAAAGCTAAGACATTTAGCACACAATGTTGCAATATATTGAACATTTATTTTAAAATAAAACTGAGATTCTTCTCAACTTCATATTTAAAACAGCCCCTCATCAGCAAAGCTATAATATCCTTCACTGGTAACTATGATGTGGTCAGACACCTTGATATCCAGATACATTCCAACCGTTGCAACCTTCGTTGTAGTTCTTCATCTGCTCTGCTTGGTTTAAGGTTTCCCGATGGATGATTGTGGCTTAAAATAATATTACAAGCATTCGCTTTTAAAGCGGCTATAAAAACCAATTTCGGGTCTGCTACTGTGCCTGTAACTCCTCCGCTTGATAACTCATAAATTCCTAAAACCCTTTGAGCCCGGTTCATTAAAACAACTTTAAACTGCTCTACAAATTCAATCTTATTTTCATCCCAGATAACCTTAGTAACTCATAGCAATCTTTGGCCGGTTTAACCAATGGCCTCCTTTCAGAAGGTTTCACTTTTGTTTTGTAAACCAATTCAACTTCTGCCTCCATGTATAATGCGAATCAATTCATTTGATGTTCCATAACATTTCATTTTAAAGATTCAAAAAATTAATTAAGGAACCTTCACCGTCTTTTGGCGATCAAAGCAAGGAAGTGGCTTGTGCCGGAATTTCATTGCCGCCACAGAAGCCAAAAGACGAAATTTGTGAGATAATTAATGAAGGGAAAAAATCTATTTTCAGACAGTTCATCAAATCATTTAAAGAGTTGCTTCACTATTTTTACTTTGTTATTTTTACAGCATGGTGGTACACGAATATCCATATCAAAATATTTCTCTAAAAAGTATCAAAGGAGAAAAGTGGAAAGATATTCCCGGGTTGGAAGGTTATTTTATGGTTTCTAATTTCGGCAGGGTAAAACGACTTGAATATGAAATGACCTACCGTAATGGAGCTATCTATATAAAGCCGGAAAAGATTATTAAACCAATGATCATACGTCAAAAAAATAAGTTGAAAAATGATTTTACCCAATTTTTAGTTAACCGTGTCATGCTGGATGGGATCAGGCATAACCTGACACTTTCAAGAATTGTATATTATTGCTTTGTTGCCCCATTTAATTTAAATAATCATAAAACAATAATCCTTTGCAAAGATGGAGATGGATTGAATATCTATCCTGAGAACCTGATAAAATCAACCTTGTCAGACAAAGCCAAAAGAATTGTTGAAAGGGGAAGGATGGAAAGCCCTTTTAAAAATTTATCACCTGAAAATAAAGAAAAACAAAGAAGTGCAATTGTAAAAAAAGTGAGCAAGGAGGTTAGCCAATATTCACTAAAAGGAAAGATGATCAAAACCTATTCAAGTACTGCGGCGGCAGAAAGAGCAACTGGAATATTTGCAACTTCAATTGGACAAAGAGCTTCAGGAAAAGGAATATCTGCAGGTAGTTATGTTTGGAGGTGGGGAAAGGAAAAATCAGTAGATGTGGAATCTTTCAAAAAAGAACGAAAAGCACAACACAAAATTCTGTTTGGCCAAAAGGTTACGCAGTATGATTTTGATGGTAATAAAATTGCCCGGTTTGCTTCATTACAAGAAGCGCAGGCAGCTTCAGGAGCACATGTGAATGCCATTGGGCTTGTTTTAAAAGGCGTTTATAAAAGTGCAAAAGGCTTTTTCTGGAAGAACGGATATGGGAAAGATAAAATTGATTTATCCAAT
>Ga0164241_10002276_pt1 | contig 21201 bp, 19 predicted proteins | sample OricomyardsoilBY_FD_108780 | JGI IMG/M metagenome (GOLD analysis project Ga0164241, IMG submission 108780) | Backyard soil microbial communities from Emeryville, California, USA - Original compost - Back yard soil (BY) | ecosystem: Environmental > Terrestrial > Soil > Unclassified | place: USA... | reverse complement strand
TGGTTGAAATGGAATTGCGTGATCTGTTGAACACTTATGAGTTCCCAGGTGACGACACGCCCATTATTCCAGGTTCTGCCTTGATGGCATTGAATGGTCAGGATGAAAATGGTCTTGGTACTTCTGCAGTTAAGAAGTTGGTAGAGACGTTGGACTCTTACATTCCTGAGCCGGTTCGTGCAATTGATCAACCCTTCTTGATGCCAGTTGAAGACGTGTTCTCAATTTCGGGTCGCGGTACTGTAGTGACCGGTCGTGTTGAGCGTGGCGTGATCAAAGTGGGTGAAGAGATTCAAATCGTTGGTATATCTGACACTCAAAAATCTACCTGTACAGGTGTTGAGATGTTCCGCAAGTTGCTTGACGAAGGTCGTGCAGGTGAAAACGTTGGTGTGTTGTTGCGGGGTACCAAGCGTGATGACGTTCAGCGCGGTCAAGTATTGTGTAAGCCAGGTTCAGTGACTCCGCACACACAATTCCAGGCTGAGATTTATGTATTGTCAAAAGATGAAGGTGGCCGTCATACGCCATTCTTCAAAGGCTACCGTCCACAGTTCTACTTCCGTACAACTGACGTAACAGGTGCTTGTGAATTACCAGATGGTGTTGAAATGGTAATGCCGGGTGACAACGTACAGATGTCAGTGACCTTGATTCACCCGATTGCGATGGAAGAAGGTTTGCGCTTCGCCATTCGTGAAGGTGGTCGTACTGTGGGTGCTGGTGTGGTCGCTAAAATTCTTAAGTAATTGAGAATACAAAATTGGTGGTGCCAGTCACCATCGATTCATTTATAGGCCAGTAGTTCAATTGGTAGAGCACCGGTCTCCAAAACCGGGTGTTGGGGGTTCGAGTCCCTCCTGGCCTGCCAGATTTATAAAGGGTTTGTGATGAGTACTGCAGAAGAAAAAGTGTATCGCCTGGATGCCATTAAGTGGTTATTGGTTATTCTTTTGGTTGCTGTAGGTGTCTATGGTAACTCTCATTATTCTGATCAGTCGATACTTTATCGAGCTGTTGCGCTGTTGATTTTGGCTGCTGTTGCGATTGTGGTGAGCATTCAAACGGAAAAAGGTGCGGCGACTCTGGATTTGATTCGTGGAGCTTTGGTTGAGTGGCGTAAAGTGGTTTTTCCAACGCGTCAAGAAATTAATCAGACCACATTGATGGTGGTTGGCGTGGTGATAGTGACTGCTCTTATTTTGGGTATTTTTGACGCGATATTCAGTTCTCTAGCTTCTTTTATTATTGGGTAGGTGCGTACTATGGCTAAGCGTTGGTATGTGGTGCACGCCTATTCTGGTTACGAAAAGAAAGTTGCGATTTCTTTGAAGGATCGAGTGGCTTTGCATGGAATGGAAGAGAGTTTTGGCGATATTTTGGTTCCTACGGAAGAAGTTGTTGAAATGCGCGGTGGTCAGAAACGTAAAAGCGAGCGCAAGTTTTTTCCAGGATACGTATTGGTTCAAATGGAATTGAATGACGATACATGGCACTTAGTTAAAGACACGCCTCGAGTAATGGGCTTTATTGGTGGCAAAGCTGATCAGCCTGCGCCTATTACTGAAAAAGAAGCGGAAGCAATATTGCGTCGAGTTGATGATTCGATGGAGAAACCGAGGCCGAAAACTATATTTGAGCCAGGCGAAATGGTCCGTGTTACTGATGGTCCATTCAATGACTTCAATGGAGTTGTTGAAGAAGTTAATTATGACAAAAATAAGTTGCGTGTAGCGGTTCTTATCTTTGGGCGCTCCACTCCTGTAGAGCTGGAGTTTGGTCAAGTCGAAAAGGCTTAAGTTTTTTGGTTGCCTCTCTTTACTTATGTAAGGTGAGGTTTTTATGTTCCAGTGTTTTGCTGGTTCGGGGGAGCCAACGACGATTGTTTTGCCTAAAACAATCCGAGGCGTTATTACCCAACATGGGGGAGTAAATTATGGCGAAGAAAGTAACCGCCTATGTCAAGTTGCAAGTTGCAGCTGGCAAGGCCAATCCAAGTCCGCCAGTCGGTCCAGCATTGGGTCAACATGGTGTGAATATCATGGAGTTCTGTAAGGCATTCAATGCCCAAACTCAAGGTTTGGAAGTTGGAGCTCCAGTTCCTGTAGTGATCAGCGTGTATAGCGATCGTAGCTTCACATTTGAAATGAAAACTCCACCGGCTTCTTTCTTATTGAAAAAAGCAGCTGGGATCACAAGTGGTAGCGGTCGTCCAAACACTAATAAAGTCGGGAAAGTAACCCGTGCTCAGCTAGAGGCAATTGCGACAACTAAAATGCCTGGTCTGACAGCTTCATCTATGGATGCTGCAGTTCGTACTATCGCGGGCTCTGCTCGTTCAATGGGCTTGGAGGTCGAAGGTTAATCATGGCTAAACTAACCAAGCGTCAACGTGCAATCAATGAAAAAATTGATTCAACAAAACAATACTCAGTTGAAGACGCTGTTGCTCTTTTGAAGAGTTTATCAACAGTTAAATTCGCTGAAACAGTAGATGTTTCTATCAACCTCGGTATTGATCCTCGTAAATCTGATCAGTCTGTTCGCGGTGCAACCACATTACCTCACGGTAATGGTAAGCATGTTCGCGTAGCTGTGTTTACTCAGGGTGCCAACGCTGAAGCGGCCAAGGCTGCAGGCGCGGAATATGTTGGTATGGATGAATTGGCTGCTGAAATCAAAGCTGGAAAAATGGATTTTGATGTTGTTATTGCCAGTCCGGATGCAATGCGTGTTGTTGGTCAATTAGGTCAAGTGCTCGGCCCTCGTGGTTTGATGCCTAACCCTAAAACTGGCACCGTAACTCCTGATGTTCTCACTGCAGTTAAGAATGCCAAGGCAGGTCAAGTCAGATATCGTGCAGAGAAGGGCGGTATTATTCATGGCGGCATAGGTAAGGTTTCCTTCGATGTGGTTGCGCTCAAAGAAAACCTGGAAGCTTTGGTTTCAGATTTGAAAAAAGCGAAACCATCCACGGCTAAAGGTATCTATCTCAAGAAAATTTCCTTGAGTACTACTATGGGGCCTGGCTTAGTAATCGATCAAGCGTCTTTGGCTGTTTAAGCTAAAGACTAAAAAACTTTGGGGTTCGCCAGTGCATAACTGGCGGGCCGTCAAAGACCGTAGGTGGCCAACCTTGGTTGGCCTTAATGTAAAAAGCCTACGCAGATGGTGACCCACTTCAGTTTACTGAAAGACATCACCGAATAAATGCTTCAGGTTGGTTAAGTCTAATTTTGAAGTTGAAAGTAAACGACGGCTTGTCTGTCAAAGCAGGAGAAATCCCGTGGCATTAGGACTCGAAGGTAAGAAGGCGATTGTCGCTGAGGTCCACGAAGCTGCTAAGGGCGCATTGTCCGCTGTTGTTGCCGACTCTCGTGGTGTAACAGTTGGAAAAATGACCGCTCTGCGCAAGCAGGCACGTGATGCAGGCGTCTGGGTAAAAGTCGTCCGTAACACACTTGCTCGTCGCGCTGTACAAGGCACTGCCTATGAATGTCTTGCTGACACTTTCGTAGGTCCAACTTTGATCGCATTTTCAACTCAGCATCCAGGTGCTGGTGCGCGTATCCTTCAGGATTTTGCCAAAGAAAATGAAAAGTTCGAAGTAAAAGCTGCTGCGTTTGAAGGTGAAGTTGTAAGCCTTGCTATGTTGGCAACATTGCCAACATACAACGAGGCTATAGCTCGCTTGATGAGCGTGATGAAAGAGGCTGCTGCTGGCAAATTGGTTCGTACCATTGCCGCTATTCGTGACCAAAAAGAAACTCAAGCCGCCTGATTTCAGGTGGGTTGCTTAGTTATTAATGAATGAGCTGTAAGGCTCCCTACTATAGGAATTGAGACATGTCTCTATCTAAAGAAGATATCATCAGCGCTATCTCAGAAATGTCTGTAAAAGATGTTGTTGAGCTGATTTCCGCAATGGAAGAAAAATTTGGTGTTAGCGCTGCTGCTGCTAGTGTTGCTGTTGCTGCTGGTCCAGCTGCTGCTGCAGAAGAGCAAACAGAATTTACCGTAATGTTGTCATCTATCGGTGATAAGAAAGTAAACGTAATTAAAGCTGTGCGTGAATTGACTGGCTTAGGCTTGAAAGAAGCTAAAGACTTGGTTGAAGCTGCACCAAAAGCGGTTAAAGAAGCTGTTTCCAAAGCTGATGCTGAAGCAGCAAAAGCCAAATTGGAAGAAGCTGGCGCAGTTGTAGAAGTTAAATAATTACCTGTGTTAATAAGTCGCTCGGTTAACGCTGGGCGCGAGGCTGGTGAGCTTTAAGTTCGCCAGCCTTTTGTTGTTTTGGTTGTTTGTGATCGCATGGTCACATCAGAGCAGCATCTGCTCAAGATTTACAAACCGTTTCAACTTTTCGGTGCTTGTTTGATGGAGCCTGATTATTTGGAGCAACAGTCAGACACTGACCAAATAGGTTAGGTGCTGCAAACGCCTTATCCGCGAACAAGCTGGGGAATTCAGATGGCTTACTCATATACTGAGAAAAAACGCATCCGCAAGGATTTCGGCAAACTGCCTCATGTAATGGATGTACCTTACCTCTTGGCGATTCAGTTAGACTCATATCGAAAATTTACGCAGGCTGATACCACATTCGCCAAACGCGAAGACGTCGGGTTGCACGCTGCATTTCGTTCAGTGTTTCCAATAGTCAGTTATTCTGGCAATGCCGCACTTGAGTACGTTAGCTATAATCTTGGCAAAGCTGTATTTGATGTTAACGAATGTATTTTACGCGGAGCTACTTATTCAGCGCCTTTGCGTGTAAAAGTTCGCTTGATTATTTATGATCGCGAATCATCAAATAAAGCCATTAAAGATATCAAGGAACAAGAAGTCTATATGGGCGAAATTCCGCTCATGACCAACAACGGTACTTTCGTTATTAACGGTACAGAGCGAGTAATTGTTTCTCAGTTGCACCGTTCTCCAGGCGTTTTCTTTGATCACGATAAGGGCAAGACTCACTCATCAGGTAAACTCTTGTTCTCTGGTCGAATTATTCCTTACCGTGGCTCATGGTTGGATTTTGAATTCGATCCAAAAGATATGCTTTACGTGCGTATCGACCGCCGTCGTAAACTTCCTGCGACTATTTTGTTGCGTGCGCTTGGTTTCAGCTCTCAAGAAATGCTGGCTATGTTCTTTGAAACCAGCAGTTTTACTGTTGGTGCCGACGCTCAATTTAGTTATGAGGTTGTGCCTTCACGTTTGCGCGGTGATGTGGCCACCTTCGATATTAAAGACGACAAAGGCAATGTGATTATTGAAGAAGGGCGTCGTATTACTGCTCGTCACATTCGCTTGTTAGAGAAGGCTAATGTTAATCAGATGTATGTACCGTCTGAATACTTATTGGGCCGGTCTTTGGCAAAAGATGTTATTGATACCCGCACTGGCGAATTGTTGTTTGAGTGCAACACAGAAATTACTGTCGATGCTTTGGCAAAGATTGTAGCCACAGGTGTGGATAAAATTGAAACGCTGTATACCAACGAATTGGACTGCGGTGCTTTTATTTCCGAAACTTTGCGTATTGATCCAACTCGTACACAGTTAGAGTCTTTGGTAGAAATTTATCGCATGATGCGTCCTGGCGAGCCGCCAACCAAAGAGTCGGCTGAAACTTTATTCCAAAATCTTTTCTTCTCACAAGAGCGTTATGACTTGTCGGCAGTTGGCCGCATGAAATTTAATCGTCGCTTGGGTCGCGAAGCAGAAGTGGGCGATGGCACCTTATCAAACGATGATATTGTCGATGTGATGAAAACCTTGATCGCTATTCGCAACGGTAAAGGCGTGGTGGATGATATCGATCACTTGGGTAACCGTCGTGTGCGTTCAGTAGGCGAGATGGCTGAAAACCAATTCCGTGTTGGATTGGTTCGCGTTGAGCGAGCTGTTAAAGAACGTTTGTCTATGGCTGAAAGTGAAGGCTTGATGCCACAAGATTTGATCAATGCCAAGCCAGTTGCGGCGGCGGTGAAAGAATTCTTTGGTTCATCGCAACTGTCACAGTTTATGGATCAAAACAATCCACTGTCAGAGATCACGCATAAGCGTCGTGTCTCTGCGCTTGGCCCTGGTGGCTTGACTCGTGAGCGTGCCGGCTTTGAGGTGCGCGACGTGCATCCAACCCACTATGGTCGTGTATGTCCAATTGAAACGCCTGAAGGTCCAAACATTGGTTTGATCAACTCTTTGGCGACTTATGCGCGTACTAACTACTACGGTTTCCTTGAGAGTCCGTACCGTCGTGTAGCTAACGGCAAAGTGACTAACGATATAGATTTCCTGTCCGCGATCAGTGAAGCCGAGTTTGTGATTGCACAGGCGTCTGCAACCTTGGATGACAAGGGTAATCTTATTGAAGAGCTGGTCTCTGTGCGTCACATGAACGAATTTACGCTCAAAGCGCCTGCTGATGTTCAATATATGGACGTGTCACCTCGCCAAGTTGTATCAGTTGCAGCTTCGTTGATTCCTTTCCTGGAACACGACGATGCTAACCGTGCACTTATGGGTTCAAACATGCAGCGTCAAGCTGTTCCAACATTACGCTCACAAAAGCCATTGGTTGGAACGGGTATGGAGCGCAATGTTGCGTCTGACTCGGGTGTGTGTGTGGTTGCTAAACGCGGTGGTGTGATTGATAGCGTTGATGCAGGCCGTATTGTCGTTAAAGTACATGACGATGAAGTTGATTCAGGTGATGCGGGCGTTGATATTTACAACCTGACCAAATATACCCGGTCAAACCAAAATACTTGTATTAACCAACGTCCAATAGTCACCATGGGTGATGTGATTGCACGTGGCGATATTCTTGCTGATGGTCCGTCTGTCGATATGGGTGAGTTGGCCTTGGGCCAAAATATGCGTATCGCCTTCATGCCTTGGAATGGTTATAACTTCGAAGATTCGATTTTGGTTTCCGAGCGTGTGGTTCAGGATGATCGTTTCACCACTATCCACATTCAGGAATTAACTTGTATCGCACGCGATACCAAGTTAGGCAGCGAAGAAATCACTGCAGATATTCCCAATGTGGGCGAAAGCGCACTGAGCAAGCTGGATGAGTCCGGTATTGTTTATATTGGTGCTGAAGTTGGTGGCGGCGATATTCTGGTTGGTAAAGTGACGCCAAAAGGTGAAACACAATTAACACCAGAAGAAAAATTATTGCGCGCTATCTTTGGTGAAAAAGCGTCTGATGTTAAAGATACTTCTTTGCGTGTGCCCTCAAGCACTAAAGGTACGGTTATTGATGTTCAAGTCTTTACACGTGACGGTCTTGAAAAAGATCAACGCAGTTTGGAAATCGAAAAATCTCAATTGGATGACGTTCGTAAAAACCTGAATGAAGAGTTTCGCATCATGGAAACCGCTACCCTTGAGCGTTTGCGCTCAGCGTTAGTAGGCCAAGTGATTGCGTCTGGTAAAGGTTTGAAGAAAGGCGACAAGCTAACAGATGAAATGCTGGACGGTTTGGAAAAAGATCAATGGTTCAAATTGCGCGTATCTGATGATGCATTGAATGAGCAAATTGATCGCGCTGAAGAGCAATTAATCGAGCGTCGTAAAATTCTTGATGAGCGTTTTGAAGATAAGCGCCGCAAACTTTCTACTGGCGATGATTTAGCGCCTGGCGTATTGAAAATTGTTAAAGTGTATTTGGCTATCAAGCGTCGCATTCAGCCTGGTGACAAGATGGCCGGCCGTCACGGTAACAAAGGGGTTATCTCCGTTATCATGCCAGTCGAAGACATGCCTTACGACGAAAATGGTGTTCCGGTTGATATTGTGCTTAACCCCTTGGGTGTGCCTTCACGTATGAACGTGGGTCAGGTGTTGGAAATGCACTTGGGTATGGCAGCCAAAGGCTTGGGCGACAAAATCAACACTATGTTGCAAGAGCAACGTGCAACAGCTGAGGTACGTAAATTCCTTGAAGAAATTTACAACACCACAGGTGATGTAGTCGATAGAGAAGATCTGGCTTCGTTTAGCGACAAAGAAATTCTGCATTTGGCAGGAAATCTCATTGATGGTGTACCTATGGCTACGCCAGTATTTGATGGCGCCAAAGAGAGTGAAATCAAAGCCTTGTTGCGTTTAGCTGACTTGTCGGATACAGGTCAAACCATGCTTTATGACGGTCGTTCGGGAGATCAATTTACCCGTCCGGTCACAGTGGGCTATATGTACATGCTGAAGTTAAACCATTTGGTTGACGACAAAATGCATGCGCGTTCTACAGGTTCATACAGTCTGGTTACTCAGCAGCCATTGGGCGGTAAAGCTCAGTTTGGTGGTCAGCGTTTCGGGGAGATGGAAGTTTGGGCATTGGAAGCTTATGGTGCCGCTTATACCTTGCAAGAAATGCTCACAGTCAAGTCAGACGATGTGGCTGGTCGTACCAAAATGTATAAAAACATTGTGGATGGTGATCATCGCATGGAGCCTGGTATGCCTGAGTCCTTTAATGTATTGGTCAAAGAGATTCGCTCTTTGGGTATCAATATGGAACTTGAGCAGGACGAATAAGCTCGATGGCCGCCCAAGGGTGGCCAGTGCAATTGATCCAGACATCCGGTTATCGGTATCGACAATTTATTGAATGCTCCACAGAGCCAATAGGAGAAAGCCTTGAAAGACTTACTGAATTTGCTCAAGTCCCAGGGACAAGTTGAAGAGTTCGACTCAATTCGTATTAGTTTGGCGTCACCTGAAATGATCCGTTCCTGGTCATTTGGTGAGGTGAAAAAGCCAGAGACTATTAATTACCGCACATTCAAACCAGAGCGTGAAGGTTTGTTCTGCGCCAAGATTTTTGGTCCAACCAAAGACTATGAGTGCTTGTGTGGTAAATACAAGCGCATGAAGCACAGAGGTATTATCTGTGAGAAGTGTGGTGTTGAAGTTACATTAGCTAAAGTTCGTCGTGAGCGTATGGGTCACATTGAACTGGCGAGCCCGGTTGCCCATATTTGGTTTTTGAAATCACTGCCGAGCCGTATTGGTTTGTTGTTGGATATGACCTTGCGTGATATCGAACGCGTACTTTATTTTGAATCTTATGTCGTAACTGAGCCTGGCATGACCACGCTTGAGCGCAGCCAATTGTTGACGGATGAGCAATATTTCGATGCCATGGAAGAGTTCGGCGATGAATTTGAAGCGCAAATGGGTGCTGAAGCCATTCAGACGTTGATGCGTGCAATTGATTTGGAATCTGAAATTCAGCGTCTGCGTGAAGAAATTCCAAATACCAGTAGCGAAACCAAAATCAAAAAATACTCCAAGCGTTTGAAGTTGCTTGAGGCATTCTTCTTCTCTGGCAACAAACCAGAGTGGATGGTAATGGAAGTATTGCCAGTATTGCCGCCGGATTTACGTCCTTTGGTTCCCCTGGATGGTGGTCGATTTGCCACGTCTGATTTGAACGATTTGTACCGTCGCGTGATCAACCGTAACAACCGTTTGAAGCGCCTGTTGGACTTAAGCGCTCCTGACATTATCGTTCGCAACGAAAAACGTATGCTGCAAGAAGCGGTAGATGCCTTGTTGGATAATGGTCGTCGTGGTCGCGCTATTACAGGTTCGAATAAGCGCCCACTGAAGTCATTAGCTGACATGATCAAAGGTAAACAAGGTCGTTTCCGTCAAAACTTGCTTGGTAAGCGTGTGGACTACTCAGGTCGTTCAGTGATCGTGGTAGGTCCAACTTTGCGTTTGCACCAATGCGGTCTGCCGAAGAAAATGGCCTTGGAATTATTCAAACCTTTCATATTCAGCAAGCTCGAATTGCGCGGTTTGGCAACAACCATCAAAGCTGCCAAGAAAATGGTTGAACGTGAAGATCCGGTTGTTTGGGATATTCTCGATGAAGTTATCCGCGAACATCCAGTTTTATTAAACCGTGCGCCAACGCTTCATCGTTTGGGTATCCAAGCGTTTGAACCTGTGTTGATTGAAGGTAAAGCCATTCAGTTGCATCCACTGGTTTGTTCTGCTTATAACGCCGACTTTGACGGTGACCAAATGGCTGTTCACGTTCCGCTGACACTTGAAGCTCAATTGGAAGCGCGTGCATTGATGATGTCGACCAACAACATTCTGTCTCCTGCATCAGGTGAGCCAATTATCGTTCCGTCCCAAGACGTCGTATTAGGTTTGTACTGGATGACTCGTGAGCGCATCAATGCCAAAGGCGAAGGTATGCGTTTTGCGGATATAGCGGAAGTTTCTCGCGCCTATTATTCACAACAAGTCGATTTGCAGGCGCGCATTAAAGTGCGTTTAAGCGAAACCTTAATTGATGAAGAAGGTGAAAGAACGACGGCCATTCGTTTGGTTGATACTACTGTGGGTCGCGTTCTCTTGTGGGACATTGTGCCAGCTGGAATTCCGCTGGAAATGATCAACCGTCCGATGGTTAAGAAAGCTATTTCGGCTGCGATCAACTACTGCTATCGCGTGGTTGGTTTGAAAGCGACAGTTATTTTTGCTGACAAATTAATGTATACAGGTTATGCATTCTCAACTCGTTCAGGCTCATCAATCGGTGTTAATGACTTTACTATTCCAAAAGCAAAAGCAGAAATTATTGCTCGTGCCGATGCTGAAGTTATGGAGATTGAAGCTCAGTACGCCTCAGGTCTTGTAACTCAAGGTGAGAAATACAACAAAGTTATCGATATCTGGTCTCGTGCTAACGATTTGGTTGCCAAATCAATGATGGAAGGTATTTCCAAAGAGACAGTAATCAATCGTGATGGCGTGGAAGAGCAGCAAGCTTCTTTCAACTCTGTGTTTATGTATGCCGATTCAGGTGCGCGTGGTTCGCCCGCTCAGATCCGTCAGCTGGCGGGTATGCGTGGTTTGATGGCGCGTCCGGATGGTTCGATCATCGAAACGCCAATTAAGGCTAACTTCCGTGAAGGCTTGAACGTACTTCAGTACTTCATCTCAACTCACGGTGCGCGTAAAGGTTTGGCGGATACCGCATTGAAAACAGCTAACTCGGGTTATTTGACTCGTCGTTTGGTTGACGTGGCGCAAGATTTGGTTGTGACTATGCAGGATTGCGGTACCGATGAAGGTTTGACTATGTCACCGGTTATTGAAGGTGGTGATGTTATTGAATCATTGGGTGATCGCATTCTGGGTCGTATTATCGCACGTGATGTGATTCGTCCTGGCTCTGACGAGATTCTGGTTCCAGCTGGAACCATGATCGACGAAGCTTGGGTGGAGCGTGTAGAAGCTATGGGTATTGACGAAGTCCTCGTGCGTTCGCCGATTACTTGTGATGCTCGTAATGGTATCTGTTCTATGTGCTACGGCCGAGACTTGGCTCGTGGTCACCGTGTAAATGCGGGTGAAGCTGTAGGTGTAATTGCCGCTCAATCTATCGGTGAGCCAGGAACCCAGCTGACTATGCGTACCTTCCATATCGGGGGTGCGGCATCGCGAGCATCAGCGGCTGACAGTGTTCAAGTCAAACAAGAAGGTACTATCCGTTTGTTGAACGTTAAAGTAGTCAGTAACCCAGCCGGCAATCTGGTTGCGGTTTCTCGTTCTGGTGAATTGGCTGTTGCAGATTCAAGTGGTCGTGAGCGTGAGCGTTATAAGATTCCATACGGTGCATTGATCACTGTTAAAGATGGCGAAGCTGTTAAAGGCGGACAAGTGATTGCCAAGTGGGACCCGCATACCCATCCGATCGTATCGGAAGTGGCGGGTACTGTGGCTTTCTCGGGAATGGAAGAGGGCCTGTCTATCCGCCGTCAAACTGACGAATTGACTGGTTTGAGCTCTATTGAAGTGCTTGATCCAGCTGAGCGTCCATCTGCCGGTAAAGATTTGCGTCCTGCGGTGACTTTGGTTGATGCAAAAGGTAAAGAGTTGTTTCTTGCCAATACCAATGTTCCGGCTCACTACATGCTGCCATCAAAAGCGATTTTGAGCATTAACAACAGTGATGTCATCAATGTAGGTGACATTATTGCGCGTATCCCACAAGAGGGATCAAAAACGCGTGACATCACCGGTGGTCTGCCGCGTGTTGCCGACTTATTTGAAGCGCGTAAGCCTAAAGAGCCAGCAATTTTGGCGGAAATCAGCGGTACAGTGAGCTTTGGTAAAGAAACCAAAGGCAAGCGTCGTTTGATCATTACGCCAACTGATGGTCAGGTGTTGGATGATGGCTCTACGCATTATGAAGTTTTGATTCCGAAGCATCGTCAATTGACAGTGTTCGAAGGCGAAATGGTTGCCAAGGGCGAAGTTGTATCAGATGGGCCATCCAATCCGCATGACATTTTGCGTTTACAGGGTGTAGAAGCTTTAGCTCGTTACATCACCAACGAAATTCAAGACGTTTACCGTTTACAGGGTGTGAAGATCAACGATAAGCATATTGAGACAATTGTTCGTCAAATGTTGCGTAAGGTTGAAATTACCACCATGGGTGATTCCACTTTTGTTAAAGGTGAGCAGGTTGAATTTGTTCATGTTTTGGAAGAGAACGAAAAACTTCGTGCGGAAGCTCGTCAACCTGCAAACTATGAAAGATTGCTTTTGGGTATTACCAAGGCATCTCTGGCAACTGAATCCTTCATATCTGCCGCATCATTCCAGGAAACAACTCGCGTGTTAACTGAGGCTGCGGTGACTGGTAAGAAAGACAGATTGCGCGGTTTGAAGGAAAACGTTGTGGTAGGTCGACTGATCCCTGCAGGTACAGGGTTGGCTTATCATAAAGAGCGTAAGCGTCGCCGTGAAGAGGCTATGTCTGATGTTGGTGTGAGTGCTGAAGACGTCGAAGCAGCATTGACTGAAGCCTTGAAATTGAGCGTTAACTAAGAAATAGCCAAGCCAGATTTCCTGGTTTGTTTGAAAGGGTTGGTTAAATCCAGCCCTTTTTTAATGGTGAGTGCGGAATTTGATCTGTATTTACCTTGACGGCGGTCTGGAGCATCAATAGAATGCGCCACCCGCTTTTTAGAGCGGGAGTCTTGTCTTTGATGATAAGGCTTTCATTAAAAAACCGGCCTTTAATTGTGAAGGCGATTTATTTTGGAGTTTGTTTCATGGCAACGATCAACCAGTTGGTTCGTAAGCCGAGAAAACGTAAGGTAGAAAAGAGTGACGTTCCTGCTTTGCAAGGCAACCCTCAGAAGCGCGGTGTTTGTACCCGTGTTTATACCACAACACCGAAAAAGCCAAACTCAGCACTGCGTAAAGTTTGTCGTGTGCGTTTGACTAATGGTTTTGAGGTATCGTCTTACATCGGCGGTGAAGGGCATAACCTGCAAGAGCATAGTGTGGTATTGATTCGCGGTGGTCGTGTTAAAGACTTGCCGGGTGTTCGTTACCATACAGTACGCGGTTCATTGGATACTTCCGGTGTGGCCAAGCGTAGGCAAGGTCGTTCTAAATATGGTGCCAAGCGACCCAAGTAATTGGTCTGCTTGTCACTAAACGTTTTCGGTGAGAACCGAGTAAGGCCAAGCATATTATGTGTCTTGGATTTTTCCTGAAGAGAGGCTAATTAAGATGCCAAGAAGACGAGTCGCCGCCAAGCGCGAGACGCTACCTGATCCAAAATTCGGTAACGTGACTTTGGCGAAGTTCATGAACCACGTGATGATTAGTGGTAAGAAGTCTGTAGCAGAACGTATTATTTACGGCGCTATGGATATTGTTAAAGCGAAACTTAATCGCGATCCATTGGAAGTGTTTGAAGAAGCTTTGGAAAACATTGCTCCATTGGTTGAAGTAAAATCTCGCCGTGTGGGTGGAGCCACCTATCAGGTTCCTGTTGAAGTGCGTGCGTCACGTCGTACCGCTTTGGCTATGCGCTGGTTGGTGGAGTATTCCCGTAAGCGCGGTGAGAAGTCCATGCCTCAACGTTTGGCTGGTGAACTGATGGATGCTGCTCAAAGTAAGGGCGCAGCCGTTAAGAAGCGAGAAGACGTCCATCGTATGGCTGAAGCGAATAAGGCGTTTTCGCACTTCCGCTTCTAAGAAATACAGTGAGGTCGAAAAAGGCAGCTTGGCTGCCTTTTACATTTTTAACGAATTAAATACCTGGGAGGCATTTTGGCTCGTAAGACTCCAATTACACGCTACCGAAATATTGGTATCTGTGCTCACGTTGATGCGGGTAAAACCACAACAACAGAGCGTGTATTGTTTTACACCGGATTGTCTCACAAGATTGGCGAAGTGCATGATGGGGCTGCTACCACTGACTGGATGGTTCAAGAGCAAGAAAGGGGTATTACGATTACCTCTGCTGCTGTCACCACTTTTTGGAAAGGTATGGCTGCCCAGTTTGAGGAGCATCGCATCAATGTTATTGATACTCCTGGGCATGTCGATTTCACCATCGAAGTTGAGCGCTCATTGCGTGTTTTGGATGGTGCGGTTGTAGTCTTGTGTGGCTCGTCAGGAGTGCAGCCGCAAACTGAAACGGTTTGGCGTCAAGCTAACAAATATCAAGTGCCTCGCATTGTGTTTGTTAATAAGATGGATCGTACCGGCGCAAATTATATGCGTGTAGTTGAGCAATTAAAGACTCGCTTGGGGGCAAACGCGGTTCCCTTGCAGATGACGATTGGCTCTGAAGAAAATTTTAAAGGTGTTGTTGATCTGGTCAAAATGCAGGCCATTTTTTGGAGTGAAGAAGATCAAGGTATGACCTTCGAATATACGGATATTCCCGCTGACTTGCGTGCTGAATGCGAGGCAATGCGGGAGCAGTTAATTGAGGCTGCCGCAGAATCTACAGAAGAGTTGATGGAAAAGTATTTGGGTGGCGAAGAATTAACCGAGCTGGAAATAAAGGCCGGAATTCGCGCAAGAACCTTATCCGGTGAGATTGTCCCGGTGATTGGAGGCTCAGCTTTTAAGAATAAAGGCGTGCAAGCCATGCTAGATGCGGTTATTGAATATCTGCCAGCTCCAACAGAGGTTAAGGCAATTGAGGGAGTATTAGAGGATGGCGAAACTGTTGCGACTCGCCAAGCAAACGACAATGATCCTTTTGCCGCGCTTGCTTTCAAGATTGCAACAGATCCCTTTGTCGGGACTTTGACCTTTTTCCGGGTTTACTCGGGCACACTGAATTCTGGCGATACAGTGCTTAACTCGGTAAAAGGTAAAAAAGAGCGAGTTGGTCGTATGGTGCAAATGCACGCCAATAAGCGTACGGAAATTAGTGAGGTGTTGGCGGGTGATATTGCTGCGGGCATAGGTTTTAAAGATTGCACAACAGGCGATACATTGTGTGCATTGAATGACGTCATTGTGTTGGAGAGAATGGATTTTCCAGAGCCGGTGATTCATGTTGCGGTTGAGCCGAAAACCAAGGCTGATCAGGAAAAAATGGGTGTGGCTTTAGGTAAGCTAGCTCAAGAAGATCCTTCCTTTCGCGTAAAAACCGATGAAGAGACTGGACAGACCATTATTGGTGGCATGGGTGAATTGCATCTGGATATCATTATTGATCGCATGCGTCGCGAGTTTAGTGTTGAAGCGAATATCGGTAAGCCGCAAGTTGCTTACCGTGAAGCTATCCGTAATACCTGTGAAATTGAAGGCAAATTTGTTCGTCAGTCTGGTGGTCGTGGCCAATATGGTCATTGCTGGATTCGCTTTGAGCCGGGTAAGGACGAAAATGCTGAGGGTTTGGAGTTTGTGAATGAGTTAGTAGGCGGTGTAGTGCCAAAGGAATATGTGCCGGCGATTCAGAAAGGTATTGCGGAACAAATGAAAAACGGTGTTTTAGCTGGTTATCCCTTGCTTGGGTTGAAAGCATCAGTATTTGATGGCTCTTACCATGATGTGGATTCATCTGAAATGGCGTTCAAAATAGCTGCATCCATGGCTACCAAAAGACTTGCTCAGCAAGGTGGTGCTGTGTTGTTAGAGCCAATCATGAAAGTTGAAGTGGTTACCCCAGAAGTCAATATGGGGGATGTAGTTGGGGATTTGAACCGTCGTCGCGGTTTGATTTTGGGTATGGATGAAAACGTGATGGGTAAAGTCATCGACGCCGAAGTCCCTCTGGCCGAAATGTTTGGTTATGCCACCTCTTTGCGTTCTGCAACTCAAGGTCGCGCAACCTACACAATGGAGTTCCTGAAGTATCAGGAGGCTCCTCGCAATGTGGCTGACGAAATCATTGCAAAAACCAAAGTTAGAGACGTTGAATAATTTTACAAACATCTTGTAGAGGATTAGAAAGTGGCTAAAGAAAAGTTTGAACGTAACAAGCCCCACGTCAACGTGGGCACAATAGGTCACGTTGACCATGGTAAAACAACTCTGACTGCTGCGTTGACGCGCGTGTGTTCAGAGCTTTGGGGTGGTAAAGCGATTGCATTTGATGGTATTGACAATGCACCCGAAGAGCGTGAGCGCGGTATTACGATTAATACGTCACACGTAGAATATGACTCACCTGCGCGTCACTATGCGCACGTCGATTGTCCGGGTCACGCCGATTATGTGAAAAACATGATCACCGGTGCTGCCCAGATGGATGGTGCAATCCTGGTGTGTGGTGCGACTGATGGTCCAATGCCACAAACGCGTGAGCACATTCTGTTGTCTCGTCAGGTCGGTGTTCCTTATATTGTAGTATTCCTGAACAAAGCTGATTTGTTGGCGGAAGACTGCGGTGGTGTAGGTACTGAAGAATACAATGAGATGTTGGAATTGGTTGAAATGGAATTGCGTGATCTGTTGAACACTTATGAGTTCCCAGGTGACGACACGCCCATTATTCCAGGTTCTGCCTTGATGGCATTGAATGGTCAGGACGAAAATGGTCTTGGCACTTCTGCTGTTAAGAAGTTGGTAGAGACTTTGGATGCTTACATTCCTGAGCCGGTTCGTGCAATCGATCAGCCTTTCTTGATGCCAGTTGAAGACGTGTTCTCAATTTCAGGTCGCGGTACTGTAGTGACCGGTCGTGTTGAGCGTGGCGTGATCAAAGTGGGCGAAGAGATTCAGATCGTTGGTATCGCTGATACTCAAAAATCTACCTGTACAGGTGTTGAGATGTTCCGCAAGTTGCTTGACGAAGGTCGTGCAGGTGAGAACGTTGGTGTGTTGTTGCGTGGTACCAAGCGTGATGACGTTCAGCGTGGACAAGTATTGTGTAAGCCGGGTTCAGTGACTCCGCACACACAATTCCAGGCTGAGATTTATGTATTGTCAAAAGATGAAGGTGGTCGTCATACACCATTCTTCAAAGGCTACCGTCCACAGTTTTATTTCCGTACGACTGATGTAACAGGTGCTTGTGAATTACCAGACGGTGTTGAAATGGTAATGCCAGGTGACAACGTACAGATGTCAGTAACCTTGATTCATCCGATTGCGATGGAAGAAGGGTTGCGCTTCGCCATTCGTGAAGGTGGTCGTACTGTGGGTGCTGGTGTGGTCGCTAAAATTCTTAAGTAATTGAGATATTGAATAAAATACGGGTCTAATTTGGCCCGTATTTTATTGGTTTTATTGGGTTTTATTTCTGGTGAGATACCCAAGTTTGTAGATGTAATGAATAGGCTGGAAATTTTAAATATTAATGTTGACAGTCGTAGTTCGCATCACTAGAATTGCGCCTCCTTCAAACAGGGTCCTTTTTGTTTGATGCGATTTGTTCTTTAAATATTAATTTTGGAGTTTGGTTCAAATGCAGAATCAACGCATTAGAATTCGCCTGAAAGCCTTTGATCACAAGCTGATTGATGCGTCTACTCAGGAGATTGTTGAGACGGCTAAGCGCACCGGTGCACAAGTGCGGGGCCCAATTCCGCTGCCGACTCGCAAAGAACGTTTCACTGTATTGATTTCTCCGCACGTCAATAAAGATGCGCGCGATCAATACGAAATTCGTACGCACAAGCGCTTGCTTGATATCGTTGAGCCTACAGAAAAGACTGTAGATGCCCTGATGAAGCTGGATTTGGCTGCAGGCGTTGAAGTTCAAATTAGTCTCGGTTAATAAGTAAATGTATTCCGGTCATTGATCGGAATGTGTAACGCTCTGAAATGGGCGGCCATAGCGGGTAAAAGCCCCGTACACTAAGAGGTTAGTAAAATGACGATTGGTATTGTCGGCCGCAAAAGCGGTATGACTCGTGTCTTTGCCGAAGATGGCGCATCTATTCCTGTTTCAGTAATAGAGGTGGAGCCGAATCGTATAACACAAGTTAAAACATTGGATCAAGATGGCTACTCTGCTGTGCAGGTAACTGTTGGTTCACGTCGTTCCTCCCGTGTCACCAAGGCAGCTGCTGGCCATTTTGCAAAAGCAAATGTCGAAGCTGGTCGTGGTGTTTGGGAATTGCGTAGCGATGCGCAAACATCTTTAGAGGTTGGTTCCTCTATCACCGCAGAAGTATTTTCCGCTGGTCAATATGTTGATGTAACAGGCACCTCAAAAGGTAAAGGCTTTGCCGGTACTGTGAAGCGCTGGAATTTCAACATGCAAGACGCCACTCATGGTAACTCTCGTTCTCATCGTGTTCCAGGTTCTTCTGGTCAATGCCAAACCCCGGGTCGTGTTTTCAAAGGTAAGAAAATGTCCGGCCATATGGGTGCTGAGCGTGTCACAGTACAGAATTTGGAAATTATTCGAGTAGATCTCGACCGCAATTTGATTTTGGTAAAAGGCGCAATCCCTGGTGCTCCCGGTGGAAATGTAGTTGTGCGTCCTGCTGTCAAAATGCGCGATAACGCTTGAGAGTCCAAGGGGAGTTAACCATGGAATTAAAAATTGTAAATCCCGGCGGCAGTCAAGGTACGGTAAGCGTATCTGAGGTTGCCTTCGGTAGAGAGTTTAATCAGGACCTGGTGCATCAAGCTGTAGTGGCTTATATGGCAGGGGCGCGTCAGGGGACTAAAGCACAAAAGACTCGTGCTGAAGTCTCTGGTGGAGGCAAAAAGCCTTGGCGTCAAAAAGGAACTGGTCGTGCGCGTGCTGGCACCATTCGTAGTCCAATTTGGCGTGGTGGTGGCGTGACTTTCGCAGCCAAGCCTCGTGACTTTGAGCAAAAGCTTAACAAGAAAATGTACCGTGCAGCTCTTCAGTGCATTATGTCTGAATTGAATCGCCAGTCCCGTTTGATTGTGGTTGAAAGTTTTGATCTTGATGCGCCAAAAACAAAATCATTGGTGCAAAAATTAGCTCAATACGACTTGTCAAATGTGTTGATTGTGACTGAAGAAATCAGTGAGAACTTATACCTTGCTGCACGTAACTTGCACAAAATTGGTGTGTCCGATGTGCAAGGTGTTGATCCGGTTAGTTTGATTGGTTTTGACAAAGTAGTTGTAACCGTTACTGCTTTGAAAAAATTTGAGGAGATCCTGGGATGAACCAAGAACGCATATATAAAGTGTTGCTAGGCCCTGTGATTTCTGAGAAGTCTGCAGCAGCTGGTGCAGCGGCAAATCAAGTGGTTTTCAAGGTGTTGGCTGACGCTAACAAGCTGGAAATCAAAACGGCTGTTGAATCGCTTTTCAATAAAAAAGTTGAAAGTGTTCGCGTGCTAAATGTGAAAGGCAAAACCAAGCGTACACGTCACGGTGTGGGTGTTCGTAGTGATTGGAAAAAAGCCTACGTCCGCCTAGAACAAGGTCAAGCAATTGACTTTGAAACGGCCGAGTAAGGGGGATAGAAAATGCCATTAGTAAAAAGTAAGCCCACTTCGCCAGGTCGTCGATTTGTTGTTAAGGTTGTTAATCCTGATCTTCATAAGGGTGCTCCTTATTCGCCTCTTTTGGAGAGCAAATCAAAATCAGGTGGTCGTAACAACACGGGTCGTATTACTACGCGTCATGTAGGTGGCGGCCATAAGCAACACTACCGTGTAATTGATTTTCGTCGTAATAAGGATGGGATTCCTGCGGTTGTTGAACGTCTGGAATATGATCCAAACCGTACTGCTTATATAGCATTGGTTTGTTATGCCGATGGTGAGCGTCGTTACATAATTGCTCCTAAAGGTTTAAGCGCAGGGGATAAGATCGAGTCTGGAAATGCAGCAGCTATTAAAGTTGGAAATGCACTGCCGGTTCGTAATATTCCTCTGGGTAGCGTGATTCACTGTATTGAGTTGAAGCCAGGTAAAGGTGCACAAGTTGCACGCTCTGCTGGTGCGTCAGCTCAGTTGGTTGCTCGCGATGGCGGGTATGCAACTCTACGTTTACGTAGTGGCGAAATGCGAAAAGTGCTAAGCGATTGTCGCGCTACGCTCGGTGAAGTTTCTAACAGTGAGCACAATTTGCGTTCATTGGGTAAAGCCGGTGCTACTCGTTGGCGCGGCGTTCGCCCAACTGTTCGCGGCGTTGCTATGAACCCAGTCGATCACCCTCATGGTGGTGGTGAAGGTCGTACATCAGGTGGTCGTCACCCAGTGACTCCATGGGGTGTTCCAACCAAGGGTTATAAGACTCGTAAAAACAAGCGTACGAACAATATGATTGTTCGACGTCGTGACAAAAAATAAGCACCTGCTAACAACTGAGTAGAGGAAATCACAGTGCCACGTTCACTGAAAAAAGGTCCTTTTATAGATCTTCACCTGATTAAAAAGGTCGAGGCAGCTATTGCAATAAGCGATCGCCGTCCGATTAAAACTTGGTCTCGCCGTTCCATGATAGTACCGGAAATGGTGGGTTTGACCATCGCAATTCACAATGGTCGCCAGCATGTACCCGTTCTTGTTAATGAAGAAATGGTGGGTCACAAGCTTGGTGAATTTGCAGCGACTCGGACGTTCCGTGGTCATGCTGCAGATAAAAAAGCCAAGAAACGCTAAGAGGTCCACGATGGAAGTAGCAGCAAAATTAAGTGGTGCTCGACTGTCGGCGCAAAAGGCGCGCCTGGTGGCCGATCAAATCCGCGGTAAAGGCGTTGAAAGTGCGCTGGATATTTTGGCGTTTAGCACCAAAAAAGGTGCTGACATCATTAAGAAAGTGCTTGAGTCAGCTATTGCAAATGCTGAGCACAATAACGGCGCTGATGTTGACGAGTTGAAAGTAAAAACGATTTTTGTAGATGAAGGTGTGAGCTTGAAGCGTATTAAACCACGCGCTAAAGGTCGTGCTGATCGTATTACAAAGCGTACTTGTCATATCACCATCAAAGTAGCTGATAAGTAGAGA
>Ga0164241_10002275_pt1 | contig 21232 bp, 17 predicted proteins | sample OricomyardsoilBY_FD_108780 | JGI IMG/M metagenome (GOLD analysis project Ga0164241, IMG submission 108780) | Backyard soil microbial communities from Emeryville, California, USA - Original compost - Back yard soil (BY) | ecosystem: Environmental > Terrestrial > Soil > Unclassified | place: USA... | reverse complement strand
TGACGATCGGGCGCCTGTGAAACCCGGCATAGTAGACAGCCCGTACTTCATACGCCGGATCGCCGAACGGGAACTCCGCGAGCACGACGCTGCCGGGAAGGTCGCGAACCACGCGGTAGATGGGACTGATGCGACGACCAGCCTGGATCTCCGGCGGCCACGTCAGGCCCTCGTTCGGGCGAACGGCCAGATTCGTGGGGACCGGCGCGACCCACCCTTCGGCGAGCACGCAGAAACCCGCGAGGAGCACGACTGCCGCGACCGTCCGCCGGTACCTCGTGCGAAGAACTTCGGCAGCGCCGAGTCCGGCAAGGACCGACAGGAACAACATGACGAGCATCAGAAACCGGGCGGGCACCCGCATTCCTTCCCACCCCGGGACGTACGTGAGGAACCACAGGTAGGGCCCGGTGCCAAGGGTCCGGCCGAAGGATTGGATCTTGGGGCCCAACGCCATGAAGGCTGCGGAAACGACCGCGACGGCGAAAAATCCGAACGCGGTGGGCGATGGTCTGGGTTCCCGCCAGCGCACGATCGCGCCTGCGAGGAGCCACACGAGAGCGGCGGCCGCGAACAGCCGGAGTGCCGGATCGATCGCGCTGTAAACGATCGTCACCCCGTTGAGCGCCACCTGAACGTGACCTTTCAGGAAGAACAGCCCGAGCACGGTCCCTGCCAGCACCGCGACGATCCCCGCGAGCCAGAGCGTGACGGCTGACCGATCGCGCATGCGCGTCCACGGCAACCGTGCGATGGCGCGCCGCATCCCGGCCGCGATCGCCAGAAGAGCGAACGCCGTCATCGTGAATCCGGGAAAACCTTCGCCTTCGGCCTTGAAGAAGGACCGGATCCTGTCTCCGAACAGATGGGTCCCAGAGGCCGCGGTGGCAAAGGCCTGCACATCGGCGGAGAACCCGACGACCTCGCCCACCGATCGGACGCCCATGCCCTCCAGCGAGCGCACGCGCATGTACGGGGTGATGAAAGGCCACGTGCACACGGCCACGAACGCCGCCGCACACGCAAGGTGCGTCCAGACGCGAATGTCGGTGAAGAGCCGCCGCTGGACCAGCTCGTACGCGCAGTAACCGATGACGAACGGGGCGAAGAACATCATGTAGTACGCACACGAGAGGTTCTGCATCACGACCGCGGCGGCCGCACCGGCGAGCGGCCAGAACAACGCCCGTCCGCGCGATCCCATCGTGATCCGCGCGAAGTAGTGGTGGAAGCCGTACAGGGCAAGCGGCATCCAGTAGCTGCTGAGGATCTGCAGGTGCGAGAACTGCCCCATGCGGTACGGCGCGTAGGCGTACGCCAGCCCGGCCAGGAACGCCGCCAGCGGCCGCCCCGTCAGTTCGCGGACAAGAAGGAACCCGGCCAGTCCGGACAGGGCGAACGTCGAGATGAAGAGCAGGTTGTAGCAGAGGATGATGTTGCCGGTCAGGGCGTAGACCGGCACGATTTGCAGCGCCTGTGCCGTGAAGTGTTCGGAATAGGCAAGCGTGAGCGGCGCCGGATAGAAAATGTTGCCGTTCCAGTAATTCGCGAGCGCGTGCAGGTCGCCGCCGAGCGCGGCAAGGATCTGTCCGGCGTCCCAGGCCAGGATCCAGCTGACGAACGCCGGGTCCCCGACGTCCGATGCCAGGCGTGATCCGATCGTCAGTGCCACCGGCCACGTCATGACAACGGCGATGAGCGCATAGACGACGGCGATCCGCCAGCCCGTGGCGCGCGGCACGTGGATCGACATCACGCGGCGGCCGGACGGCGGTCGATGAACTCGCGATGCCAGAGTTCGAGCATCAGCAGGTTCCAGATCGGATGCGCGTGATCGTGCCCGCCGTGCACATGATCATCCACGAGCGCGCGAACGGCCGCACCGGCGAACAGCCCGCGCGACAGGGCGGGCCCGCCGCAGAGCGTGTCGTAGAGGAAGTCCTTGAGCGACCCGCGGAACCACGCACCGATGGGCACGCCAAATCCCATCTTGCTCCGCGCGGCAATCTCCGGCGGGAGCAGATCCGCGCAGGCAGCCTTCAATACGCGCTTGGATGTCTGTCCCGAGAGCTTGTACCGCACAGGCAGCCGCGCCGCGAACTCCATGAGCCGATGGTCCAGCAGCGGGGCACGCACCTCCAGGCTGTTGGCCATCGAGGCGATGTCGACCTTGGCCATGAGGTCCTGCGGCAGATAGTTCTCCACGTCGGCAGCCATGGCGGCGTCGACGACGTCCAGTTCGCGCGCGAAGTAGGACGCCAGGAGCGCATCGCTGTGTGCCGTCGCCACGGCCGCCCGCATCTCATCGCTGTAGAGGGCCGCCTTGCGCTCCGCCGGAAAATACTGCAGCCACCGCGAATAGCGCAGCGGGGTCGGCAGGGACGCGGCGCCGAGAAAGCGCTTCACACGCCGCACGCGGTTGAACGGGTCATCCGAGTCGGGAAGCAGCCTGGACAGCGCCGCGGCTCCATGCCCGGCTCCGGGCACGCGCTGCAGCCGCGCGGCGGCCTGAAGCGCGCGATAGCGGTCGTAGCCCGCAAAACTTTCGTCGCCCCCGTCCCCGCTCAGCGCCACCGTCACATGCTGGCGGCTGAGCCGGGAGAGGTAGTACGTCGGTATGGAGGACGAGTCGGCGAACGGCTCGCCGTGGTGCCTTACGAGCTCCGGCAGCACGGCCAGCGCATCGGGCTGGACGATGAACTCGTGGTGATCGGTTCCCCAGCGGGCGGCGATCGCGCGGGCGTGCGGCAGCTCATTGAACCGGACGTCGCTGAACCCGATGGAGAACGTCGGCACGGGCCGCGCGGACGCGCGCGCCATCAGTCCCACCACAATGCTCGAGTCGATCCCCCCGGAGAGAAACGCGCCGAGCGGGACGTCGCTCATGAGACGCGCGCGCACCGCTCGCTCGAGGTGCGCCCGCAGCTCCACCACGGCGTCCTCGAAGCACATCTGCGCCTTCGGCAGATAGCTGAGTGACCAGTAGCGATCGATCGTCGTGGTCAGCGCTGCGGAACCCACGTCCACGACCATCCGGTGTGCGGGCGGAAGCTTGCAGATTCCTTCGAACGCGGTGCGCGGCGGTGGAACGTAGCCCCAGGAGAGATACGCGTCGATGGCGTGCCTGTCCACCGTACGAGGGATCGACCGGTCGGCGAGGATCGCCTGCAGTTCGGACGCGAACACGAGCCTGTCGCCCTGGCGGGCATAGTAGAGAGGCTTCTTGCCGACTCGATCCCGGGCGAGGAGAAGCCGCCTGGCCGGCGCGTCCCAGATGCCGAACGCGAACATCCCGTCGAGATGCAGGGCGACATCCGGCCCCCACGCGCGATAGCCCTCGACGATCACTTCCGTATCGGTGCCCGTGTGAAAGCGGTGGCCGCGGGAAGCCAGTTCCTCGCGCACCTCCAAGTAGTTGTAGATTTCGCCGTTGAACACCACCTGGATGGAAGCGTCGGCGCTCGCGAGCGGCTGGCGGCCCGCATCCGAGAGATCGATGATCGCCAACCGCCGGTGTCCCAGCGCACAGCGCCCATCGCTCCATGCGCCGAAGGCGTCCGGCCCCCGATGTGTCAGCGTCGCAATCAGCGGGCCGACATCTTCCGCCCTCAATCCGCCGGGAGCGGCAAGGCCGGCGATCCCGCACATCAGTAGTGGTCCTCGAAACGGATCGGCTGTCCCTCGGGTGACGCAGGGCGATAGCCGTCATCAGGCAGGTCGTTGCGCGACCGGTGGAAGATCGTCGCATAGTCGCCGGCGCCGAGCGCCCGTTTGCGAACGGCAGGCACGCCTGCGAAGAGTGAAAATCCGGCTTCGAGCGGCCGAACGATGACCGATCCCATTCCGACGATCGAGCACCTGGGCACCATGGCCCCCGCGGACATGCGGGTTTCGGATCCGACGTAGACGTACTCGCCGATCTCGATCGGCGCGCTCTGCTGGCGGCTGTGCGTCCAGAGGGACGTCCCGCGGCCGGCAAGGATCACGTGGCGTCCGAGTGTGATGCGGTCCGTGAAGTCGAGCCGATGCTGCTGGGTGACGACGGACCCGCGGCCGATCGACAGCGACGAGTCTGGATTGCCCGTGCACTCGTGATCGGGAATCGCGTTGAAGACGTTGAAGCGGAGGACGGTGACGAATGGGGCGAGCTCGATCCGCGTACCGCCGCGAAACAGGTTCAGCGGTCCGATGGCGACGTGATCCCCCAACTGCACGTCGCCGCAGCGCGTGAAGACCACGCCATGGTCGACGACGGCCGACGCGCCGATGGTGAGCGACCGGCAATCGAGGTATGCGCAGCGAATGCGGGCGGTCGGATGGATCCGGTACCCGAAGCACAGCCGATAGATCGCACGCGCAAGAGGTCCGGGACAGAGACCGGCGAGCACGAGCCCGATGACCCGCAGCCGTCTCATGACGCGGCCGACTCCCGGGGACGCAGTCCTGCGGCCGCCATGATCAGGAGCACCGGGACGAGCTGCGCGCGCTGACGGTACGCGAGGCCGACATTCGCGTACATCAGACTATAGAGCCCGCCAATGATCACGAGGAACAACACCAGAGGTGCAAGATCGAACAGGCGATGCCGCAGCGCACGCCAGACACCGCGGACGATGACCGCGAAGAACAGGCACCACCAGATCACCATGTCGGGTGCCGTGAGTAGCAGCCGCCCACTTCCCCCGGCAAACTGCCATGGGAACGGCGACAACAGCGCATACGTGGATCCGATCAGGATGACGAGCGGAAGCTGCCAGGGCTTGCGTACGTCGAGCGTCGCGAGCCGCGCTCCCGGGGGCGGAGCCGCGGACGGGACTGCGCTTCCACGAGACGGGGCCGGGCGCGCGGCGTTTTTCTTCCCGTCGCCCGCCGATGCAACCGGCTGCGCCAACGTCGTGCCACCGGTCGAGACCGATTCGCGAAACTGCTGCACGCGCTGCAGACCAGGGCGTTCCCGTCGGAAGACCTCTCTCGTGAGGAGCGCGAGCACCACCACGACGGCCACACTGGCCGCGAGACGGAGACCCCGCCGCGGCGCCGGTCGCGTCTCACCACGCCAGGTGACGAACAGGAGCGCGGCACCGAGCGCATATGCGATGTAGAACCGGAAGGGAATGACCAGCAGGAGCGTCAGAAACGCCGCCAGCCAGTGCCGCGGCGCGGCGCTGCCGCGCCCGATGCGGACGAGCGCGTAAAACGCGGCGGCTTCGAGCGTGATGACGACGGGTTCCTTGATCGTCTGCGACGCCCAGACGATCATGATCGGTAGCACGGCCAGCGCGACGCCAACCCATCGTGCCGCCCACTCGGCGGCGAAGATCCGCGCCGTCCTGTACGTCAGGACGATCCCGAGCGCGCCGATACAGGCCGTGAACATCATGGCTGGGAGCCGGCCGACCAGGCGCGTCATCAGAAAGAACACGCCGAGCAGCGACTGATAGCCGCGATTCTCCGTCCCGATCAGGCCGCTGATGGCGTCGAGCACGGCATCCGGCGTGAGGCCGGACTCCATCCATCGCTGCATGAACGTGATGCCGCCCGTCCAGCCGCGGCTGTCCTCGTCCTGGATCACGCGCAGCAGTCCCCCGCCGTAGATGGCAATTCCGGCGGCTGCCCGCAAGGCGAACGCCCCGACGAAGAGCCACGTCTGGAATGCGAGTGTTTCGCGATGATCGCGTGTCAGGCGCAGGGCGCCGGCGCCAGTGACCACCAGGACCAGCATCGCCGCGAGGCCGCCCGGCCAGTTCAGCAGGTCGTTCATGCGCCGCGCTCGAGCACCCGCTCGTACAGCCGGCGGTAACGGACGCCGGCCACGTCCTGCAGGTGAAATCTCGTTTCGGCCGAGCGCCGGCACCGCTGGCGCGTGTCCGGATCGCGCTCGAGTTCCTCCATGCGAGCCCACGCCTGACCGATCGCCTCGGGACTCGAGGACGACAGGACCACGCCCGTCCGATCGGCGGCGATGAACGCGTCCATGTCACCGACATCCCCGCTCGCGAACACGGGAAGCCCGGAGGCGAGGTACTCCGCGAACTTCGTCGGCGAGGTGGCGGCCTTCGCGGCACCTGGCTTGTAGAGCGCCAGCCCGACATCGGCCGCGTGGAGGTATGCCGGCACCTCCTCGGGATCGGCCGCGCGGATCACGCAGCGATCGGGGCCGATGCCGCGCGCCTGCAGCGCGGAGGCCAGGGCTGACGACGGGGCGTGTGTCAGGATGAGCGCGGCAGTGCGGGGATCGCGCGCGCACGCTGCCGCAATGACGTCCGCCATTTCGTCCGTCGGGACCCAGCCGCCCACCGCACCGATCTGCACGATCACGCGGCGGCCGTCGAATCCCAGTCGGGCTTTTGCGGCCGCGCGGCCGGCATCGTCAGCTGGGGAAAAGCGCGCGAGGTCGACGCAGCACGGGATGACTTCCACGGGGGCATCCTCTGCGCGGCCGCCCGGCCCGAAGAGCACGTCACGCCCTCGCTCGGTGAGCACGACGATGCCGTCGGCGAGTCCGAGGAGCGTGCGCTCCACGCGCTTCGTTCCGCGGAACAACAGACCGCCGGCCGGCCACACACCGCCGTCCACGTACTCTTCGGCCATGAAGCCCCGGATGTCGAACACGAGCCGCGCACCGGTCGCACGCTTGACCAGGGCGCCCATGACACACGCCACGTGACTGCGCGCGTGCAGTATATCCGTCCGTTCGTGGCGAACGATCTGGCGGGCACGCCACGCGCCTCTGATGACGTCGTACGCGGTGGCCGGGACCGTCGGATGTTTGTGATATCTCAGCCACTCCCATCGAATGCCCTCGGCCGCGAGGCGGGCGCGCCACGAGGGCTCGACGTCCCGGCGCCACCGCGCGTCGACGCGAGGCTCGAAGGTGAGTATGGTGCGTTCCACGCCACCGGCCGCGAGCTCACGCAGGTACGGCAGCACCTGGGTTCGCACGAGCGGCTGTTCGATGCCGAAGTAGCACAGATAGAGACTTCGCACCGGCCGCTTCCCGCGTTCATGCATGGGAGCGGAGTGCGGCGATGCCCGCGGCAATGTGTGCGCGCTGCGCGACCGCGACGAGACCCGTGGCGGTAACCGCGGTGAGACAGGCCGCATCGAGCCGGCCGGTGACGGCATGCACGACGGCAGCGGCGGCCACCGGCACCGTGGCCGCAAGCACCGGCCAGCGGCCCTCGATCGGCCGATCGTCGATCAGCACCATCCAGACCACGAGCGAGGCCCCGTAGCTGGCCGCCGTGGCCCACGCGCATCCCGCCAGCCCCCAGCGCGGGATCCACAGCAGGTTCAACGCGGTGTTCGTGCCGCCGATGACCACAGCGGAAATCATGTTGGCGTGCGGCCGCGATCGCGCGTTCGCGAGCGGCATGTAGCCCATCAGCGCGGGGCCGCTGAATGCGGCGGCCGTCATCAGCGGCCACACCAGCCGGCCGGGATGGCTGAATTCGCCGCCGAACACGACCGGAATCAGCCGGTCGGCCGCCGCGGCACCGGCCGCGCATGCCGTCGACCAGACGAGCGAGGCGAGCGGCAGCACGTCGCCGAACCAGCGCCGCAGGCGCGGCTCGTCGCCGCTCACCAGCAGTGTGATGAACAGCGGCAGCGCGACCGATCCGGCGAGCAGCGGCAGTTGCATGGCCATGCCTGCGATCTGGAAGACGAGCGTGTACTGACCGAGGTCGGCCGTGGAACGAAAGTACGTGATGAAGAAGGCGTCGAAGTAATTCGTCGAGAAGTACCCGATGATCGATGCCGGCACGAGCGGCAGCGAAAAGCGCAGCATGTCCGCCAGCCTCGAAGGCCGCGCGGACTGCGGCGCCAGCAGCGGCCGCAGCGCCCAGACCCCGGCAAGACTGGCCAGGAACGGCGTGGCGACGTAGACGAACACGAGCCGTTCCGGACGCGCAGCGCCGGCGAAGGCCAGCAGCGCGATTCCCGCGATGACCGCGCTCCGCTCGACGATCAGCAGGCGCGCCTGGAGCCGAAGCAGCTTTGCCGACTGCAGCGCGTACTGCACGTGGACCCAGAAGCCGGTCGTGATCACGAACAGCAGCACCGGGATCGCCGCGGCGGGCTCGAGATGCAGGACGCCGGCCAGCACCGGGAACCACAGCGGCGTCGTCGCAGCCACCAGGGCGCAGGCGGCGGCGAGCACGGCGAGGCGCGTCCAGAACGCGGCCGCGACGCGGCCCGTCTCGACGAATTCCTCGCAGCCGAACCGCACGAGCGACGGCGCGCTCCACTGGATGGCGAGCTGACCGACGCACTGACCAGCGGCCAGCATCGCCACCAGACTGCCGTATCCGGTCTTGCCGACCAGGCGGGTCACGAGCCAGATCGCCGCGAACGCGAGCAGCGCGTTGAGCACCTGCGCGGCGACGAGGGACGCGTAGTTGCCGGGGGCGGCGCGGACGTCCCAGTCCGCGCTTCGCCGATCGTCGGACACACGTTCAGTTCCGGCGTGTCCGGCCTGTGCGGCGTGAGACATCCGCACAGGTGTATACCACGTCCATTCATAATGGAGCGATGCCGAACGGTCCCCGGGGCTGTCTGTGATTGCGGTGATCGCATTCGGCGCGGCAGCGCTCGCCGCCGTGCTGATCAGCCGCCGCGCGGCCGCCGATCCCGTCACGCCGCAAGCCGTATCACTGGCCGCCTGGTTCAGCACGCTGGCGCTGTTCAGCCTGCACCGCATGCCATACGTGCCGCTCAGTGCACGGACGTGGACGGTGATCGCGGCGGCGCTCGTCACGCTCGTGCTCAGTCTTTCGGCCGGCACCTGGATCGGCCGCACGCTTTTCCGGAACCCGCCATCGCCATCGCGCCTGGCGCTCCGGCGCGCGCGCGCCTGGATTCCGGTCTACGCGCTTCTCGGTCTGTCGGGCATGGCCTGGTACGTCTGGAATATCCAGCGGATTCTGGGCTGGGACGCGCTTGCCGATGGCGCGCGCATCCGCGCGGCGCTCGGCAGCTACACCATTCCCAGCACGTTCCTGTTCCTGCAGTTCTTCTGCGTGGTCACTCCACTCGTCGCGCTGACGGTCCGCCTGCTCGGAGAACGGCTGCGGCCCGTTGACCTGGCGGGCGCCGGGCTCTGCGTCGTGGCCACCTGGTTGTCCACCGACCGGACGCAATTCTTCACGCTGGCGTCGGCCTCGTGTTTTCTCGCCCTCTACCTCCACGGCCATCGTCTGTCACTGCGCGCGCTGGCCCTCGCGGCGGCCGCGGGGCTGGCCGTCGTGGCGCTGAACTTCGCCGTCATTTCCAGGTGGGTCGGCAAGTCGTCTGAAGCGTCCGCCTACGTCTACGCGACGGCCTCCTTTCCTGCGCTCGACGTCGCGCTCGGCTCTCCGCCGTCCGGCACGGGAGGGCGGCACGTATTCTTTCCGATCGTGCGTCTGCTGGATCGCCTGCATCTCGTGAGCGGCCCGCTTCCCTCGCCAATCTTCGATTACGCGGCCGTCACGCGCGGCCGGCCGGGCGGCGAACTCCTTTTCAATGGATACACCTGGCTGAACTACCCGTACCAGGACTGGGGACTCGCCGGTGTGTTCCCGTACGTGGCGGTGGTGGGTCTGGCGGGTGGAGTACTCTACGGGCGCGTGCGCGCGAACCGGCATCGCCCCGTCCCATTGCTCCTCCTGGCGCAGTTCGCCACAGGACTTCTGCTGTCGCCGTTCGTGAACAAGTTCAACAACACCGCGTCGTGGTACATCGCGGTGTTCAGCGTGATCCCGTTTCTGGCTGTATCGTGGCGGGGAGCCGATCGGAGATGACGGACACGCCTGCGACCGGCCGGGCGCGGCCGGTCCTTCGCACGCTGTTCGTCGTCGCGCAGAGCGAACTCTCTCCGGGTTCACGCTACCGCGTCTATCAGTACCTGCCGCATCTTCGCGACGCCGGGATCGACGGTCACGTCGTCGCGATGCAGGATCACGACTCCACAGAGCGATCGGTGAAGAGCCCGCTCTTCCATCCCCTGCACCGGGTCGCACACTACGCCTTCACCTGGATCGAGAGCTTCATCGTGCAGCTGCGGCTGGTGGCCCTGGTGCCGCGATTCGATCGCATCGTGCTCTATCGGCTGCCGTTGTGGGCCGTCACGCGCTGGATGCTCACGCCGCGCCGGGGGCGCATCATCACGGATTTCGACGACGCGCTGGATGCCATCGATCACAGCGCGGAAGAACGTCTCGGCGGCCTCAAGCGCTGGATTCTGTGGCGCGGCCTCCAGAACGCCATTCTCGCCTCGACCACGACGATTACCTCCAACGCGCACAACTGTGGTGTCGTCCAGCGGCTGTCCCGGCGCGCGGCGATCATCCCGACCAGCATCGACATGGCGCGACTGCCGTTCCGGGATCGGTCGGCCACGGTGGAAGACCGGCTCGTCGTCGGCTGGATGGGAACGCCTTCCACGGCGCGCTACCTGACGGAGATCGAAGACGCGCTTCGTGAAGTGGCCCGGACGCGGCCCATCGTGGTCCGCCTCATCGGGGCGGGCCGCAATCCGTTCCGCACGCTGGACGCCGAGGTCATCGACTGGTCATTTGCCGGCGAACCCGACGCGCTGACGCGCATCGACATCGGGTTGATGCCCATGCCCGACACGGCCTGGACGCGCGGCAAGGCGGCCACCAAAGCGCTGCAGTACAACGCGTCGGGGGCGCCGGCCGTGTCCTCCCGCACCGCAACGAACCTGGCCATTCTCGGCGAGTCCGCCGGGTCGCTCTTCGCCTCGACGACGGACGAGTGGGTCGCGGCGTTGCTGCGCCTGATCGACGATCCTGCATTGCGCGCCGAGATCGGCCGCCGCGGACACGCGCGCGTGCGCGAGTCGTTCTCGGTGGAATCCAATGCCCCGCGGCTTGCCGAACTCATCCGCGATCCGGCCGGCGCGTCCGCCGGCCGCGACTGACCACGGCATGCGTGTCGTTCGCGTCATCGCGCGGCTGAACATCGGCGGCCCGGCGCGCCAGGTCGTCGTGCTCGACCAGGGTCTCCGGGCGCTCGGCTGCGAAACCCTGCTCGTGTACGGCGCACCGGGTAGCGCGGAAGGCGCGCTCGACGATCTGGCGCGAGACCGGGGCGTGCCCACCGTCATCATGCCAACGCTCGGACGTCGCATCAGCGTGCTCCGCGACGCCATCACCGCGGTCCGCCTGATCCGCATTCTGTTCGCGAGCCGTCCGGATGTCGTCCATACGCACACCGCGAAGGCGGGCACGCTCGGGCGCATGGCCGGCGCGATCTACAACCTGACGCGCCCGCGTTCGCGGCGGTGCGCGATCGTTCATACCTTTCATGGCAACGTCTTCAGCGGCTATTTCGGGCGCGTGGGCAGCGGGCTGACGCGGATGACCGAGCGCGCGCTCGCGCGACTGACCGATCGCATCATCACGCTCTCGCCCCAGCAGCGCGACGAAATCACGACGCGGTTCCGGATCGCACCGCCGGATCGGGTGGAGGTCGTGGCAGCGGGGCATGATCTGGATCGGCTGCTCACGCTCGAGCGTGGCGACGACCGACTACGCCGCGAGATGGGATGGACCGGCCATGACGTCGTCGTCGGCTATGTCGGCCGCCTCGTCGGCATCAAGGATGTCCAGACGTTGCTGCGTGCGGTGGCCGCGATCGCGTCCGCCTGTCCGCACGTGCGGCTGCTCGTCGCGGGCGACGGCGGCGAACGGGCCATGCTCGAAGACCTGGCGCGCGCGCTGAACCTCGGAGGGATCACGCGCTTCATCGGCTGGTCGACCGACCTGTCGCGCCTCTACGCCGCCATCGACATTGTCGCGCTCACCTCCCTGAACGAAGGCATGCCCGCGTCGCTCATCGAGGGCATGGCCGCGGGCCGCCCCGTCGTGGCGACGCGCGTCGGCGGCGTGCCGGAACTGGTGACCGATGGCGAGAACGGTCTTCTGGTGGACGTACGTGACGTCGCGGCGACAGCGCGCGCAATTCAGTCGCTCGCCAACGATGCCGCACGGCGTGACGCGTTCGGCCGGTGCGCGCGGCGCGCCGTTGGACGCCGGTTCGCCCCGGAACGACTGGCGCGGGAGACGCTGCTCGTATACGAAGCGGCCCTCATCTCTCGCCGTGGGCGTTCGAGTGCCATGCGGCCGGCTCCCGCCTCAGAACTGTAAGGTCCCGCACAAAAGCCGCGCACGCGTGCCGGCTGGCCCGAACGTGCCATGCTCGCGTCGGTAGTGAGAAAAATACGGAATTACAGCCTGATTTCGTGAATCCGACCGCCCGCGCGGCTGGCACGGCGGTTGCTGAAGAACGACCGCGTCATGAACCTCGAAAATCGTCTCTCCTCCTCGGTTGTGGTCGTCGCCTCGCGCCGCCGGGCGCCAAGGGTCGCCGCGGGCGACCAGCTGCAGGTCGATGTCGTTTCCGTGCTGGTTCCCGCCGAAGTCCTCGACCTCAGCATCGGCGGTTTTTCAATCGAAACGCGCTGCTCCCTGCGCGTCGGCGCGACTCACCACTTCCGGTTTCTGACGGCGGCGGGCCGCACCGTGGTTCTCAAAGCAAAGGTCGTGCACTGCCGCCGCAAGGCCACGGCGGACTGGAGTGAACGGTACGTCACGGGCTGCGAGTTCCTCTATGACCCGGCGATCGACACGGACGTGCTCATCGACGAGCTGATCGACGCGGCGACCGGCGTGCTGTCGATCGAATAACAGACTCCGCGGCTCTTCTCTTCCGCACGACCCAGGTCGTCATCGATCGCTGATTCTGAACGACTGACGTCTTGATGGGGTCGAGCAGCGCACCACCGAGGCGCTCCGTGAGATCCAGCAGCTGCATCTCATCCACGAGATAACGATCGGTTCCATCGGGCAGACGGTAGCGACCTGCGGGCCCGATCGCACGCACGCGATTCTCCATTCCAATCGTCGAGGCGAGACGGCAGAAGAGCATGCCGCCGGGCGCCACGAGCCTCCAGGTCCCCGCGAGCATCCGCTCGAACTCGCTGGCGTTCTGCGCGAAGTGCAGCACCGCACTGCTGATGACGACCGACGCGAACGCGTCCGCAAACGTGGGCGCCGCCACCGATTCGATCCTGAACCGATCCGGATCCAGGCCAGGGGCGAGGTGCGCCGCGAGTGAACGCGTTTCGGCAATCGCGTCCGGATCCGCATCGAGACCGAAGACGTCGTAGCCCTGTCGCAGGAAGAAGACGAGATTGCGGCCCATGCCGCAGCCGGCGTCGAGAATGCGATCGCGCGCCGTGATGCGGCCGCGGAGGATCTGATCGAAAAGATAGATGTCGATCGCCCCGAACTCGGTTTCCAGATCCATGTCCACCTCTCAGGATCGGGAATCGAGCTCATCCCAGCGCCGGTACAGGGCTTCGAGATCACGCGCGAGCTCGCCCGCGCGTGCGAGCATCGCGGCAATGGCCGCCGCCGGCTCCTTGTAGAAGTCCGGCCCCTCCATCGCGGCCTTGATCCGCGCCGATTCGCTTTCCGCGGCCTCGATGCGCGCGGGCAGTTCCTCGAGCTCGCGGCGGTCCTTGTACGACAACTTCGTCCGCGACGAGGACCGCGCGGGCTCAGGCGGCCGTGCGGGAGTCGATGCGACGGCCGGCGCATCGGTCACAGATCGCTGGTGAAGCCAGTCGTCGTAGTCGCCCACGTATTCTTCAATCCGGCCACCGCCCTCGAACACGAGCGTGCTCGTCACCACGTTGTTCAGGAACTGCCGATCGTGACTCACCACCAGAATCGTGCCGCTGAACGCCACGAGCTCGGCCTCGAGCCGCTCGAGTGTCTCGATATCGAGATCGTTGGTGGGCTCGTCGAAAATCAGGACATTGGCGGGCCGCGTGAGCAGGCGAGCGAGCAGAAGCCGGTTCCGTTCGCCGCCGGACAGCGCCTTCACCGGCGACCGCGCGCGCTCCGGTGGAAACAGAAAATCCTCGAGGTAGCCGTACACGTGACGCGTCACACCGCCCACGGTGACCATGTCGGCGCCGTCAGCGATGGTATCGACGACAGTTCGTTCCGGATCGAGCTGCTCGCGCTGCTGGTCGAAATAGGCCACGTCGACGCTCGTACCGCGGCGGATCTCACCGGCATCCGGTACCAGCTCCCCCGCCAGCAGTCGCAGCAGCGTCGTCTTGCCCGCGCCGTTCGGGCCGATGAGCCCGATGCGGTCGCCGCGCATGATTCGCGTGGAAAAGTGGGTGATCACCTCGGACGATCCGTAGGCGAGCGACACGTCCTCCATGTCGAAGACGATCTGGCCGGACCGTTCCGCCTGGTCGACGAGGAGCTTGACCTGGCCGACCCTGGCGCGGCGGGCGGCGCGCGCCTCGCGCATGGCCATCAGCGCCCGGACACGCCCCTCGTCCCTCGTGCGGCGCGCCTTGACGCCGCGGCGCAGCCAGGCTTCCTCGGTGGCGAGCCGCTTGTCGAACTTCTCCGCGGCGGTGGCTTCGTTGGCGAGCCAGGCATCCTTCTTCTCTTTGAACGACGTGTAGCTGCCCGGCCAGGATGTCAGCTGCCCCCGATCGAGCTCGATGACCCGCGTGGCCAGTCGATCGAGGAACGCGCGGTCATGCGTGACGAACACGACCGCGCCCGCGTACTCGGACAGCAGCGTCTCCAGCCACTCGATGGCCGCGATATCGAGGTGGTTCGTGGGTTCGTCGAGAAGAAGAACGGAGGGCTGCGACACCAGGGCGCGCGCCAGCAGGACGCGCCGTTTCCATCCACCGGAAAGCGTGGCGACGGAGCGATCGGGACTGAGTCCCAGTCGGGTCAGCACCAGCTCCACCCGCTGTTCGACGCGCCACCCGTCGCGCTGTTCGAGTGCGTGCTGCAAGTCGCCCAGCCGCCCGAGTGCCTCCGGCGAGGGATGTTCGCCAACGGCGACGGCGGCGTGATGGTAGGCGACAACCACTTCGCGCAGATCTCCGAGCCCTTCGGCGACGACGTCAAAAACGGATTGCGATGTGGACAGCGACGGATCCTGCGCAAGTCGCGCGGTGGTCACACCGGCGTTGCGCCACACGCGTCCGCTGTCGGGGATCAGTTCCCCGGAGATCACCTGCAGCAGCGTCGACTTGCCCGCGCCGTTGCGTCCGATGATCGCCAGACGCTCGCCGGCATCGATCAGCAGATCGGCGTGGTCGACGAGCGGCACGTGGCCGAACGCGGTCGACACGTCGTCGAGGCGGACCAGCGTCATCTCTGTCCTGCGCGGGATGTCGTCGTCTCGAAACGGCGGAATGACAGCTTCGCCGCGGCCGCCGACGGCAGGCGGCGAACGTCGTCCACGCCCAGACGGTCTTTGACGTAGCGGACGAATCCCAGCGGTCCGCTCCAATGCGATTCCCGTCCGGCGGCGCGGCGGTACTCACACCAGGCTTCCACGCCGAGCTGGACGCGGCCGGGCTGCACGCGCGACCAGTACTCCAGCCGTTCCGCAATCGAGATCCCGGCCGGAGGGATCACGCCGGGGATCCGCGCCGGCACGTCGACGCCAAATCCCGCCCGGAGATAGTCGAGCGCCGACGCGGCCACCGGGCGGAACCTCCGCCGCACGGTCTGCGAGGCGAACCGCGGCCAGTCGAGATCCGCACCGCTGCGGCGAATGACCGTGATGGCATCAGCGACCCACCTCACCGGCGGCACCGTCGATCGCCGGAATCCGTGAACGATGACGTGCAGGAGCTGATCGGCCGGGCACAGCATGCGCGTCGCCGCGCCTCCGACGACGATCGGCCGCGCGGCCGCCCAGAAGTCCCCGTCGGCGTCCGGTTCGAGGCAGTCGTGGAGCACGTGGGTGTGCAGGTCCATCTCGAGGCCGTGTGCGTTCGCGAACGCCCGTGAGCCCGTGAAGCGTGGCGGCCAGCCGAGCGGCTCGCCGCGCGGCGCCCACCCGGCCGCACGGAGGACGTCGAGCGCCTCCAGGGCGCGCGCGGAGGGAATGAGCAGATCGGCGTCTGCCATCGGTCGAACCGCCGCCTCTCCGTACCAGGCCAGCGCAAGCGGGACACCCTTGAGGACCAGTGTCTCGATGCCCGCCGCGTCGAGCGCGCGGATCACATTGGCCAGGTGGCCGATCATGAGCTGATTGCGGTACCAGGTCTGCCGGTAGACTCCGCGCAGGCGGCCGAGAGACCCCGGATCGACTCCGGCGCGCGTCAGGTTTCGATAGACGAGCGGCAGCAGTCGCAGCGACCCCGCATCAATCGCGTCCAGGTCGTAGCGACTGCGCCAGGCCTCCCAGGCATCCACGGCCTCCCGCGCGCCGCCGAGAGCCGACCGCAGCAACAGCTCGTGTTCGTGGCCGGGCCATGGGCCGTACTGGGCGATCGTTCGGGTCATTTCACGACTCGACCACGGATTGCGCATTGGCCGCCGCCCGCCGGCGGTCGAGCGACTGCTTGAGGACACGCGCGTAGTCCTGCCGCGCGGATGGAACGCGACGGCCGAGATTGCCGGCATGGATGCGCCGGAACAGCACCACCTCGTCGAGCATGCGGAACGCGAGCCGCTGGTCCAGCGCGCGGGCGTACCAGTCGAGGAACTCACCGAGCACGACGCCTTCGGCGAACCCGCCCACGCGCAGACAGGCCGACCGGCGAATCATCATCGCGCCCGCGATCGACGCCGGCATGCGCCTCAACCGGACCCGGTCGCGATCCGCAGCGGACAGTTCCGGAGATAGAAATTCCTGCGCCAGCCCGAAGACGGCATCGAGCGACTCGTCCGCAAGTTCCGCGAGTTGGCGCCGCAGCTTGCCTTCTGCCCAGCAGTCATCGGCATCCACGAACGTCAGAAACTCCCCCGTGGCCATCGCCATGCCACGATTGACCGCCGCGCCGGATCCCTGCTGCACGGGCTGCCGCAGGTACCGCACGCGGTCACCATAGCCGGCGACCACTGCCGCCGTCTCGTCCGTCGAGGCATCGTCGACGACGATGACTTCAAGATCGGGAACAGCCTGACCGAGCACGCTGTCGAGCGTCTCGGGAAGAAATCTGGCGTAGTTGTGTGCCGGCACGATCGTGCTGATGCGCCCGGCGGTGAACGTCTCGTGTGATGGCAGCGTCTTCATTCCGAGGTGAAAGGCGCACCGCGCCAGGCGCGCGATTCGCGCCACGTGAAGGACGGCCAATACTACTACGCGCCGCGTCGCGTCCCTGACGCGATAGGATCGCCGCACCATGGACCGTTCAGCACGATTCCGGATCAATGCGCCGCGCGTGATTCACGAACCCTTCGAGCATGAAGTCATCCTCGTCAATCTGGACACGGGACGCTACTACTGTCTCCAGAAGACGGGCGTCGATCTCTGGACCGGACTGATGGACGGCGCGAGCGTCGGCGAAATAGTCGACGCGTTCGTCGCCGCCTACGACGCGCCGGCGGACGAGATCACCGTCGCGATCCTGGACGCCATCGCGTCCCTGCAACGGGAAGAACTCGTGGTCGACGCGCCCCTGGCGGATCCGTCCCTCCGCTCCGGCCGCTGGCATGTCCGCGCCGCCGCCGGCCGCCCGTTCCAGGCGCCGACCCTCGAGACCTACACCGACATGCAGGACCTGCTGCTGCTCGATCCCATTCATGAAGTCGACGACGCCGGCTGGCCCGTGCCGGCCGATCCGGCAGGGAAAGGTCCGTCCACCGGCCAGCAATGATCCAGCAGTATTTCGCCCGGGCGGCCGAGGCGGCCGCGCGCGCGGAAACCTCGACCAATCGCGTCGACCGCGATTTCGTGATCGCGGGTCTGCGCGCGCGGCTCTCGTTCTGCGGTCCGGCGCTGGTGGATCCCCTGACGCGGGCGCTCGGCCATCTCGCCGCGCCGCCTGACGACACGCCGGCGGATCTGCACCTGACCCTGTGGGACGGCGCGACGACGGGCATCGACGCGCCCGCTCCGCCGTGGTCGACGGACGACTACATTCGCCGCGGCGAAATCCGCGATTACCACGACGAGCGGTACCGGGCGGCCTTCTCAATCCCGGGAACGATCCTCATGCTGTACGACATCGCCGCACACCGCGGTCTGTACTGGACGCGCGATGCGCGATGTCTGCCCTCGTACGAAATCGGCGCGCCGTGCCGGACACCGCTGGGCTGGTGGCTCGCCGGACACGGGCGGCAGCCGGTTCACGCCGCTGCGGTCGGCACGGACCGCGGCTGCGTACTGCTGGCCGGCAAAGGCGGCGCAGGCAAGTCGAACACCGCGCTGTCGGCGCTGGCCGCCGGCCTGTCGTACCTCAGCGACGACTACTGCGTCATCGGCGCGGAACAGCCGACCGTCGTGTACTCGCTGTATCGAACCGGCAAGATTCTCGACGGCGACCTGCCGCGCGTGCCGACGCTCGCGCCGTTCATCGCGAATCCCGGCCGCACCGGGGACGAAAAGGCGCTGTTTTTCTTCGACGATCGCCTCGCGCCCCAGCTTCCGCTCGCCCGTCCGTTGCATGCGATCCTGATCCCGCGGGTCGTCGCCGCCGGGCCGACCGCGCTCCGCCGCGCGACGCCGGCGGAAGCGCTGCTGGCGATCGCACCGAGCACGACGTCGCTGATGCCGTACGCGGGCGGCGAAGTGCTCCGCAATCTCTCGCGCGTCGTCAAGAACGCGCCGGCGTTTCATCTGGATCTCGGCCGCGACCCGGCGCCGCCCGTCATCGCCGCCCTGCTCGAATCGCTGCCATGACGGCCGTGGCGTTCTTCGTATTCAACCGGGCGGACACGACCGCGCGGGTGTTCGATCGCATCAGATCGGCGCGGCCGTCGCAGTTGTTCGTGGTCGCCGACGGACCGCGAGCCGGCGTGCCGGACGACGCGCATCGCACCGACGCCGTGCGCCGCGTCGTCGCGCAGGTGGACTGGCCGTGCGACGTGCGGCGCGAGTATGCGCCGCGCAACCTGGGACTGCGAGAACGCGTCGCCACCGGGCTGTCGTGGGTCTTTGCCCAGACGGAGGCCGCAATCGTGCTCGAGGACGATTGCCTGCCGGACCCTTCCTTCTTTCCATTCTGTGGCGAACTGCTCGACCGCTACGCGACCGACGATCGCGTGATGAGCATCTCGGGCAATCAGTTCGTGCCGGCCGCGGGCGCACGGACCCACAGTTACCGGTTCTCACGCCAGCCCCTCATCTGGGGTTGGGCGACGTGGCGCCGGGCCTGGCAGCGATGCGACGTCGCGATGAGCGCGTGGCCCGCATTGCGAGACGACCGATGGCTCGAGACGGTGCTCTCGGAACGACGCGAGCGCGAGTACTGGACGTATCTGTTCGATCGCAACTACCGGCTCGCCGGTGCGGGAAGCTGGGACTACGCCTGGCAGCTCGCGTGCTGGCGCGACGGCGGACTCGCGATCCATCCCGCGGTCAATCTGGTCACCAACGTCGGCTTCCGGCCCGACGGCACGCATGGAAAAGACCCGCGCCAGGTGGGCGCGAACGTCGCCAGCGCTGCGATGGCGTTTCCGCTGCGGCATCCGGCCGACCTGGCGCGCGACGTGGAGGCCGACGCCGCGCTCGAGACCGCGATGTTCAGCGGACATCTCGCCCGCCTGATGCGCCACCTCGGGAATCGGGCGCGCGCGACATGAGCGTCCGTGTTCTGCACGTCATGCAGCGGCACACGCTCGGCGGGGCATCGCGTTCGCTGCTCTCGCTGGCGTCGCATCCCTCGTCGATGGTCGAGGCCCGCCACGTGATCGCGTCGCTGGTCGACCCCGATCCGCAGGCGGTGGACGCCGCACGCGCCCGGGGCATCGACGTCGTCGCCGCGCCGGATGAACGAACCCTCACAGCCGAGATCGACGCGGCGGACCTGGTCCAGATCCACTACTGGAACACGCCCGAGCTGCTGGAGTTCATGCGCGACACGGGCCGCCCGATGCGGACGGTCGTGTGGTGCCACGTGGCGGGCGACGCCGCCCCACACGTCGTCACACCGGATCTCGTGCGCTGGGGGGACGTCTTCGTCGCCTGCTGCCAGTACACGGCGTCGCTTCCGCTGTTCCGCGAGAACCTGGATCTCGCGGCGCGGTGCGTGACGATCATCGGCACGGCGGATCTCGATCGAGTGCGTTCGGTCAGGCAAGAGCCCCACATGGGGTTCAACGTCGGATACATCGGGACCGTCGATTTTGCCAAGATGGAGCCGCGCTACGTGGCGATGCACGCGGCGATCAACGTGCCGGTACTCCGTTGCCTCGTGTACGGCGGAGGCGACGCCTTTCGGGCGATCGCGGCCGAGGCCGCGCGGCTCGGCGTTGCCGACCGCTTCGAACTCGGCGGGTACGCGCATGACATCGGCCGCGTCATCGCCCGGCTCGATGTGTTCGGCTACCCGCTGGCGGCCGGGAGTTTCGCGGCCACGGAACTGGTCCTTCAGGAAGTCATGTATGCCGGCGTGCCGCCGGTGATTTTTCGGCGCGGCGGCGCCCAGTGCATGGTCGAGCACGAACGCACCGGACTGGTCGTGGACACCGACGCGGAATATGTCGCCGCGATTGAACGCCTCCACGCGCACCCGGCGGAACGCGAGAGGCTCGGCCGGGCGGCGGCGGCCGATGCCCGGCGGCAGTTCGATCCCGAACGCTCGGCGATCGCGCTGCGGCACCTGTACGCGGGCCTGCTCGCCCGGCCAAAGCGTATCCATCGATGGCCGGAACCACGGCACACCGGGGCCGCGCTCTTCGTCGACGCCCTGGGGGGCCTGCACCCGGAGTTCGCGGCCAGTCTCGGCGCGGAGACCCCGGACACAGCGCTGGCCGCCGACGAGGTCATCAGGCGTGCCAGCGCGACACTGACAACGCCCGCGGGCGGAGGCGTGCTGCACTATCGCCGGCGGTACCCGTCGGACCCGTACCTGCGACTCTGGGCCGGTTTGATCTTTCTCGAAACCGGGCGGGCCGCACTCGCCGCCGCCGAGTTTCACGCCCTCCGGCTCCCCGGCCCCGCCGGATGGCGCGCTTCGTGGTACCTCGCGCAGGCGGCACTCGCGGCCGGTTCGCCCACGCTCGCTCGACAGGCGCTCGACGCCGTCATTCACGCTGCTCCCGGGTTTCAAGCCGCGCGCGATCGGCTGTCGACGGTCTTCGGAGAACGTGCGTGACCGCCGGCCCGCTCAGCGCGTGTGTGCGGCCGCGTCGCGGCCTCGGACGCTCGGGCCGTCGCCTTGCCGGCCGCGACGGACGAATCGCGTACCTCGGAGCGAGCGTCACCGTGCAGCGCGAAGGAT
>Ga0164241_10002274_pt1 | contig 21232 bp, 18 predicted proteins | sample OricomyardsoilBY_FD_108780 | JGI IMG/M metagenome (GOLD analysis project Ga0164241, IMG submission 108780) | Backyard soil microbial communities from Emeryville, California, USA - Original compost - Back yard soil (BY) | ecosystem: Environmental > Terrestrial > Soil > Unclassified | place: USA... | reverse complement strand
CGACGATCTTTTTCGGGTTGTTGGTGAGGATGCGGATGCTGGTCAGGCCGAGGTCGCCGAGGATCTGGGCGCCGATGCCGTAATCGCGCAGGTCCGCCGGCAGCCCCAGCTTGAGGTTGGCCTCGACCGTGTCGGCGCCCTCCTCCTGCAGCTTGTAGGCGCGCAGCTTGTTCAGCAGGCCGATCCCGCGCCCCTCCTGCGAGAGGTAGAGCAGAACCCCGCGACCCTCCTCCTCGATCATCGCCAGGGCCGCGGCCAGCTGCTCGCCGCAGTCGCAGCGCATGCTGTGGAAGACGTCGCCGGTGAGGCACTCGCTGTGGACGCGGACGAGCACGTCCTCGACCCCGTCGACCTCGCCCTTGACCATCGCCACGTGGTGTTTGTCGTCGACCAGGGAGCGGTAGCCGACCGCGGTGAAATCGCCGAAGGAGGTCGGCAGCGCCGTCGCCACCACCCGTTCGACCAGTTTCTCGGTGCGGCGGCGGTAGGCGATCAGCTCGGCCACGGTGATCATCTTCAAGCCGTGCTTGCGGCAGTAGGGGATCAGGTCGGGGACGCGGGCCATGGTGCCGTCGTCGTTCATCACCTCGCAGATCACCCCGGCCGGAGTGAGGCCGGCGAGGCGGGCGAGGTCGACGCTGGCCTCGGTGTGGCCGGTGCGCTCCAGCACGCCGCCGTCTTTGGCCCGCAGGGGGAACATGTGGCCGGGGACGACGATGTCGCGCGGGCCCGACTCGGGGTCGATCGCGACCTGAATCGTGTGGGCGCGGTCGTGGGCGGAGATGCCGGTGCTGACGCCGCCGGCGGCCTCGATCGTGACCGTGAAGGCGGTCTGCAGCGGCGCCTCGTTCTTGGCCGCCATCAGGTTGAGGCCGAGCCGTTCGCAGCGCTGCGCGGTCAGCGCCAGGCAGATCAGCCCGCGGGCCTCCTTGGCCATGAAGTTGACCGCCTCCGGGGTGGCGAACTGCGCCGCCATCACCAGGTCGCCCTCGTTCTCGCGGTCCTCGCCGTCGCAGACGACGACCATGCGGCCGCGGCGGATCTCCTCCAGCGCTTCCTCGATCGTCGAGAACGGGCTCTCACCCGCTCCGGCCACAGCGTCCTTCTTCTTGGTCTCCGTCTCTTGGCTCACGCTCGCTCCTTTCCAGCGAATGGTGCCAGCAACCGCTCCACGTACTTCGCCACGATGTCGCACTCGACGTTGAGCCTGTCGCCAGGCTCAACACTGCCAAGATTCGTCCGCTCCAGGGTCTCCGGGATCAGCGAGACCTCGGCCCAGCCCTCCCCCAGCCCGGCGATCGTCAGGCTGACGCCGCTGAGCGTGATCGAGCCCTTGTCGACGGCGTAGCGCAGCAGCTCGGGGCCGAGCTCGACCCGGACGCGGCGGGAGAAGCCGTCCTCGCTGACCGCCGCGACCGTGCCGACGCCGTCGACGTGGCCCTGGACGATGTGGCCGCCGAGGCGGTCGGTCGCCTGCATCGCCAGCTCCAGGTTGACCTGGGAGCCATTCTCGACCGCACCGAGCGCGGTCACCTCGAGCGTTTGGTTCATCGCCTCGGTCTCGAAGTGCCCGGTGCCCACGGCGGTCGCGGTCAGGCAGACGCCATCCACGGCGACCGAGTCGCCCAGGCCGATCTCAGACCCGAGCCTCGTCGCAATCCGCAGGCGGGCGCCGTCGTCGTCGCGCTCGACCGCCTCGACCCGGCCGACGTCTTCGATCAGTCCCGTGAACACGTCACCACTCCCGGTAGCGGGTCGTGATCAGCGTGTCCTCGCCGACCGGCTCCTCGCGGGTCTCCAGCCCGCTCAGGCGCGCCAGTCCCAGGTCCACCGGCTCGGGGCCTCCCAGATCCATCGGCGCAACGAAGGTACGCGACTCGTCAACCTGGCCGGCGGCCGCAAAGGCGGCTGCGAGCGTGCGCCCGCCCTCGAGGAAGAGGCCGGTGAGGCCGCGGCGGCCGAGCTCGGCGAGGGCGACGCCGATGCGGTCGGCGGGAGTCGCACCGCCGGCAAGGAGGATCTCGGCGCCGGCCTCGCGCAGGGCGCCCGTCCGCCCCCGGTCCGCATCCGGCCCGGCGACGACGAGGACCGGGGCCTGGTCGAGGCTCGCCAGCAGCCGCGAGTCAAGCGGCAGGCGGGCCTGGGAGTCGAAGACGACGCGAAGCGGCTGGCGGGCGTTCTCGGCGCGGGCAGTGAGCAGCGGGTCGTCGGCGAGGGCGGTGCCGATGCCGGCGGCGATCGCGTCGAATTCGCCGCGCCAGCGGTGGACGAGAGCGCGGCTGAGCTCACCGGAGATCCAGGGCGAGGCATCCGGCGCGGTCACGGTGCGACCGTCGCGCGACATCGCCAGCTTCAGCACGACCAGGGGCAGCTCGGTGCGGGCGTGCTTGCGGAAGGGCTGGTTCAGCAATCGCGCCGCCGCCGCCTCGGCCCCGGCGGCGAAGACGACCTCGACCCCCCCGTCGCGCAGGATCCCGGGCCCCCGGCCCGCCGCCTTCTCGCTCGGGTCCTCGGAGGCGATGACCACGCGGGCGATCCCCGCCTCCAGCACCGCGTCCACACAAGGCGGCTGCCGCCCCTGGTGCGCGCAGGGCTCCAGCGTCACGTACATCGTCGCCCCCGCCGGGTCCTCGCCGCGCTCGCGACAGTCGGCCAGAGCCGCCCGCTCCGCGTGCAGCCCGCCGAGCTCGGCATGAAATCCCTCGCCGATGACCTCGTCCCCCCGCACCACGACCGCACCGACGAGAGGGTTAGGACTAACCCGCCCCCGCCCGCGCTCGGCCAGCTCCAACGCGCGTCGCAGGTGAGCTTGATCCATGGCTGTGACCTGGCTGTTCATTTGGACCGATTGACGAGTCAATCAACAATTCTAGCCACGGCTCGACATGGCTAAGCAGGTCAAGGACGCAGGGAGCGTGGCGTGCTCTGCACGCGAGCGACCGAGGACGCCGAGATGCGACGCCATATCGAGCCGCGCCCAAATACTCTGACAAGCCCCATGAAGCTGATCATCCAGATTCCGTGCCTCAACGAGGAGGCCACGCTGCCGGCGACGATCGCCGACCTGCCGCGCCGGCTCGAGGGCTTCGACACCGTCGAGCTGCTGGTCGTCGACGACGGCTCGACCGACCGCACGGTCGCGGTCGCGCGCGAGCACGGGGTCAACCACATCGTCCGCCTGACCAACAACAAGGGCCTGGCGGCGGGCTTCCAGGCGGGGCTGGACGCCTGCCTGAAGCTCGGCGCCGACGTCGTCGTCAACACCGACGCCGACAACCAGTACAGCGGCGCCGACGTGAGCAAGCTGGTGGCGCCGATCCTCGCCGGCGAGGCCGACATGGTCGTCGGCGATCGCCAGGTCGCCCAGATCGACCACTTCTCCGGCTCCAAGAAGGGCCTGCAGCGGCTCGGCAGCTGGGTCGTGCGGCGCCTCTCCGGGACCGAGATCACCGACACCACCTCCGGCTTCCGCGCCTACAACCACGAGGCGGCGCTGCAGCTCTCGGTCGTCGACAACTTCACCTACACGCTGGAGAGCCTGATCCAAGCCGGCAAGATGCTGGTCGCGGTCGACCAGGTCACGGTCGGCACCAACCCGCAGACCCGCGAGTCGCGGCTGTTCGACTCGACCGGCGCCTACGTGCGCCGCAACGGCCCCGCGATCCTGCGGATCTACGCCCGCTACGAGCCACTGCGCGCCTTCGCCACCGCTGGCCTCGTCGTCCTCCTGCTGGCCCTGGCGGCCTGGCTGCCGTTCCTGATCGACTGGATCTTCAACGGCGACAACAGCGGCCACGTGCAGTCGCTGATCCTCGGCGCCGTGCTCTTCATCGCCGCCGTGCAGCTGTTCGCGCTGGGGGTGATCGGCGACCTCCTCGCCGGGCAGCGGGTGATGACGCAGCGGGTCTTCGAGCGGGTGCGGCGGGTGGAGCTGGCGCTCGGGGTCGAGCCCTCGCACTACGAGCCCGGCCGCCCGACCGACTGATGGCGGCCGGCAAGGGACGCTCGGCCTCGGCCGAGTACGGCAAGACCGCGAGCTTCCTCGCGATCGGCGTCGGCCTCACCGGGCTGATCACCTACGCCTACTTCCTGATCGCCTCGCACGTGCTCTCCAAGCCCGACTACGGGCAGATCACCGTGCTCTGGTCGGCCGTCTTCATCACCATCTCCACCCTCTACCGGCCGGTCGAACAGCTGCTCTCCCGCCACATCTCCGAACGCCTGGAGAGAAACGAGCCGATCGGCGGTGAGATGCGGGTCGCCTCGACGATCCAGCTCGGCCTCGCCCTCACCTTCGCGGTCGTGGCGCTGGTCCTGCGGGGGCCGATCCAGGACGGTCTGCTGGAAGGCAACGAAACCCTCTACTGGGTCTTCTTCGGCGCCGTCCTCTTCTACGCCGCCAGCTACTTCGCCCGCGGCTTCCTCGCCGGCCAGCGCCGCTTCGGGCCGTTCACGGCGCTGATCCTCTCGGAGTCGGTCTTCCGCACCTCCTTCGCGGTGCTGGTCGCCATCGGTCTGCTCAGCGGTCAGTCGGCGGTGGCGATCGGCATCGTCGCCGCCCCCTCGCTCTCGCTGCTGGTGGTGCCGCTGGCCTTTCTCTACCGCGCAAAGAAAGAAGGGCGGGCCCAGGGCTCGCCCGACCTGCCCGGACGCGAAGCGGAGGACGTGCCGGCGGAGACAGAGGAACTCTCGATGGCGCAAGGCGGCGGCTTCGCCGCCGCCGTGATGGTGATCATGTTCAGCGAACAGGCTTTCCTCAACGCCGGGCCGCTGGTCACGCGGGTCCTCCAGGATGCCTCGGCCGCCGGCTTCATCTTCAACGTGCTGATGATCGCCCGCGCCCCGCTGCAGCTGTTCCAGGCGGTCTCGACCAGCATCCTCCCCCACCTCACCAGCCTCCACACCTCGACCGCGCCCGACAGCGAGCGCGAGTTCCACCGCTCCGTGCGCGGGGTCCTGCTGGGGATCGCCGGCTTCGCCGCGTTCACCGCCATCGTCGTCCTCATCGCCGGCCCGAAGCTGATGCAGATCGCCTTCAGCGACAAGTTCACCTACGACCGCGCCGGGCTGCTGCTGGTGACGCTGGGGATGGGTCTCTACCTCGGCTCGGTCACCCTCAACCAGGCCTGCCTGGCGCAGGGGCAGGTGCGCCGCGCCGCCGCCCGCTGGCTCGGCTGCGCCGCCTTCTTCATCGCCTGGAACTTCATCCCCCTGGTCGGCGACGAGTTCCGCCGGGTCGAGATCGGCTTCGCGCTCACCGCCGGCGTCCTCTTCGCCCTCCTCTACCTGGTCTACCGCCGCCCGCACGAACGGCCCGAGGACGTGCCCGGCGCGGGCTCGGCGGAGGAGCTGGAGGCGCGCTTGGCCTCCATCGACGAGAACGTCTGACGGTTCACTAGGGTCCCTCGATGGGTGGACACGACGCCGAGCTGATCCTGATCGCGGGCGCGCTGCTGGCCGCGGGGATCTTCGGGGCCCTGCTCGCCGACCGCGTGCGCGTGCCCGGGCTGCTGCTGTTCCTCGGTCTGGGGATGCTGGCCGGGTCCCAGGGACTGGGTGGCATCGAGTTCAACGACGCCGAGCTGGCGCGGACCCTGGGCACGATCGCCCTGATCCTGATCCTCTTCGAGGGCGGCCTCACCGCCGGCTGGTCGGAGATCCGCCCGGTGCTCGGCACCGCCGCCTCGCTGGCGACGATCGGCACCGCCGCCACCGCCGTAATCGCCGGCTTCGCGGCGAAGCTGATCTTCGGTCTCAGCACCCTGGAAGGGATGCTGGTCGGCGCCGCGATCGCCGCCACCGACTCCGCCGCGATCTTCGCCGTCCTGCGCCGCTCGACCCTCGAGAAGCGCCTCGCCCGCTCGCTCGAGGGCGAGTCGGGGATGAACGACCCGGTGGCGCTGCTGCTGGTGATCGGCTTCATCGAATGGATCCAGGAGCCCGGCTACGGGCTCGCCGACATGGCCGGCCTGCTGGCCCTGAAGCTGGGGATCGGGATCGTCGTCGGGGTCGCGATCGGTCGCCTCGCCGTCGCCGCCCTCAGCGCCACCCGGCTGCCGACCGACGGGATCTACCCGGTGGCGACGATCGCGATCGCCGGGCTCGCCTACGGGATTGCCGAGGTCGCCCACGGCTCCGGCCTGCTCGCCGTCTACCTGGCCGCCCTGGCCCTGGGAGGCGCCAGCATCCCCGCTCGCCGCACCGTCGTCGCCTTCCACGAGGGGCTCGGCTGGGTCGCCCAGATTGCCCTCTTCATCCTCCTCGGCCTGCTCGTCTTCCCCAGCAGCCTCGACGAGGTGGCGCTGGAGGGGCTGGCACTCTCGGCGGCGCTGATCTTCGTCGCCCGCCCCGTGGCGACCTTCCTCGCCACCGCGCTGGCACCGCTCAACGTGCGCGAGCGGGCGATGCTCGGCTGGGCCGGGCTGCGCGGGGCGACGCCGATCTGGCTCGCCACCTTCCCGGTCGTGGCCGGGGTCGGCACCGGCGAGGAGCTGTTCTCGATCGTCTTCTTCGTCGTCGTCACCTCGACCCTGATCCAGGGCGCCAGCTTCGAGCCGCTGGCGTCCCGGCTCGGGCTCACCACCGACGAGCCGGCGCTGCCGCGGCGGCTGTTCGAGTCCGGCCGGATCCGCCGCATGGGCGGCGACGTGATCGCCTACCGGCTGCCCGAGGGAGCCGCCGCGGCCGGGCACCGGGTGCGCGAGCTGGAGCTGCCGCGCGAGGCCCTGGTCAACGTGATCGTCCGCGACGGCCACGCGATCCCGCCGCGCGGCTCGACCGAGCTGCAGGAGGGCGACGAGCTGCACATCCTCGTCCGCGGCGAGCTGCGCGAGCAGGTCGAGGAGCTGACCAAGGCCTGGACCAAGGGCCCGGTCGGCAAACCGCCTCCCCCCTCGCTGCCGCGGCGCGGCGCCTCGCAGGTGTTCTCGGTGCGGCCGGTGCGGGCGGGCGAGGACCTGGAGCCGAGCACGGTGGACGGGGTCCCGGTGCTGGGGCTGATGCGCAACCGCAGCGACGGCAGCGCGATCATGGTCGCGCTCGCCGACGGCCGCTACGCGGTGATGACCAGGAACGTGGTCGCGATCGGCGGTCGCCGGGCCCTGGCCGACTGGTGCGAGCGCCGGGCCGAGCGCGCCGGCACCGACCCGGCCGAGCGCGCCTGGTGGCAGGAGGTCACCGGAGCCCTAATCGCAAGAGGGCGCGAGATGTAGTTCAGATGGCGCCGGCCGCGGCGGCGATCGCCGTGTAGGCGGCCGCAGGGTCCTCCGCACCGAAGACGGCAGAGCCGGCGACGAAGAGAGAGGCACCGGCGGCGGCGACCGGGCCGGCGGTGGCGGTGTCGATGCCGCCGTCGACCTCGATCTTGGCGTCGCCGACCAGCTGGCGCAGGCGCTCGACCTTGGCCGGCGAGGACTCGATGAAGGCCTGTCCTCCCCAGCCGGGGTTGACGGTCATGCAGAGGACGACATCGGCACAACCGCGCAGCTCGGCGAGTGACTCGGCCGGGGTGCCGGGGTTGATCGCGACGCCGGCCAGGCAGCCGAGCTCACGGATCGCGTGCAGGGTGCGGTTGGCGTGCGGCGTCGCCTCCTCGTGGAAGGTGATCGAGTCCGCGCCGGCCTTGGCGAAAGCCTCGATCTGACGCTCAGGCGCCGCGATCATCAGGTGGACGTCGACGACGCCGCCGGCGGCGTGGACCTGGTCGGCGATGCCGCTGAGGACCAGGGGCCCGATCGTGATCGGCGGCACGAAGTGACCGTCCATCACGTCGAAGTGGATCACCCGCGCCCCGGCGTCCATCACCTCCTCGATCTGCGCGCCGAGCTTCGAGAAGTCGGCCGAGAGGATCGACGGCGCAACCCTGGGGGCCGCGATCAGCTCGCTCATGCGCTCGCTCATGGCGCCAACCTAGTGGATCGGAACGACGACGCTCACGCGGCTCTCAGCATGGAAGCCCCGCATGACTGGCACTGGAGATCCTCGGTCTTGCTCATCCGAGCGATCGTCTGGTGCTCGCCGCAGTTGGGGCACTGGGAGACGAGTTCGAAGCGGCTGAGGCAGTTGACGCAGCGCAGGCGGCCGGGCAGCTGGGTGGGCCGCAGCCAGGGCTCGCCGCAGCTCGGGCAGGGGGCGCGCCCCAGCGTCGTCCCTTCTCCGGCTCCCGCGTTTCCGGACTCGTTCATTCCCTAATCATGCCTTCTGAAGCGGGCGATGAAGAAACCGGTGGTGCGATCGCGGTCGGGGCGCAGCTGCAGGCAGCGTGGCTCGGCCGCGGACGCCAGGTCCGGGGCCCGGGAGCCGAGATCCTCGAGCTCGAGCGCCGGCGCCGCTGCGGTCGCGGCGGCGGCGAGCAGCGCCGCGACCCGGCCCTCGTTCTCACGGCGGGAGATCGTGCAGGTGGCATAGACGAGGACGCCGCCGGGGCGCAGCATCCCAGCGGCCGTGAGCAGCGCCTGCTCCTGGATCTCAGCCAGCCGCGCGATCGCCTTCGGCGACTTGCGCCAGCGCGCATCCGGGCGCGAGGCGAGGGCACCGAGGTCCGAGCAGGGCGCGTCGAGCAGGACCCGGTCGAAGCTGGCCGGCATCTCCAGCCCCGCCACGTCGGCCTCGATCACGGTGACGCTGCGCAGCCCCAGGCGCCGTGCCTGCGCCGCGACTTCCCCGGCCCGGTCCGGGTCGAGCTCGACCGAGATCAGCTCGCCGCGGTCGCCCATCCGCGCCGCGATCTGGCCGGTCTTGATCCCGGGGCCGGCGCAGAGGTCGAGCACCTGCTCCCCCGCGCGCGGGTCGAGCGCCTCGACCACGGCGGCAGAGCCGCGGCTCTGCGGGGTCAGCTTTCCCGCCGCGACCAGGTCCGGGACGGTCTCCCCCGTCCGCCCGCTCAAGACCAGCAGCTCCGGAGCCGCGAGCGGCCAGCCGCCGCTGGCCGCCTTCGTCTCGATTCCAGCGGAACTCAACGCCTCCAGCGCCCCCCCACGCTCGCCGTTGGCGCGTATTGCAACCTCAGCCGGCTCATTGCAGACAGCGAGCAGCGAACGTGCCGCCTCCGGGCCGAGCTCCTCCCACCACATCCGCGCCAGCCAGAGCGGTGCCGAGTGGGCGATCGCGGCTGCCTCCGGAGTCGAGTCGTCCTCCAGCAGGGCGGCGGTCAGCTGCGCCCGTTCGCGGGTCGCCCGTCGCAGGACCGCGTTGACGAGACCGGCGGCGTGGGCGGCCCCGGCGCCCTTGGTCAGCTCGACCGCCTGGTCGACGGCGGCGTGATCGGGGGTGCCGTCGGCGAACAGCAGCTCGTAGAGGCCGAGGCGCAGAGCGGCCAGCACCGGCGGGTCGAGCAGCCGCGTCGAGCGGCCGGCGAGACGCTCGATCGCGGCATCGGCGGTGCCCCGCCGCTGGACGGCGCCGAAGGCGAGGCGCTGGGCCTGGGCGCGCTCGCGCCCGTCGAGGTCGAGCCGGTCGGCGCCGGCGCGGAAGGCGCGCTCGGTGTGGGCCCCGTCCTCGAAGGTCTGGCGGATCGTCGCGAAGGCCAGCGAGCGGGCCGGCGCGATCACAGCTTCGGCAGCGAGTGGCCGCGCAGGTAGGCGTCGACCGCCATCGCCTTGCCCCCCGCCGGCTGGACCACGTCCAGTCGCAGGGCACCGCGGCAGCAGCCGACCAGCAGCGCCCCCCACTCCGACTTGACCGCCCCGGTCTTGACGCTGACGTCGACGGCGCGGGCGCGGCGGACGCCGAGGCGCTCGCCGTCGGCAGTCTCCAGGTAGGCGCCGACATGCGGGGTCAGGGCGCGGACGGTGGCGGCCAGCTCGGCGGCGGGCCGGCCCGGGTCGAGCCGGCGCTCGGCCGGGTCGATCTTCTCCGCGTAGGTGACCTCGGCCTCGTCCTGCTCGGCGAACTCGAGGCCTCCCGCGGCCGCGAGCTCGAGCGCCCGCACCAGCAGCTCGCCGCCGATCCCGGCCAGGGTCGAGGAGAGCGCCTCGAAGTCTGTGTCAGCGCCGATCCGCACCTCCGCGCTCAGCGCCACCGGCCCGGCGTCGAGCCCCTCGACCAGCTTCATCACGCAGACCCCGGTGAGGGGATCCCGGGCCATGATCGCCCGCTCGATCGGCGCCGCGCCGCGCCAGCGCGGCAGCAGCGAGGGGTGCACGTTCAGCATCAGGTGGGCGGAGAGCAGCGGCTCGCGGATCAGCTGCCCGAAGGCGCAGACGACGACGGCGCTGGGGTCGGCGGCGGCGATACGGGCGCGCACCGCCTCGTCGTTGACGTCCTCGGCCTGCAGCAGCTCGATCCCCAGCTCCCGGGCCGCCAGCGCCGTCGGCGGCGGCGTCAGCTTGCGACCGCGTCCCTGGGGGCGGTCCGGCGGCGTCACCACCAGGGAGGGCTTATGGGCGGAGCCGGCCAGCGTCCGCAGGACGGTGGCGGCGAACTCGGAGGTCCCGAGGTAGACGGTGCTCACGCGTCGGTGCGCGGCTCGCGAAGCTCGCCCTCGTCTTCGGGCTCGTCGTCGCCGGGAGGGCTGTAGCTGCCGCCGCCGCGCAGCGCCCGCAGGGCGCCCTTGCGCTGGGCGCGGGTGGTGCGGTCGAGGATCAGGACGCCGTCGAGGTGGTCGATCTCGTGCTGGAGCACCCGCGCCTCCAGGCCCGAGGCCTCGATCTCGATCGGCTCGCCCTCGGCGTCGCGGCCGCTGACGCGGACGTGGAGCGGGCGCTCGACGTCCATCGAGACCCGGGGCAGGCTGAGGCAGCCCTCCTCGGCGATCGAGTCCTCCTCGGAGAGCCACTCGACGACCGGATTGACCAGCGCCGTCGGCTCCCCGTCGGGCCCCGCCTGGAAGACCAGCAGCCGCCGCAGGATGCCGAGCTGGGTGGCGGCGAGGCCGACCCCCATCCCGTCGCGCATGATCGCGATCATGCGCTCGACCTCGGCCCGCAGCTCGGGGCCGAAGGCGGTCACCTCCGAGGCCCTGCTCTTCAGCACCGGGTCGCCGAACTTGACGACGTGGGCCAGAGCCGCCTCGCGCCGCTCCAGCAGCTCGGTTTCCAGCTGCCGCTCGCCCGCCTCTGTGTCGGTTGCCTGCTCGTCGCTCACTGGACGATTGTATGGACCTACTGGGGGTCGACGTCGACGCTGATCGCGACGTCCTTCAGCGAGCGCTCGGCGGCGCGGCGCTCGACCACATCGCGGACCGCCGCGACCGCGCCCTCGCGGTCGCCGGCCTTGATCAGGATACGGCGCCGGTGACGGTTGCGGACGCGGAACATCGGCGCCGGGCCGAGCAGCTCGGAGCCGGCGGGCAGCCGTTCGCGCAGCTCGGAGGCAATCCCCCCCGCGGCGGTTTCCAGCCGCGGCTCCCGCTCGGCGGCGAAGCCGATCCGGACCAGGTGCGAGTAGGGCGGATAGCGCAGCAGGCGACGGCGCTCGAGCTCGCCGGCGAGGAAGCCGGCCGAGTCGTGGCGGGCGGCGTGCTCGATGCTGGCGGCGCCCGGCGCCAGGGTCTGGACGATCACCTCGCCGCCGGCCTCGCCGCGGCCGCTGCGGCCGGCCAGCTGGGCGACCATGGCGAAGGTCCGCTCCTCGGCCCGGAAGTCGGGGAAGCGCAGGGTCGCGTCGGCGTCGAGGATCGCCGCCAGCGTCACCTCGGGGAAGTCGTGGCCCTTGGCGACCATCTGGGTGCCGACGAGGACGCCGCTGGGCGCCTCGCCGAAGGCGGCGAGGATGCGGGCGTGGGCGCCGCGCTCAGCGGCGGTGTCGGAGTCGAGGCGGAAGACCGGCATCGGCTCCAGGCGCTCGCGCAACAGCGCCTCGATCCGCTCGGTGCCGGCACCGGCCCGCGAAAGCGTGGTCGAGGCGCACTCCGGGCAGGCCCGCGGCTGCGGTTCGGCGTGAGCGCAGTGGTGGCAGACGAGGCGGCCGCTGTGGCGGTGGACGATCAGGGAGACGTCGCAGTTGGGGCAGTTCCAGTGGTGCCCGCAGGAACGGCAGGTGAGCCAGGGGGCGAAGCCGCGGCGGTTGATCATCACGATCGCCTTGGCGCCGGCGGCACGGACGCCCTCCAGGGCGGCCCAGGTGTCGGCGTGCAGGGGCCCGCCGCGGGGATCGGCTTCGCGCATGTCGACCAGCTCGACCGGCGGCATCCGCAGACCGTCGACCCGGCGCGGCAGCTGCACCCGCGGCAGCTCCAGCCAGGTCTCCGGGCGCGGCGTCGCGGTGCCGGCAACCAGCACGGCGCCGCAGTCCTCGGTCCGGCGGCGGGCGACCGTGCGGGCGTCGTAGCAGGGGTCGCCCTCCTGCTTGTAGGAGGCGTCGTGCTCCTCGTCGATCACGATCAGGCCGAGGTCGCGGACCGGGGCGAAGACGGCGGAGCGGGGACCAACGCAGACGCTCGCCTCGCCGCTGCGCAACCGCCGCCACTCGTCGTAGCGCTCGCCGGCGGAGAGGGCCGAGTGAAGGACGGCGAAGCGGTCGCCGAGCCGGGCCCGGAAGCGCGCCACCGCCTGCGGGGCGAGGCCGATCTCCGGCACGAGGACGATCGCCCCCCGTCCCCGCTCCAGCGCCGCCTCGACCGCGGCCAGGTAGACCTCGGTCTTGCCCGATCCGGTCACCCCGTGCAGGAGCAGGCTGCGCTCGGCCCCGGTCTCGCCGTCGAGGGCGGCGACGATCGACTCCACCGCCTGCCGCTGTTCGGGCAGCAGCTGGGGCCGCTCGGCCGGGGCGGCGAGGCCGGAGCCGGCGGGGGCACGGCGCAGCCGCGAGTTGCGGGTCGCGATCAGGCCGCGCTGCTCCAGCCGCCGCAGGGTCTGGCGGTCGGCGCCGACCGCGGTCGTCAGCTCGCCGCTCGACATCTCCCCCGCCCGCAGCGCCTCCAGCACCGCCCGCTGCTTGACCCCGAGCCGGTCGCCGCCGCCCAGCGCCTCCTCCCCGGCCGGCAGGATCTCCGCCCGCAGCTCGACCTTGGAGCGAACCGTGCGCCCCCCCGTCCCGGTCCCCGGCGGCAGCACCAGCTGCAGCCCGCGGGAGGGGGTCGAGCAGTACTCGCGGGCGACCCAGAGGCCGAGGGCGACCAGCTCCTCCGGGGCGCCCGACTCCAGCGCCTCGATCGGCTCGGCCAGCCGCTCCGGGGCCAGCTCCGAGGTCTCGGCCAGCTCGACCACGACCCCCAGCAGCTTGCGCGGGCCAAAGGGCACCCTGACCACGCTGCCGACCTCCAGGGCCTCCATCGCCGCTGGTCGGCGGTAGTCGAAGGGCCCCCGCAGGGCGCGGGCGGTGGTCAGCGGCTCGACCCTGAGGATGGCCATCCGGCGAGGGTATGCGCGGGCGGGGACGGCCCGTCCAGAGCCTGGCGGGCAGCGGGCCGAAGACGTATGCTGCCCGCCGTGAGCCTCAATCTCAGCTCCGGAGAGCAGGTCATCTTCGAGGGCCACCCGTCCTGGCGAGCGATCCTCGGCTTCTACTTGAAAGGGATCGTCGTCGCGATCGTCCTCGGCGTGATCGCCAAGCTGCTCGACGGCAACGGCACCGCCTTCCTGGTGATCTTGGTCGTGATCGCGCTGACCGTCGTAATCGGCTTCGTCAAGCGGGTCGCGACCACCTACACGATCACCGACCGCCGCCTCAACATCAAGCGCGGGATCGTCTCGCGGGAGATCCAGGAGACCCGCCTCGAGCGCGTCCAGAACGTCAACTACCGCCAGTCGGTCTACCAGCGGCTGATGCAGATCGGCGACGTCGACTTCGACACCGCCGCCACCGACGACTACAACTTCGTCTTTGCCGGCGTCGCCGACCCCGCCGGCGTCGTCCACCGGGTCGACCAGGCCACCGGCACCCACGCCGCCGGCACCCACGGGCTGGGCGAGGCCCAGCCACCCAGCGCCTAGAGCCGCGCGGCGACACGAGCGAGGATCTCGCAAACGTGCCGGGGTTCGTACTTCACCTGGTAATGGGAGAAGCGCAGCGTGGTGAGGCCGGAGGCGGTGTGGGTCTGGTCGCGGAGCGCGTCGCGGGTCTGGGCGGAGGCGGTGCGGTGGTAGCGCCAGCCATCGGTCTCGACCACAAGGCCGAGGCCGGGCCAGTAGAAGTCGACCTCGTAGCCGTTGACCATCTCTTTGGTGTGGGGTATGGGAAGACCCGCCTTCGCGACAATCGGCCGGAACAGGACTTCCAGCTCGGTGTCCGAGAGGCGAAAGGTCTGGCGGTCGAGCAGGGTGCGTAGTGGCCGTACGCCCGGCTCGCCGGCATGCGAGTCGAGCGCGGCACGCAGCGATTCGGGGTCGATCAGGTCGCGCTTGTCGGCCTCGTTGACAGCGCGCTCGAGCCGGCTGGGAGTCAGCTCCGTCGCCAGATCGATCAGGGTGCGGACAGGGGTGGTCACCGGAATGCCGTTGCCGTGGACAGTGAGGTCCTCGGCGGACAGGGTGGGACGAACCCGAACCCGGGTTCCCGGACGGCGGAGAGCACTTCTGCGGCGTATGACGACGTCCACCGTCCGTCCCCGCTCCGCATCGATTCCCCAGAGAGCCGCAGCGCTGGAATGGGAGAGCGCCGCAGCTTCACCGCAGGCGAGAACCGCCGCCATCCAGCGACCCTCCCGATTCAGTAGCGGCCGACCGACCGCATAGACGCCGGCCGCGACGGGATGAAGGCGTCCAGTCGCAATGCGGTGCTTGATCGACCCCGTACTGAAACCAGCCCCAAGAGATCCCCCCGGGTCACCACTCCATGCTGCCTCCGAGCAAGCCTCCATGCGGCGGCACTTCGCGCGGCCTGATTTTTGGTCCCCATAGGAACCCAAAGTCAGTTCGCGAGGCTGACTCTCCCCCTTAGGGGAGCTAGGCGGCGGCGGTTGCGATGCCGGCGGCGGCGCGGAGGGAGTCGGCGCGGTCGGTGCGCTCCCAGGTGAAGTCCGGGTCCTGGCGACCGAAGTGGCCGTAGGCCGAGGTCTTCTGGAAGATCGGGCGGTGCAGGTCGAGGTACTGGCGGAAAGCGCCGGGGCGCATGTCGAACTCGGCTTCGACCAGCTGCGAGATCTTGTGGTCGGGAAGCACCCCGGTGCCGAAGGTCTCGACCATCAGCGAGACCGGGTGGGCGACGCCGATCGCGTAGGCGACCTGGACCTCGCAGCGCTCGGCGAGGCCGGCGGCGACGACGTTCTTGGCCACGTAGCGAGCGGCGTAGGCGGCCGAGCGGTCGACCTTGGACGGGTCCTTGCCGGAGAAGGCGCCGCCGCCGTGGCGGGCCATGCCGCCGTAGGTGTCGACGATGATCTTGCGGCCGGTGAGGCCGGCGTCGCCGACCGGGCCGCCGATCACGAACTTGCCGGTGGGATTGACCAGGAAGCCGTCGCGCAGCTCGCCCTCGTCGTACATCCCCGGGACCTCGGCCTCCAACACCGGCAGCACCACGTGCTGCCAGAGGTCGGGTTTGATCGTGGCCTGGGAGTCGACCCCCTCGGCGTGCTGGGTCGAGATCAGCAGCTTCTCGATCCCGACCGGGCGGCCTTCGCGGTAGCGGATGCTGACCTGGGTCTTGCCGTCGGGGCCGAGGTAGGCCAGCGTCTCGTCCTTGCGGACGGCGGCGAGGCGCTCGGCGAGCCGGTGGGCGATGTGGATCGGCATCGGCATCAGCGCCTCGGTCTCGTCGCTGGCGTAGCCGAACATCATCCCCTGATCGCCGGCGCCGGCGATCAGCAGCTCGTCGTCGGCGGCGTCGACCCGGGTCTCGTAGGCGACGTCGACGCCCTGGGCGATGTCCGGCGACTGCTTGTCGAGCGAGACGAGGACGGAGATGTGGTCGCAGTCGTAGCCGTAGTCGCCGTGGTCGTAGCCGATCCCGCGAACCGTCTCGCGGACGATCTCGGGGATGTCGAGGTGGACCTCGGTCGAGATCTCCCCGGAGACGACCGCCATGCCGGTGTTGACCAGGGTCTCGCAGGCGACCCGGCCCTCCGGGTCCTCGGCCATGATCGCGTCCAGGACCCCGTCGGAGATCGCGTCGCTGACCTTGTCCGGATGTCCCTCGGTGACGGACTCGGAGGTGAAGAGGTACTCGTTCTCGGCAAGTGGCTTGGTCGTAGGCATGGTCGGGAAGCCTAGAGGAATCCGCAGTGGCGTTACTCGCCTACTCCGGCCTTCCGCGACGGCCCGAATGTGGGATGAAGTCGATCACCAGGGGCACGCCCTCGAGAGCGTAGGCCTCGCGCATCCGGTTCTCCAGGTGGTAGGCCCAGTCTCGGACGATCAGCTTGCGGTCGTTGACCTGGATCGCGACCCGCACCGGCCGCTCACCCACCTGTGCCGCGTAGTAGAGCCGCAGGCGACGACCGCGGCGCGAGGGCGGCGGGTGCTTGGCGACGACGTCGGCGACGAAGCGGTTCAGCTCCGGGGTCGGGATCCGCTCGCCGGCGCGGTCGGCCAGCTGCAGGGCTTTGGGCAGCAGCGCCGGGACGTTGCGACCGCGGGTCGCCGAGCAGGTGACGACCGCCGGCCGCAGCCGCGACTTGCGCGCGACCCGGGCGCGGGCATCGTCGATGTCGGTGGCGGTCAGGTCCCACTTGTTCATCGCCAGCAAGGTGGCGCAGCCGGCCTTCATCGCCATCTCGGCCACCCGCAGGTCCTCTGAGGTGACCCCCTCGGAGGCGTCGCAGACGACAATCGCCACGTCGGCCCGCTCGACCGCCCGTTCGGAGCGCAGCTGGGCGTAGTAGTCGACCGTGCCGGCGACCTTGGAGCGCCGCCGCAGGCCGGCGGTGTCGACCAGGATCGTGCGCCTGCCGTCGACCTCCAGCTCGGTGTCGATCGCATCGCGGGTGGTGCCGGCCATGTCGGAGACGATCACCCGGTCGGAGCCGAGGAAGGCGTTGACCAGCGAGGACTTGCCGACGTTGGGCCGGCCGATCACCGCGACCCGGACCGCGTCGTCGTCCTCCAGCCGCGGCGGCCGGTCGCCGAGCATCGCCACGATCGCGTCGAGCAGGTCGCCGGTGCCGAGCCCGTGCGTGGCCGAGAGCGCCAGCGGCTCGCCCAGGCCGAGGCCGTGGAACTCGGCCGTGATCGCGAAGTCGTTGGGGCGGTCGGCTTTGTTGACCGCGACCTGGACCGGGACGTCGCCTTCGCGCAGGGTCCGGGCCAGCTCGGCGTCGCCGACCCGGAGGCCGGCGCGGCCGTCGACGACCATCACCACCGCGTCGGCCTCGGCGATCGCCAGCCGCGCCTGGCTCTGCACGTCGCGCGCCAGCTCGGCCTCGTCCTCGAGGTCGATGCCGCCGGTGTCGACGAGATCGAAGGCGATCCCGTTCCACTCGCAGGCGAGCCGCTTGCGGTCGCGGGTTACCCCCGGCTCGGCCGCGGTCACAGCCTCGCTGCCGCCGACCAGGCGGTTGACGAGGGTGCTCTTGCCGACGTTGGGAAAGCCGACGACGGCGACCGTGGGCAGGCGGCTCATCGCGCCCACCCTGGCGCTTTTGTCACGCATAGCGATACAAAGTCGACAGGCATCACGCCAGGCCCCGCTCGCGGGCCAGGCTGACGATCCGCCCGACGACCTCTTCCAGGCTCATCGCCGAGGTGTCGACCGCGACCGCGTCGTCGGCGGCGCGCAGGGCGCCGTGCTCGCGCTCGGTGTCGCGGGCGTCGCGGCGGCGCTGAGCATCGAGGACGGACTCGAAGTCCTCCCCGGTCTGGGCCGCTCGCCGGCGGGCGCGCTCCTCGTCGGAGGCGGTGAGGAAGACCTTCAACGGCGAGTCGGGGCTGACCACGGTGCCGATGTCGCGGCCCTCGGCGACGTAGTAGCCGGCGGCGATCAGCTGCCGCTGACGGTCGACCATCGCCGCCCGCACCTGGGGGTGGACCGAGACCCGGGAGGCGGCGGCGGTGACGCCGGGCTCGCGGATCGCGCCGCTGACGTCGCGATCTCCGACCCGCACCCGCTGCCCCTCCAACTCGATCTCGAGCTCGCGAGCCAGCGGCCCCAGGACTTCGCCATCGTCGAGGCCGAGGCCACGCTCGATCGCGGCCATGGCGACGCAGCGGTACATCGCCCCGGAGTCGAGGTAGGTGAAGCCGAGCTCCTCCGCCACGGCGCGGGCGACGGAGGACTTGCCGGCCCCGGCGGGACCGTCGATCGCGATAACCATCGCGCGGCAGCGTAGAGGCGCGCGCTCGCCGGCGGCGGCGCGGGCTAGAGCAGCGAGGCCAGATCGGCCTCGAAGTCGGGGTAGCTGACCGCCGCCGCGTCCATGCCCCGCACCTCGACCCCGTCACGGGAGGCGAGGCCGGCGACGGCGCCGAGCATCGCGATCCGGTGATCGCCGTGGGAATCGATCGTGCCGCCGCGGAGGCCGCCCGTGCCGGTGATCTCCATCCCGTCCGCGGTCGGCTCGACCGCACCGCCGAGCGCGTTGAGAGCGGCGCTGACGGTGGCGATGCGATCGGACTCCTTACGCCGCAGCTCGGCCGCGTCGGCGATCGTCGTCGTGCCTTCGGCGAAGCAGGCGGCGAGCGCGACCAGCGGCAGCTCGTCGATCGCCAGCGGCACCTCGGCGCCGCCGACCTCGGTGGCGTGGAGATTGGAGGCGCGCACCTGGAGGTCACCGACCGGCTCTCCCCCCTCCTCGCCGCCGGGGGTGATCTCGATCTCGGCCCCCATCCGCTCGAGGATCGTCAGCAGTCCAGTGCGGGTGGGGTTGAGGCCGACGTCGCGGACCGTCACCTCGCTGCCGCCGACCAGCAGGGCGGCGACGATGAAGAAAGCGGCCGAGGAGAGGTCGGCGGGGACGACGATCCAGTCCGGTTCGAGTCGCTCGGCCGGACAGATCACAACCGCGTTGCCGTCGCGGCGCACGTCGGCACCGGCGGCGGCGAGCATGCGCTCGGTGTGGTCGCGACTCTGCGCCGGCTCGACCACCCGCGTCTCGCCCTCGGCGAGGAGACCCGCGAACAGCAGGCAGGACTTGACCTGGGCACTGGCGATCGGCATCTCGTAGGTGGTGCCGCGCAGCGGAACGCCGCGGACCTCGAGCGGCGGCAGGCGATCCTCGTGGGCGCTGAGGTGGGCGCCCATCGCGCGCAGGGGCGCGGCGATGCGGTCGACGGGGCGGCGGCGGATCGAGTCGTCGCCGTCGAGCGTCCAGGCGCCGCGCGGCTGTCCCGCGAGCCAGCCCGGCAACAGCCGCAAGAGGGTGCCGGCGTTGCCGACGTCGATCGCGGCCGAGCGGGCGCCGCGCAGGCCGACGCCGTCGACGAGCATCCCGGGTCTCGGCGGCCGCGACGCGGGGGCCCGTCCTTGCCAGTCGCTCGGCACCGAGACGGTGCGCTCCGTCCACCCGGGCGACACCTCCGCTCCCAGCGCCCCGACGGCAGCCAGGGTCGAGTTGGTGTCCGCCGCGTCGAGGTAGCCCTCGATCGTCGTCCCCCCCTCTCCCATCGCCGCGATCAGGGCCGCGCGGTGGGAGATCGACTTGTCTGCCGGCGGGCGCAGGGAGCCGCGCAGAGAGCCGGATGGGTCGAAGCGGGTCACGGCGGCGTTACTCCCCGGCGCCGAGCACGGTGACCGTGTGGCCGAGCTCGCGCACCAGCGCGGCGGCGCGCGCCGCCTGCTCGTCGCCGGCGACCCAGAGCGTGACCGCGCCCGAGGTCATGTCCGGCGCCGGGTAGAGGGCCATGTCCTCGATGTTGACGCCGGCCTCGCCCAGGGCCAGGGCCAGGGCGGCGATCGTCCCCGGCTTGTTGGCGACGACGATCCGCAGCTCCCGCAGCGGCCCCGCCTCGAGGTCGGACTCGAGCAGGCGGCGGCGGTCCTCGCCGGCGGCTGCGTGCCAGGCGGCGACGGCGTCGTGGTCGCCGCCGCGGATCAGCTCGGCGGCCTCGCCGAGGCGCCGCGCGACGGCCTCGACCGAGTCGGCGACGGCCGCGCGGTTGCTGGCGAAGATGTCGGCCCAGACCGTCGGGTTGGAGCCGGCGACGCGGGTGGTGTCGCGGAAGCTGGGGCCGACCTCGGGCAGCCGCTCGGAGTCGCGGCCGAGCTCGGCCGCGGCCTCGGCGGCGAGCGCGTTGGCGACCACGTGCGGGAGGTGGCTGATCGTCGCCAACAGGCGGTCGTGGGCGCCGGGGTCGATCGCCTGGGGCCGGGCACCGAGGCCGGCGACGAAGCGCTGCAGGCGGTCGTAGAGGAGGCCGCTGGAGCGCTCTGTCGGGGTCAGGTACCAGCGGGCGCCCTCGAAGAGATCGGCGCGGGCGTTGTCGACGCCCGCGGTCTCGGCCCCGGCCAGCGGGTGGCCACCGATGAAGCGCTCGTCATCGCCCAGCGCCGCCACCAGCTCGCCCTTGGTCGAGCCGACGTCGCTGACCACGGCCTCCGGGCCGCAGGCCGCCAGGGCCGCGCCCGCCTGGGCCGGCAGCGCCGCCACCGGACCGGCGCAGAAGACCAGGTCGGCGCCCTTGCAGGCCTCGGCGATGGAGCCGGCGCCGCGGTCGAGGGCGCCGATCGCCAGCGCCCGCTCGATCGTCGCCGGAGTGCGACTGTAGCCGACCGCCTCGGCCCCGAGCCGCTGCCGCGCCGCCAGCCCGATCGAGCCGCCGATCAGGCCGACCCCGAGCACTGCGACTCTCGGCGCTCCGGCGCCGTTCAAGTGCGGGAGGCCTCGATCGCCGCGGCGAAGCGCTCGAGCACGGTGACGGTGTCCTCCCAGTCGATGCAGGCGTCGGTGATCGACTGGCCGTAGGTGAGCTCCTCGCCCGGCACCAGCTTCTGGTTGCCGCCGACGAGGAAGGACTCCAGCATCACCCCGACGATCGCCTTGCTGCCGTCGACGATCTGGTCGGCGATCTCGCCCGCGGCGAGGATCTGCTTGGCCGGGTCCTTGCCGCTGTTGTCGTGGGAGGCGTCGATCACCAGCCGCTCCGGCAGGCCGGAGACCCCGAGCGTGACCAGGGCGTCTTCGATGTCGGGCACGTGGTAGTTCGGCATCCCGTGGCCGCCGCGGAGGATGATGTGGCAGTCGGGATTGCCAGTGGTGTGCAGGATCGCCGGCGCGCCGGCGTCGTCGATGCCGGCGAAGGCGTGCGGGGCCGCGGCGGCGCGGACCGCGTCGACCGCGATCTGGATGTTGCCGTCGGTGCGGTTCTTGAACCCGATCGGCATCGAGAGCCCGGAGCCGAGCTGGCGGTGGGTCTGGCTCTCCGCGGTGCGGGCGCCGATCGCCCCCCAGGCGACCGTGTCGGAGATGTACTGCGGCGTGATCGGG
>Ga0164241_10002273_pt1 | contig 21234 bp, 18 predicted proteins | sample OricomyardsoilBY_FD_108780 | JGI IMG/M metagenome (GOLD analysis project Ga0164241, IMG submission 108780) | Backyard soil microbial communities from Emeryville, California, USA - Original compost - Back yard soil (BY) | ecosystem: Environmental > Terrestrial > Soil > Unclassified | place: USA... | reverse complement strand
TCCGGCGTCTCCTTGATCTTCCGCCCGTAATCGTTCCCGCCGATATCATAGACGGCCGACCACTGGACATAGCCGCAGAGGTCGGTCTTCACCACATAGACATCGTAATCGCCATTGCCGAAGCTCTGCGACTCGCCGACGGTGATAAACCCATCGTCGGAGGTCTGGGTCATGCCGCCGCGGCCGGCGTCGTTGGCGCGGCCGCCCGAATGTGCCTGCCAGGCGGCCTTGGCGCTGGCGTCCGTGCTGATGCCGATAAACAATCCCGCGCATGCAAGCGCGCTTACAGTCAATTGTCCGAACATGTTCTTCATACTGCTCTTGCCCTGGTTTGTGTTGGTTACGGGAGAACTTCGTGCGTTCCTATCCGCCGGAGTGCTCTTCGCGATGCGAAGAGCCGTGCGCTCACCCCGCGCGATCGTCTTCATATGCAGCCGGGGGGATCCGCTGCCCCATGCCTTTCGATAGAGATCCGCGTTGCTACAGGTGACTCATTCGGACCGATCCGGCCGCCGGTCCATTGCAATCCCCGCTGTTCCGATTGCCCGTCGTGATGATCGCCCCGGACGCCATCCCGGAAAAGGACGGCGCCCATGCGATCGATCGGACGGGCCGGCGATATACCATCGCCGGCATATGATGCTCTAGCGTGCGATGGCGGCATCCCCGGCCGCGCGCTCGTAGGTGCGCACCACGGCGGTCCCCGGAGCGCGAAGCGGCGAGCGGAAGCTCAGCTCGTTGCCGGAATCATCCTGCTTCTCCTCGAGACCGCAGGTGCTGCAGAGAAGCTCGTAGCCCTTGTTATACACGCCACTGACCCGCGCGCCGCACTGCACCCATGCATATGGTGCAGCCGTGGGAGCCTTCTGCTCCTTGAAGGCCGGGCTGCTCATGGTCATCTTCGGAACGCGCTCCTGGCAGTAGGAATCCAGCCACGAGAACGACAGGCCGAAGAACTGATCCTCGCCGCCGAAGGTGAAGGTGTTCGTCATGCCGTTCCAGGCAAACCCGCCCTGCGTGTTGTCGGCGCAGATGCCATAGCCCTCGTCGTCGTACTTCCCGCCGTAGATGCGGGAGTCGAGCCTGTCGAGCTTGCCGTTGACCCGCATCGCCAGCACGTCGTATCCGCCGAAGCCTTCCTTCGGCTCGAAGGTGCGTCCGATCACCAGGATCTCATCGGACCACGGGGCCTGCACCAGATCGCGGAACTCGTCGAGCCCCGCCGTGTTGCCGCCACCGTGGATGCGGTCGCCGACAAAGCTCATATCGGAATGAACGCGGAGCAGGTAGGCGCTCCCCTTGCTCACCGCAACCGTGGTATATCCGGCGATGACCAGATCACCGTCGAGCGATGGAGCCTGCGGGTCCATATACTCGATCACCGAGTAGCCGACCTCGGTACTGCCATCGGTGCCGTAATGGCGCGACTGCAGAACGTCGCCGGCATCGTTGGTGTGCACCAGGAAGAGATCGGGAAGCGGAATTGCCGGATCGTTGATCGTCGGATAGCTCGTCGTGGAGCCGGTGGCGACGATCCCGCCGAGGGAAGTCTGCACCAGGCCGTTGAAGACATCGGCACCGGCGCCGCCGTAGACGCGCGACCAGAGGAGGTTTCCGGACGGGTCGGTGGCGACAAGCCATGCATCGGTCGAGCCGGCGCCGAAGCTGGAGGTGCTGCCGGAGAAGACGTAGCCGCGCTCGCCGCGGTAGAACAGCTCCACGTCGGTCCCGCGATCGTCGCCGCGTCCGCCGTAGGTATTGGTCCATTCGACGGTGCCATCGGCCGCGATCTTCATCAGGAACGCGTCATGGCGCGGCTTGATATCGGGGCTGAGCGCGGGGGTGCAGCAGTTGTTGAGATTCTGGGTCATGCCGGTGATGATGAACCCGCCGTCCGGCGTCTCCTTGATCTTCCGACCGTAATCGTTCCCGCCGATATCATAGGTGGCGGCCCACTCGAAATAGCCGCAGATGTCGGTCTTCACCACGTGGACATCGTAATCGCCGGCGCCGAAGCTCTGCGACTCACCGACGGTGATGAACCCGCCGTCGGAGGTCTGGGTGACTCCGCCGCGACCCGCATCGTTGGCGCGTCCGCCCGCATGTGCCTGCCAGGCCGCCTTGGCGCTGGCATCATCGCCGATGCCGATAAACAATCCAGCGCACGCAAGCGCGCCCGCGGCGAGACGTCCGAAAGTATTCTTCACGATAACTACCTCGTTGATATGTGTTGATGAATGGATGACGGTCTATCCCCACTCGCATGGGAACTCGTGGGGCTCGCTCCGGACGCCCCCCCGCAATGGGATGGCGTCCGCGCGATCATATCCTGCCGGCCGGCAAAACGGTATCACCGGCATATCAGCCGGTTGCTCAGCGTGCGCTGGCAACTCCATCCGCCGCGCGCTCGTAGGTGCGCACCACGGCGGCCCCCGGAGCACGCAGCGGCGAGCGGAAGCTCAGCTCGTTGCCGGAATCATCCTGCTTCTCCTCGTCGAGACCGCAGGTGCTGCAGAGGAGCTTGTAGCCTCTGGTGAAGGAAGCCTCCACGCGCGCATCGCACTGCACCCAGACCATCGGCTCCCCCGTCGGAGCGCGCTTCTCGGTGAAGTTCGGCCTGGTGCCGGTCAGCTTCGGCTCGCTCTCCTCGCAATAGCTTTCGAGCGTCGAATAGGAGATGCCGAGGTACTGGTCCTCGAGGCCATGGGTGAAGGTGCTGGTCACGCCGTTCCAGGCGAATCCTCCCAGCATATCGTCGGCGCAGATGCCATAGCCCTGATCGTTGTCCTTTCCGCCGTAGACGCGGGCGCCGATGTTATCGAGCTTGCCGTTGACCTTCATCGCCAGCACATCGTAGCTCCCCAGCCCGTAGACCGGCTCGAACGTGCAGCCGATGACGAAGATGTCTTCGTTCCATGGGGACTGAACCAGATCGCGGAACTCATCGCGCCCCTTCTCGTTGCCGCTGCCATGGAGATGATCGATGACGAAGGTGAGATCGGGATGGACGCGGAGCAGGTACGCGCTCCCCTTCCCGACCGCGACCGTGGAATAGCCGGCCACGATCAGATCCCCCTCGCGCCCCCCCAGATCGGTGCGGTACTCGATGACCGAGTTTCCGACCTCGACGCTCTCGTCGGTGCCGTAGTGGTAGGAGAAGCGGACGTTGCCCGCATCGGTGGTGCGGACCAGGAAGATGTCGTTGCCGCTGCGCACCGGATCGTTCGCCGCATAGCTGTTGGTCGAGCCGGTGGCGACGATATCGCCGGTGGCGGTCTGCACCAGGCCGTTGAACCCATCGGCCGCCGCGCCGCCGTACACGCGCGACCAGGCGACGTTTCCGGCCGGATCGGTGGCGATCAGCCACCCATCGCTCGAGCCGGCGCCGAAGCTGGTGGTGCTGCCGGAGAGGATATAGCCCCGCTCACCGCCGTAGAACAGCTCCACATCGGTCCCGCGGTCGTCACCCCGTCCGCCGTAGGTTTTGGTCCACTCGACCGCTCCATCGGGGGAGATCTTCATCAGGAACGCATCATAGCGCGGCTTGAGCGCGGGGTCGAGCGAGGGAGTGCAGCAGTTCCGGCTGTTCTGGGTCATGCCGGTGATGATATAGCCGCCATCGGGGGTGACCTTGACCTTGCGGCCATAATCGTTCCCGCCGATATCATACGTGGCCGCCCAGACGAAGCGTCCGCACCAGTCGGTCTTCACCATATAGACATCGTAATCGCCGGCGCCGAAGCTCTGCGATTCCCCCACGGTGATCAATCCGCCGTCCGATGTCTGGGCCACGCCGCCGCGACCGGCATCGTTGGCGCGCCCGCCGGAATGTGCCTGCCAGGCGATGACCTTCGCATCGGCGCCCGAGGCGATCCCAATGAACAGGCCCGCGCACGCAAGCGCGCTCGCAGCCAAACGTCCGAAAGTATTCTTCACGATAACTACCTCTGCCTTGGTTTGTGTTGATATGAGCAGCAGCGCCGATATCCGCAGGGACTGTTCTGCCGGCATGCCCGGGCGTATGCAGTCCCGTGTCATACGAATGGGCCGGCCGGCATGGCTATGGGACGGATACGCCCCGCACTCATCTATGGTCGATCGGTAGCCGCCGGATGGAGCGCCACGATATCCGCAATGGCCGAAGCCGCTATCATGGAGCTTAATCCATCCCGGTTGCATCACTATTGTTCGTCGAGCATCATGGGGGCATATATCATCACTATAGAGGTCGTTGCATTAATCATCGGAACGGATGTGGCGCGCGCCACGATTGTTCACCATCGCATAATCCGCGATATACGATATGCGCGGGCGAAATGCCCGGCGATATATCCAGGTGATCGCCATCGGGCGATGGCGTCGATCGGGGGCCCGTTGAACGATCGCCATCAGTGGCGATCGGTGCGGGCTCTGCCGTATCGCAGCATAACGGATATTCCGTCAGAGGCTACATGGCATATTCCGGGGGATGGAAATGTGCGGCATCGTCTTCTGTTCTCGGCGTACGGCGACCACCGGAAGTGGGGCACCGGATCGTATCGATCTCCCCGCGAATTCAGCTCCGCGCGGCCGGTCAGGACGATATGCGTTACCCTGTGTTCTGCTGGAGATGGTAAGTTATTTCATGCGCGTTCCCGGCAACAGTACATCTTTGTGTACCCCTCCCCGGCGCATTTAGATTATTCGCTCTTTACGTTCATTTTTTCATCATTTTTCGATTCACATTTCATTGTCATCTTTTTTTATTATTTATAATCGACCGAAAATCGTCGCATATCTGTCGCCGAAGCATCGTTTCCCCATCATCACCCTCACATGCGGCCAGTCAACCAGGCCGGGGCCGGATAATTATGATGCATGAACGCATGGAGATAGTCGCGCGTGCGCGGACGATGGGGTGGGAAGAGTGCTCGAAGCGTGGGAAGCGTTGAACGCTACGGACAGCCGGTTCGGATGCCACCGATCGCTGCCGGCGCCGGACGCGCTCGCTGCCGCCACCGGGGATGCGGGGGATATGCCGTATACGGCCATCCCCCGCCCCGTGGGTCATCGCTATGACGCCATCCGTGCGATGTTACTTCGTCGAGACCGGTGCCACTGCCGCGGTCACCGTGGCGGCATCGCTCTTCAGGTTATCGCTCAGCTCCTCACCGCCGCCAAGCTCCTGCTCCTTGCCGTCATAGCAGACGCTGCAGAGGATCTTCCCTTCCTTGTTCTCGCGAACTTCCGGACGGGCGTTGCAATGCACCAGCACCAGCGGCGATGGGGTCCTGAAGCTGTATGGCTTGTATCCCGGACGGGTCTCCCAGATATCGGCCGGCTTCCAGTTGCAGCGCGAATCCCCCTTCGAATCGGTGCGGATCTCGTACAGATCGCGCTCACCGAAGACGCCGAAGTTGTCGGTGACCCCGGCAATCACCTAGTTGTCACCGTCGAACCCACGCGCGGTCATCGCCGCCCAGCCCTGCTCGTCACGCTCGGCGCCGTACAAGACGAAGCCAAGGCCCACGCGATCGAGCTTGGTGTTCAGCTCGGCCAGCAGCACATCATACTCGCCGAAGACGTAGTGCTGCGCATAGCCGGTCAGCGCCAGGTTCTTGCCGTCGGCGGCAAGCTGGATCTCGGTGAAGCGGTTATCCGAACCATCCTTCGGGTTGCCGAACGCCTTGTCGACGGCCGGATCGCCGGTCTCGCAGTCTATCCCCATGGCATAGGCCAGCGTGCTGTTGCCGATCCCCGTGGTGTAGCCGGCGACGTAGCACAGCTTGTTATAATAGTTGATGACGCTGTTGGCGGCCTGGTCGCCGTCACCGCCGTAATGGCGCATCCCAAATGGACCCACGATATTGCCACCCAGATCGGTCTTGGCGACGAGGATATCGGAGCTTCCGTCGTCGGTGTTGTTGTAGGTATAGCCGGCCGCGACGAGCGTTCCATCGCCGCACCCGAGATCGAGCGCGTTGAAGCCGTCGCTGCCGCGGCCGCCGTAGACGCGGCTCCAGATGATCGAGCCGTCACCGGCGTTGACTCCGCCCAGCCATGCGTCGTAGCGCCCCTGGCCGAAGCTCGCGGTCTGTCCGGCGAAATAATAGACATCCTCGTCGCGCCCGACGCGCACATCGTTCCCCTGATCATCGGATACGCCGCCGTAGGTGCGCGCCCAGTTCACATTACCATCACGGTCGATCTCCATCAGGAACGCGTCGTTCTGCGTGCAGCAGTTGTTCAGGTTCTCGGTCGACCCGACGATCACGAACGCGTCGTGGTTCTTGTTGTAGCGGATCTTCCGGCCGATATCGGCGCCGCCGAAGTCGTAGGTGCGTGCCCAGCGGACATTGCCGCAGATATCGGTCACCACGACGTAGACATCCTGATCGTTGCCGAAGCTCGAGGAATGTCCCACCGCGATCGTCGCCTCTTCATTGTATGCGATAATGCCCCCCTGCGCGGCATCCTCGCCGCCGCCGCCGGCCACCGTCTGAAACTGTGCGTGTGCTGTCGTATTGAAACCGCAGAACAATGCGGCTGCGCCGGTCAGCGAGAGAAGGCTCGTCGCCAGGCGGGTAAACTTGGATCTCATCAGACCTCCATGTGAGGATGATATGAATGGATACGACGGTCATGCCGGCATGGGGAACCATGCCGGTGAGCAGAGTGCATAACAACGTTCCGCCGGCGGCGACATGGGGAGAGGCCATGCCGATTTCAGCACTGAACGTATCGTTCGCTAGCTTGACCGAATTGAATAAGGTTTGTTGGCTGGTGCGAAGTTACTCTTCCATGAGACCCGGCAACAGTACATCTTTGTGTACCCCCCCTTCGATCGCGGCATCTCATCGAGCGATGCCGCCCCCCCCTATTATCCCCTATAATTCCAGCATCCGACGACAATCGGAATTATGCATATGTGGTGCCATCACTTTATAACACTGAGGCGTATTATTATATCCTCATATGATTCATCGCTATGGTCCGGAAGAAAATCCTCCATCATCGTCATACGCAATGTCGTGGAGAGATCAACCGACAAAAAATCGATCCGGATATATCCCGATAATGTTCTCGGCGACACGAAATGGCGGGCGGCATGGTGGTGGTGAGCTTACGGAAAAGGCTCATACGTATAGAGCCGGGACAAAGAAGGTGTGATGGTCCAAATGTCGCCAGGCGATCGGGGGATATCCCGTATGCGGATATCCCCCGATCACGTTCATCGCCGTGGCGCCATCCGTGGCCGTTACTTCGCCGAGACGGGAACCATCGTAGCGGTCACCGTAGCGGCATCGCTCTTCAGGTTGTGGCTCAGCTCCTCGCTGCCGCCAAGCTCCTGCTCCTTCCCATCGAAACAGACGCTGCAGAGGATCCTTCCCTCCCTGTTCTCGCGGATCTCCGGGCGCGCGTTGCAGTGCACCAGCACCAGCGGATACTGCGACCTGACACCATAGGGCTTATATCCCGGCTGGGTCTCCCAGATATCGGCCGGCTTCCAGTTGCAGCGCGAATCCCCCTTCGGATTGGTGCGAATCTGATAGAAATCGCGGTCGCCGAAGACGCCGAAGTTGTCGGTGAGACCGGCGATCACATAATTATCATCGTCGATCCCGCGCGTCAGCGCCACCGACCAGCCCTGATCATCGCGCTCGGCGCCGTAGAAGATGAAGCCGAAGCCCATCGGATCGAGCTGCAGCGTAAGCTCGGCGAGCATGACATCGTATCCGCCGAAGACATAGTTCTGGTCGTACCCGGTCAGCACGAAGCCACGCCCGTTCCGGGCGAACTGGATCTCGGTGAAGCGGTTGTCCGAACCATCCCGCGGGTTGCCGAACGCTTTGTCGATGACCGGCTCGCCATCCTCGCAGCGGGCTCCCATGGCATAGGCCAGCGTGCTGTTGCCGATCCCGGTGGTGTAGCCGGCAACGTAGAACAGCTCGTCGAAATAGTTGTAGATGCTGTTGGCAACCTGGTCGCCGGGCCCGCCGTAATGGCGCATCCAGTAGGGAGGCGTTGGCGAGGGAACACCCCCCATATCGGTCTTGACCACAAAGATGTCGGAGCTTCCGTCGTCGGTATAGCTGTTGGTGTAGCCGGCCGCCAGAAGCGACTCGTTGCAGCCGAGATCGAGCGCGTTGAAGCCGTCGCCGGCACGGCCGCCGTAGACGCGGCTCCAGACGATCGAGCCATCGCCGCTGTTGACTCCACCCAGCCATGCGTCGTAACGGCCGGCGCCGAAGCTCGTGGTCTGTCCGGCGAAATAGTAGACATCGCTGGCACGTCCGACGCGCACATCGTTCGCCTGATCCTCGCCGGCACCGCCGTAGGTGCGCGCCCAGTTGACGTTCCCCTCACGATCGATCTCCATCAGAAACGCGTCGTTCTGCGTGCAGCAGTTGTTCAGGTTCTCGGTCGATCCGACGATCACGAACGCGTCGCGACGCTCATTGTAGCGGATCTTTCGCCCGATATCGGCGCCACCGAAGTCGTAGGTGCGCGCCCAGCGGACATTGCCGCAGAGATCGGTCATCACCACGTAGACATCCTGATCGTTGCCGAAGCTCGAGGAATGTCCCACCGCGATCGTCCCCTCATCGTAGTAGGAAATAACGCCCCCCTGCGCGGCATCCTCGCCGCCGCCGCCGGCCACCATCTGAAACTGTGCGTGCGCTGTCGTCGTGAGGCCGCAGAACAACGCGGCCGTGCCCGCGAACGAGATAACGCTCGTCGCCAGGCGGGTACACTTGGATCTCATCAGTCCTCCGTTTGGGAGTAGTGGAGTTGGGTGAAATGGATACGCCGACAGCGATTTCAATGCCGGTGAAATGGCCCCAGCGTGAATTATGGGCTGGCGTCCGCCAACGATCGTATGGTGTTATGCGCGGCGGAGAACATCTCCATATCCGGACCGAAATAATGGATATGATTTGCTGCCGCTGCGAATCTAACCTTATCCGGAGCCCGGCGACAGTACATCTTTGTGTACCCCCTCCATATATCCGACCATATATCATCCGGGAAATGCTTGTATCGGTTTCATATCGATGCCATCGGAATATTCAGCATACATATCTCCGTGCAGTACGAGCCAATGATCAGATCACACCGGACGCATCAAAAAAAAGGGAGATGCCGTTTGAAAGGGCATCTCCCGCATCGATCATCGATACTTCGCCGGCGCGGCAGTTATTACCTGGCCGACATCGCGCGCACGGTCACCGTGGCAGTGGCCTGCACGGGATCGACGAGGCCGCCCCCCAGGCTCAGCTCCTGGCCGTCACCGTCGCTCTGGCGCTCCTTGTCGCAATCGCTGCAGAGCCTCTTCCAGCCGTCGACCTTATCCCCTCCCACCTCGACGTTGCATGCGACGCGGATCAGCGGATTATTGGTTGGCGCGTCCTGATCCTTGTAGCCGGGGTCCTTGTACGCCAGCTTGGTCTCCTTGGTATAGCAGGGCGCGATCCCCTTGAGGCTCGTGCGGATCTCGTAGAGATCGGTGCTGCCATTGCTGAAGCTGTTCGTCCAGCCGGCCATCAGGAAGTTGTATGGCTCGCTGCTCCCCTTCACCTCGGTGATCGACCATCCCATCTCATCTCCCTTCTCGCCATAGACGCGATAATATCCCGGGTTGAGATCGACCTTCAGCACGGTCAGCAGAACATCGTAGCTCTTGAACCCGTTCGGATCATCCTGCACGAAGCCGGTCAGGATCAGAGCGTCCTGCTGATAGATCTGAATCTCGTTGAAGCAGTCGTTGGCGCTGACGTTGGGGACGGTAAACAGACGGTCGCGAACGAAGCCGCCATTATCGCACAGTCCCTGCAGGACGTATGCATCGGTGCTCCCCTTCTTTCCGGTATACCCGGCGACGTAGAAATACTTGTCGTAGTAGTTGACGATGCTTCGCCCCACGTCATCGAGCTTCCCTCCGTAATGCCGCGACCATCCGCCACCGGCGCTGGTACCACTCAGATCGGTCTTGACCACGAACACATCCTGATTGCCATCGAGCGTGTAGCTGCGGGTATCGCCGGCGACGATCAGGCTCGCATTGCAGCCGATATCGATGCTGTTGAACCCATCGTCGTCAGCGCCGCCATAGGTGCGTGTCCAGAGGAGCTGGCCGTCGTTGCGCACCGCGCCGATCCATCCGTCGTATTTTCCCGCGCCGAAGCTCTCGGTGCGTCCGGTGAAGTAATAGACGTCGTCATGGATGCGCACATCGGCCCCCTGATCGTCGTCGGCGCCGCCGTAGGTACGCGCCCAGTTGACATTGCCATCGGCGTCGATCTCCATCAGGAACGCATCGTTAGTGGTGCAGCAATTGTACTTGTTCTCGGTCGATCCCACCACGATATAGACATCCCGCTTCGCGTCGTAGCGGATCTTCCGCCCGACATCATCGCCGCCGAGATCATAGTAGCGCGCCCAGACCAGATCGCCGCAGGCATCGGACTTGACGATATAGACATCCTGGCTGCCGCCGAAGCTGTTGGTCTGCCCCACGGCGATATACTCATCCTTGGTCGGAACAATTCCCCCCATCGCCGCATCATCCCCGTCGCCGCCGAAAATGGATTGAAATTGCGCATGGGCCGGAGCGCTCAGGCCGCAGAACAGCGCAGCGGCCCCGGTGAACGAAGCGAGATTCGCCGCCAGTCGTGTGAACTTGGATCTCATCGATCTTCCTTCGAAGTAATTGTGAATGATATGGTCGCGCGTCGGCACGGAAATATTCGTGGAGATGAATATCCCTCGCCGGGCGCATGGCGAACTACGGCCGGCCCCTTTCCCATACTGCGTCGCAATGATCGGCGATTATTTCCGCCGGCCTCGTACGATCGGCATTATGGGGGTAGTGTCTCCGATGGATTGCAGAATGCTGATACGCCGGACCGGAGTTGAACGCCGATCCACAATTCCACCAAACTGAGATACTGCCATTATGGGAAGGAAGCTGTTTTTTCCACCATGCCGTGATAATATTCAGGACATATCATCCCCATGACGGGCCGCGGCACCGAGATGAAGTGCGCCCCCGCCGGATATATTATCGGCCGGCCTGTCCCGGTTGGGACAGTTATGATGAAGGACTATGGAGCAAGTGTTGGCGATCTTGCCTGGATTCCTGGAAATGTATTCCTTTATATGCTCCGGCAACAGTACATCTTTGTGTACCCCCATCTTATTTATCCGTTTTTATCGGGAATAATTCGCGGCACCGATAAACAGGCATTATCCCCTCCGTGGCCGCCGGTAGTGTGCCGGCCGGATATTCCGGTTCGGCCGCCGGGAGCACTCCTTCGCGTCATGACGCGTACAGATCACCGAACATTCCGAAAGCAGGCGAGAGGGAAGGATGATGATACGGCCGGATGGCGGCGCACTGTACAACGCGACCATGGGCGATCGCCCGAGGAGACGCGGAGCGTCCATGCCGTGCAAGCGCCGGGTCGCCAACGCAAAAGCCCGGCGGAGGGCCGGGCTTTCTGCAGCATATCGATGGACAACGTCTCGACCGGGAGCACGATGGAACGCGCCGGATCGGAAAAACGAAGCGGAGATCAGGCGAACTCCGCCAGCTCGGCCCAGCGCTCCATATCGCGCTCGAGGCTCTCCATAACGCCCCGCAGCTCCTCGGCAAGCCCCTGTACCACCGTATAGTTGGCCCCCTCGGCCACCATCCGGGCCTCCAGCTCCCCCTTGCGCGACTCCCCCGCCTCGATGCGAGCCTCCAGCACCTCGAGCTCCTTCCGCTCCTTGTAGCTCAGCTTCCGGGATGCCGATGCGGTCACCTCGGCCGTCTGCGGCTTCTCGGCAACATCCCTCCTCGGAGCCGAGCCCGACGCGGCTGCCTCCGCCGCCTCGCGATCACGGATCTCCAGGAACGCGCTGTAGTTGCCGGGATAATCGCGCGTCCGCCCCTCCCCCTCGAAGCGGATCAGATGCTCGACCGTTCTGTCGAGGAAATAGCGGTCGTGGCTCACCACGATCAGGCAGCCGCCGAACTGCTCCAGATATTCCTCGAGCGTCTGGAGCGTCTGGATATCCAGATCGTTGGTCGGCTCGTCGAGCAGCAGCACGTTCGGCTCGCTCATCAGGATGCGGAGCAGATACAGCCGCCGCTGCTCGCCGCCGGAAAGGCGGCCGATGGTGGCGTACTGCATCGCCGCGGGGAACAGGAACCGCTCCAGCATCTGGCTGGCGCTGATGGTGGTCCCGTCGGCGGTGCGGATGTTGTCGGCGACCTCGCGGATATAGTCGATCACCCGGAGCGTTCCATCCAGCTCGCGGCTCTCCTGATCGTAATAGCCGATCGCCACCGTCTGCCCTATCTCGACGCGTCCGGCATCGGGAGCGACCTTGCCGGTGATGATATCGAACAGCGTCGTCTTGCCGGAGCCGTTGGGTCCGATGATGCCGATCCGCTCCCCCCGCTGGACGATATAGGTGAAATGCTCGAGGAGGGTCCGCCCGTCGTATGATTTGGCGACGTCGTGCAGCTCGATGATCTTGCTCCCGAGGCGCCGCGATCCCAGCCCGATCTCCAGCTCATCCTTCTTCCGCTCCTTCGGCTGCGCCATCAGGTCGGTGGCGCGATCGATGCGCGCCTTCTGCTTGGTGGTGCGCGCCTTGGCCCCGCGCCGGAGCCAGGCAAGCTCCTGGCGGATCAGCGACTCGCGCTTGCGTCCCTCCACCTCCCGCTGCACCTCCTGCTCCTCCTTCCGCTCCAGGTAGTAGGCGTAGTTGCCGGCGAACGTCGAGACGGCCCCCCGGTCGATCTCCAGAATCCTGTTGGTGACCCGGTCGAGGAAGTAGCGATCGTGGGTCACCAGCAGCAGCGCGCCGCTGTAGCGGGCCAGATATCCCTCCAGCCAGGCGATCGTATCGGCGTCGAGATGGTTGGTCGGCTCGTCGAGGATCAGAAGATCGGGGCGCTCGAGCAGGGCGTGCGCCAGCGATACGCGCTTGCGCTGCCCTCCGGAGAGGGTCCCCATGCGGGCGTTGATATCGGTGATGCCGAGCTTGTCGAGCAGGATCTTCGCCTCGGTCTCGAGGCTCCATCCGCCGGCCGCCTCGAGCTTCCCCGACAGCTCCGAGACGCGCGCCAGCAGCCCGGCGTCGTCACCTCCGGCGGCGGCAAGCGCCAGGCAGGCGGCCTCGTAGTCGTGCAGCAGCCGGAGAATGCCGCCGCTGGCGGCGTAGATGGCATCCAGCACCGTCTGCTCGGGATCGAACCCGGGGTTCTGCGAGAGATAGCGGATAACGCCCCCTCCCCCCACCATCACCCGGCCGCTGTCGGGGGCCTCCTCGCCGGCGATGATCCGCAGAAGGGTGGTCTTGCCGGAGCCGTTGGCGCCGATCAGCCCGACCCGCTCCCCCGGCTCCAGACCGAACGTCACCTCCTCGAACAGAGGCTTGAAGCCGAAATTTTTGCTGACGTTTTCGAGTGATATGATGCTCATAAAGATTTCGCCGTTCGTCCGTTGATGATCCGCTCCCCTGATCCGACGGAATTTACCCCGATCGCCGGATGCGAGTTGTAAGCACGTATGATCCGCCGAACCGCTTGGGATATCGCGGCATGGCCGTGATCCGGTCCGGATAAAGAATCGGTGAAGCGGGAGCGGGGATCGCTCGTCGTTGCGATGATCGCGATGCACGGGGCGGAAAAGGGAATCCCCAGGCATGGTACTGGGGATAGCATCATCATCTCGATACGTGCATAAGGGGATGCGCCGCTATGGGGAACGGCGGCATTGATTATCCTTATACAGCTTCGATCCGACAGATCAACTCGCCGTCGAGCTCCCTCTGTTCCCTCTCCGCGAAATCTCTCAGTGATACGAAATCGACCCCGAGAAGCCGTGGCGGAGCCAGCGCCAGTTTCTCGGCCGCCTTCCTGAAATTGTTCGTGGCGCCCTCCAGACGTCCGATCGACAGAAGGTGCATCGCCGCGGCGAGCTGAATCATCCCGCGAAGGATGATCTCCGCATCGCCACTTTCATCGTCGGGCATATCGAGCCAGACCTGTTCCCATGCCTCATGGGCATACCAATATTTACCCGCGTTGAACAGATCGATCCCTTCACGGAAGCACCTCCATTGGAGTTCCGAAAATGCAGGCTCGACCAATGTTCCTACCGCGTCATTCAGCCGCTTGCGTGGAGCCATTGCGTAGCACGATTGGGTTGTCGGTTACCGTCGGGGACCATCGGTAATGTATCACATATGGGGAAGATGAACATGCTCTTTATCATTCCCTCGTTCCGGGACAGGGATGCCGGGCGGGTATGGTGGTGGAAAATCCCCCGTTTCGCGCCTTCCGGGGCCCCGGCGGTCTTCTTCCGATCACCGGGCCGCGGCATGGTCCGGCCGCCGGGAGTGAGGCGGCGCCGCTTCACTCCCCCAGCCGTGCCCTCACGTCGGCGATCAGGGCGCGACCGTTCTCGTCGAGCATCGCCGCAAACGATTCCAACCATCCGGCTCCGTCGTACTCGTCTCCAAGCCCGGCAAACACCTTCAGCACCGGCAGGATGAAGCTCGCCAGCGGGGGAAGCCCGTGAAGCTCCAGCACGGCGGCATCGCTGCTCCCGGCGCCCGCGTAGAGATCGCGCAACAGGTTCAACTGATCGAGCGCCCGGCCGTACTCCTCGACGTCGGCAAGGGCATGCGCGTAGTACAGCCGCATCGACGGGACGCCCGGCGTGCCGTCGTCGCCCGAACGCTCCCGCGCCAGCACGGCGCGCTCCATCGCCTCCTCCCCCTGATCGACCTCTCCGGCCATCGTCGCGGCGGTCGCCAGATTGAACCAGTCGAGCGCGGCGTCGCAATGCTCGGCGATCCGCGTCATAAAGCCCATGGCGGCGGCATATTCCCCCGCGTCGAACAGCGCGAGGCCCAGAAGCCGCGCGGCATCCTGGCGAAGCTCAGCGCGCTCCGATTCGAGATAGGGCTGCGCATAGGCTATCGCGCCCGGAAGATCATGCTGCTCGAACAGCTCCCACGCCGGGGCAAGCTCGGTAGTTCCCGTATCGTTCATAGAGATCGAAGAAATGAAGGGCCCCCGGCATGTACCGTACGCCGGCGGGACGCGCTCCGGCCGGTCGGCCTGGAGCATATGGATGCAGTGAACTGAGCGATGAGCCATCAAACGCAGGGCCATGCCGGCTCCCAGGTGACAGGGTCGCGGCCGGGCGTCCGTATGCATCGGCAGCCACACACGCCCCATACCTACGCTAGAGCCATTTGGTCATCAGATGCCTGTCGTGAATATCGAAGCCCATCCGCTTGTACAGCTTGAGCGCCGCGTGGTTGCCATGCTCCACCTCGAGGCGCAGCGCGCTGATGCCGAGCGAACGGCTTACCTCGGCAAGGAACTCGAGGGTGCGCCCGCCGATCCCCTTCCCCCGGAACTCCTCGCGGATATAGAGCTCATCGACGAACCCCTTGACCCCGTGGAACTCGAGGCTGAAGCTGAAGGCGAGCACCACGTAGCCCAGCACCCGGTCCCCATCCAGCAGCAGCCAGATACGACCCAGATCCTGGTCGCGCAGAAGCGTCATCACCCCGGAGCGCGCAACGTTCTCATCGTACGCCAGGTTGTCGTACGCATAATATTCCCGCATCAGCCCGACAACGGTCTCGACGTCATCATCCTCGATATGATGGAATCGCAGGTTCATCGCATCCCCCTCATCATGGAAGTATCACTGAATTATTCGCGGGATATATCGCCAGCCGCGATCCCGCCGTTCCCGCCTCGCGAACCGCAGCATGAAACCACCGGCACGTTACATCCCCAAGGCAATCAGGATATCACCCGCCGAACTGCCCGTCCTTGTTCCTGAAAAGAATATTGAACGTGGTCATCGATCCATAGCAGCGCGTGATATACTGCTGCATCTCGACCTTGTCGCCGTCGCTCAGCCCGTCATGGCCGTTGATTTTCTGCTCGAGCACCCGGAGATTGTTCCGCATCATCACGATCTTATGGAAAAATGTCTCCATCGGCACCTCCTTCGCCTGCAGCGACGGATCGGCAGGATGCAGCACCATACGGCCGCCGTTCCAGCGCGCCCCCAGCTCATCGACCACGCTCGCGGGCTTCTCCAGCCCCAGCTCACCGACCACGGCCGCGGCAACCCGGCGCACGAACTGATCCAGGGGAACCTCCAGGCCGCTCACCTCGGCGGTCGCCTCGATCGGCTGGATGGCGCTGTTATCCGGCGAGATGGTGCGGAGGCCGTCGTCGAAACGGACATCGGCGGTATGCTCGCTGATCCCCGCGATGGTGCCTGTCCCGTAGGCGGGGTGCTTCACTTTCATGCCGATATGCAGATTCTCGATGCGCATAAATAATATTCCGGAATATATGCTATTGAGGGATCGACCGGACCCGGCGCTGAATATCGGACCGATGCGGAGGCGATATGCCGGGGGAGATCTTCACGGAGATAATCGATAATTACGATGCGGCCGGATATTTTTTCACCGACACACGCACATTTTTAAATGCGGGCGTTCCGCTTTTCGCATCGACATCGGTGGTGACAAGAACGTTCGCCTCGGGATAATACATCGCCGCGCTTCCGGGGGCGATATCGTAGGCGGCCACGCGGATGGCCGTCATCCTCCCCGCCTTCGATGACACGGTCACCCGGTCGCCGTCGCAAAGCCCCATCCGGATGATATCCTCCCGGTTCATCAGGATGATATCGCGGCTCGGCTGGTTGCGGTAGCGGTCGTGCTCCTCGTAGACCACCGTGTTGAACTGCCCCTCCGAGCGGATCGTCATCAGGCGAAGCTCGTCATCGCCGAGATCATCCTGCGGCGTTGCGACGGTGATGAACCGGGCGCGCCCCCCCGGCAGCGGAAACTCCGGGGTATGCCTGACGCGCCCCTCGACGTGGAACTCCTCCCTCGTCCTGCCGATCGTCGCGACCGCCTCGTAGCCGGGAACCACCCGCGCCATCACTTCGCGTATCGCATCGTGGTTGCGCAGCGCACGGAAATCGACCGGGCCATTCTCCGGCAGCAGACGGGCGCCGATGCTGGTGATGATCTCGACCTCCGACTTCAGCTCCCCCCCCGGCCGGAGCATTCCCCCGTCGGAGAGCCGCACGAAGCTGAACATGCTCTCCTGCGTGGTCGGCTGAAGCTCCTCGTCGCGAACGCAGGTGGGAAGGATGATCGTCTGCCCCCCCTCGTTCTCCGGGGTCACACAGACATGCCCCAGGTTGAGCTTCGTGCTGATATGGACCGATGTGCCGATCTTCGCCAGCGCGCTCCCGGCATAGCCGAGATCGGGGTTGGCGCCATAGAAGTTCCCCCCCAGAAACAGCGCGACGTCGATCAGCCCCTCGTTCGCCGCATGGACCGATCCCATCGAATCGAGCCCGGCCCCCTCGGGGGCTTTCAGCCCGTAGAGATCCTCCATCGCTTTCAGGAACCCCGCCTTCAGCTCCGGCGCGAACCCCACCGACCCGATTCCCTGCACGTTGGAATGCCCGCGGATCGGCATCAGACCGGCGTTCGGCCGCCCCACCATTCCCCGCGCCAGCGCAAGGTTGGCGATCGCCAGCACATTATCCACCCCATGCTCGTGATGGGTGATCCCCATCGCCCACATCAAGACGGCGTTACGGCTGCGTGCATAGAGCCGCCCCAGCTCGATCAGGACATCCTCGGCGATGCCGGCGTTCGCGGCAAGATCGGCCAGCGACTCCCGGTCGAGCTCCGCGCGGAGCCCCTCGAATCCGGTCGTGTAGGCATCGATGTATTCTTGATCGAGCGCCCCCTCGGCGATGACCACTTTCAGCATCCCCTTCAACAGCGCGATATCGCCGCCGATGCGGGGCTGCAGATAGAGATCGTTGATCTTCGAGCCGAACAGAAGCGACATGGGACGCGAGGGGACATGGAAGCTGTCGAGCCCCGTCTCGCGCAGCGGGTTGACCACCACGACCTTCCCGCCCGACTCGCGGATCTTGGCAAGCGTCGTGATGAGTCGCGGATGGTTGCTGGCGGGGTTAGCGCCGATCAGCAGCACGAAGTCGGCGCTCTCGACGTCATCGAGGGTCACTGTCGCGGTCCCGGTGCCGATGCTCTGTCCGAGCCCGACGCCGCTGGCCTGATGGCAGTAGTAGGAGCAGTTGTTGATGTTGTTGGTGCCGTAGACGCGCGCCAGCCACTGCAACAGAAACGCCGCCTCGTTGCTGCTCCGCCCGGACGAGTAGAAGAACGTCCTGTCGGGGGCCGTCGATCGCATCGCCGAAGCAACGCCATCGAGCGCCTCGTCCCAGCTCAGACGGCGGTAATGGGTATCTCCGGCGCGCAGCACGACCGGATACGACAGGCGCCCGAGGTTCTCCAGCTCCCGTGGTGAAAGCGTTGCAAGCTCGGCGACCGAATGCCGCTCGAAGAAATCCGGAGCGATCGGAGGCTGCATATCGGCGGCCATCGCCTGCACGGACTTCTTGCAAAACTCCGGGAAATGCCCCAGCTCGTTCCGCATCCCCCCGGTCTGACCGCCCATCCCGTAGGCGCAGGTCTTGCAGGAGTTGTTCGACGACATCCGCTTCCAGAACCGGAGCGGGCCACCATCAGCCTCGAACGATTTCCTGACCGTATACCATATCGCGGCAACGCCGCCTCCGCTCTTTACATCGCCCATACTATGCTTACGCTGTTCTCAGTATACCCACGGACTCCCGCCCCCGAATAGAACGGGTCGGCACCGAGCAAATCTAAGCGAACCAGAGGAATCTATTGCAGTGGCCGATGATCGAAGGGGAGCTTCACAGCGCGCGGTCGGCGTTCGATTGGTGTGAGCCAGCAGGATACGGCCAGAACGCTGGGAATAGTGATATGATGCCGAGTCCGTACTAGTGGTTTCCGACACAGGTATTTCCAGCGACTAGGTGGAGTGCGCAGGCAGCGACTACGGATCGGGTAATGTCCCGGAATCGGCGGTGTGCACAGTCCGCCAGAAATTATCTGAAGCAGTATGCTCATGCCGGGCCCATCAGATCACGATCGGCGAGGATATCGCGCAGCAGGGTATGCAGATAGGCGACGCTCCCATTGCCCGAGCTTATACAGACCAGATGAGCTGCAGTGCCATGAAAGGGGAAAGCAAGAATCACCCCATACTTTTCATGATACACGAACCGTGAATCGATATATGGATTATTTTCCCACGTTTTATATACAAGGAGGCGGAGTGTTTCCCCATCATACTTGTCACTACGAGCCAGCAGAACCATTCTCAATCCTTCGGCCCGCACCGTATCACCAAGAAGGAGCTCCGCTTTATGGCTCTTGACGATCCTCTCAACCATATAGGCATAAGACATAACCCCCGTATTCCTTTTCCCGCCGAACAGCATCCCGACACGCTCCCCATCCACCCTGACCAGAGTATCGCAGCCATAGAGATCGGGATCGGAGTGACACGATCTATCAGGATCAAACGACCAGCAACGAATCTCCTGCTCATAGCGCGCGTACCTGGCGTCGCAGGATAGTATTCCAGTGAGCAGCAGCAGAGGCAGGATACGTGCGCAGATAGGATGGAGCATCTCATTCACACTTTGCTTAGAGAACCTCGTGGTATTCGCTGCCTGTAGCAGCTCTTCAATACATACACGCAGATGCATCTAATGTTACCGGCTCGGAGTATCACACAGGCCATCAAGCCATACCTACCTTTCGCCGCTCCGCATAGGGATGTAAGTTTCCGTACCATCTGGCATCCGTTTATGGACATAAACGAAGCTTACTTTCTCGGCCTTGATTGGCTCCTCTGAATCCACGAGATAATCATCAGTACAGTATATTCGCTTAATGCCGGAGAACTCCAGCATTAGTCCGAATTGATGGGGATTCCGCCATCATAGATAATAGAACCAGAACAAAGATCCCAATAGAAGAATGACGGCACGACGATGCCCTTCTCATACTCATAGAGAATCCTTCGAATACTTGTAACTCGATCGTTAATGTTCGATGATGAAGGAACGGATACATCGCCCCCAGCAGACTCTATCTCACAGAAGTACGCTCCCAATGCGAGATGCTCGGTCGGAATGCGCTCACGGCAGATCCCAGGCTCACGATACACCCAGTCGGTTGTGTAGACAGATTCACCTTCCGCCGTGAATATCCGCAGGCGGACAGTTTCGGCATCTGCCTGGTGCCACTCGACGTTCACATCCACTCGCGATGGGTTCGGATAAACTGACAGACTACGCTGATTCCCCCCAGTGACAACAGCAACTGAGGCCGTCGGCAGACTTAGCGGCCAGAGAAGCATACCAGCGGGAATGTTGTAGATCGCCACATACTTGTTATCCGGGCTGATCCGCAATGTGCCATATCGGAAGCTCGTATCCGTTGCAAGCCCCGTTATGTGCGAACCAGTGTGTCCATCCCAGACATCCCGCAGAGAAGGTTGGGCCCGCCGTGTCGTGACCGTCACGATCCAGCGATTATCGGGACTGATATCCATCGTCACATCTGTGTACACAGACATATCGATATCCAAGCCAAATTCTGGTTGTTCCAGTCGTCGTCCTTCTCCTTCCCGTTGTACCCGTACCGACCCTTCTCGTCCACGAAGCTGAACGATCGACCCGGCTGCTCCATCCCAAACGGGTAGTAGTTCGCGTACCCACGCTGGTCGATCACATACGGCGGCGCGCCAGCCGCTACCGTCGTCCGCTTCATGTCGCTGTACCGTACGCGTACGTTCCCCAAGTGGTCGTGCAGCTCGTACTCCTTCTGCCGCAGCACGCGCGTAAAGATACTATCGCTCTGGCTGTGATCGTCCATGTCCCGGTACTTGTCCGGGAATATCGTCGCCACACGGTCGTCCGCGCCACTGCCGTACACATACTGCTCCGCCAGCGTCAGCAGACACTCCCCCCACTGCCCCCGCCCTCACCAGGATCATGCACCACGCCCCCCGGCGTGCTCTCCCCCGGTCCAACACACGGCTTGTGGTAGATCGCAATCACCTTCCCCGATGCCTCCCGCACATAATACGTCGTCGAGCCACCGGTGATCTTCTTGATCCGGTTCCCCTGCGCGTCGTACGAGAACCGCAGTGCCACCCCTCCCGTCTTGGTCACCACCAGCACCTTGTTGCTCGGGCTCCACTCGGTCTGCGAAATGCTCTCCTGCGCATCGCCGGTCAGGCGGCCGCTCGCGTCGTACGTGTAGTTCCCCGTGCTCTGGTCG
>Ga0164241_10002272_pt1 | contig 21235 bp, 15 predicted proteins | sample OricomyardsoilBY_FD_108780 | JGI IMG/M metagenome (GOLD analysis project Ga0164241, IMG submission 108780) | Backyard soil microbial communities from Emeryville, California, USA - Original compost - Back yard soil (BY) | ecosystem: Environmental > Terrestrial > Soil > Unclassified | place: USA... | reverse complement strand
TGTTCAATCTTGATCGGCACCACCGTGCCGTCCCAGATCAAATTGAGATAGCCCGATTCATCGCGCAGTTGATTGAATTCAATCGTGAACGTCTCAATGTGTTCGGCGAGGTGAACGGGCGTGGCCTGGAAGCGGACGACATCGTCTTTCTCATTATATTGCGTGCCCGATTTCCCGACGCCGCTATTAAGGATGATCGTCCATTCGTCTTCGCCGGGAATGGTGTAGAGCGCGTAAGCGCCGGCGGCGACGTCCGTGCCGTTCAATTTCACCGGCGTGCTGAAGGTGATCTTCGTGGCGTTGTTCGCGCCGGTGCGCCAGACCTTGCCGAACGGAACCAAGCCATCGGCGGCGAAAATTTTCCGGCCCTTCATGCCGGGCCGGGAATAAACGATTTCAACGTCCGTCATTCCCACGCGCTGCTTGATCGTGCAAGCCGGACTGGGCGCGGGAAAATCAACCCTGGGCGTTTGTGCAAAGGCGGCCGGCGCCAAGACGAGCGCGGCGGCCATCAGCAATGGAAGCGTTTTCATTTTTGGATTCATGGATGCGGCGGGTGGTGGAATTTTACTTTTGGACAGAGAACGGCACGGAAAATTCAATGTTTTCCCAGCTTAATTTGAGCACGCCGCCATCATCGGATTTGCCGACGGACATGGTGAATTGGTCCACCGGCTGGTCGAGCGCCGTCTTTTTCAAATCCACGCGCACCAAGTCCTGGCCTGCGTCATACGAACCCGGGCCGACACCCCATTGGCCGACCTGTTTGTTGATGATCAATTTCGCCGAACCGTCGGCGGCCGGCAGTGTCCACAAAGTATAAGCGCCCGCCGGCACCGCCGCCCCGCCGAGCGTGATGGGTTTTTGCGTGATGAAAATGGTCGCCTCATCCGCGCCCGTGCGCCAGACCTTGCCATAAGGCACCAGGCCGCCCCAGATTTTGCGCGTTTCACCGCTGCGGGGATTTTTCGTATGCGGCCGGCCGTAAGTGACCGTGACCCGGTTGCCGTCAATGACCGCGCTGATGGTTTCATGCGGGCTGAGACGTTTTTGTTGCGCCAGCGCCGGCAAGGTGATGAGGCCGGCGAGGGCGATGATTAACAGTGATTTGATTTTGTTCATGTTCATGGTGCGTGTTCGGTTGTGATTTTTAATGACGTTCTGCCCTGACCAAAAGCAACTGGTCGCCAGGCAGGTTTTTGCCTGCCTTGAGTTGTAACCTGTGAATGGATGGAATGCTAGTTTTTGCCGCCGGCTTTGTCCATCCCCGATGGAGCGGGAAAAAACGGCATAAACTGGGTGACGGCATGACGTGGTTCGGACTTCCGTCTTGGGGCATCAGGTTTTTCGAGCGGCATCATGGGCATCGCCGGGTTGATGACCAGGCCGGAGGAAAACACTTTCACCTGCAAATTTTAGCCACGGATGAAACACAGATTACGGAATCGCGAGGCGGTTGGTGGCGAGGCCGGTTTGTTGAAGCAAATTAGAGAGACCGGAATTATTCAACTGCTGAACGCTGCCGTCAGCGAGGCCGATGTTACCGAAACCGATTTTGGTCTTGAAGAACCACGCTTGTCTGGTAGTGGAAACATGACGCGAGATGTCCCACCTCAGCGAATTGTCGGAGGCCACATTTACCAGGCCGTGATTCGCCGGTGAATTGTTGAGGAGAAAATTGCCGTCTCCGGAAAGAAGAATATTTACACTGCCATTTGTTACATCCACGCCGATGAAGTAGCTGATTTTATTTTTCAAATCGTCACCGAAGTTGGTGGCATAGCCGCCGTGCGCTGAATCTGCCGGGCAGTAGATGACTTTTGGGGTGCTCAACTCATTGGACATGACTTGGAAAGTTTTCCAAGCATCGGGGGTGTTCATCAATTCCATCGTGCCACCATTAGCCACAGAAACTTCCATTGGATACTTGTCGTTGTTGTCCCCGGCCCAAATACGGTAGGCGAGGCCAATTTGTTTGAGGTTGTTGATACACGAGAATCCATGATGGCGTGGAGGTCTGACTAAAGCTGGCAAAAGCATCATGACAAAAATCCCGATGATGAAAATAACGACGACAGCCTCGATGAGCGTCAGCGCCTGATTTTTTTGATTTGAGGAATATGTTTTCATGGGAGTGAATTTAGCATTGGCGATGCCAGCGGGATTTGCCAATGATTTTGCGGTTTTTCCTCGTTGCTATGCGTGATTTTGACGCATGAACGCGTGAAATTCACGCGCATTCACTCTTGCTGTTGAAGCCAAGAAATTTGGCGGCGGGCAAATCATTTCACCGATGGCAGGAACAGGTCGCCCTCGGCCACGGAACCGTTTTTGAAGGCGGCAAATGACGGATTGCCCCATTCTTCGACGTGCGTGTCGGAGAACAGCATGTTGCCTCGGAACCGGTGCAGATCCTGGGTCCACCAATAACGGCTGGCCACGCCGATTTTCATGATGGTCGGATGAAGCGCCGGTGAACAGGCGAGGTTCCGGTCGCCGGCAATGATGGAGTTGGGCTTGGAAAAATCGGCGTTCACGTCCACGAAATAGCTCAAATTGCTGTTTTGAAGCGTGCTGAAAGTGTCGGCGGCGGCGCGGGTGTCGGCTTTGCAGATAAGAATTCGTGGCAGAACAAGCTCGTTCGAGAGCGCCTGAAACTGACGGAAGGAGAAGTAAAATGCGCCGGGAACGAAATAGCCGTTACGGACAAATTCCTCGGCCCCGCCCTGGCTTGCCGGCACCTGCATGGGAAATTTCCCCGAATGATCGTGCATGAAAAGGTGAAACCCGATGCCGATCTGGCGGAGATTGTTTTCACACCAGATGCGCTTGGCCCGGGCCATCGCCGATTCCAGCGCCGGCATCAGCATGGCGGACAAAATGGTAGTGTCCTAATTTGAAGTTTTGATGCCTTTGTCGTAACACCAAATTTCAAAAGAAGTTTGTTCAATAGAGAGCCACGGTGCGCTGGTAAGTCCTCTGTCAACCATCCTGAATCCGAGGGAAACTTTTGTGCCTTTAGGCAGGCAGCCAACTTTGATAATTTGCGGCCAAGCACCAAGTAGTGCTTGTTTTTGAGATTTGTAACCCGCCTTCATCAATGATGGAGTCATTGAAATATGGGTGATTCCTAACTTACCGCAAATTACTGGAAGCTTTTGCTTTTTGGGGTCTTTGCCACGGTCGGCTGTTAAAACAATCCAGTCCTTTTCACTTTCAAGCAGTGGGAGCCAATCTTCATCATCGGTTCCGCAATTGCAAAATTCAGACAAATGCTTTGTCTGAATGTTAGGGTAACACTCCGAATAAATTTCGACAATTCTGCGAGCTAATTTCTTGCTGCAACATTCATCAAAAAATAATTTGAAAGGCTGATTCACGCAGGCATTTCCATGTCCTCGCAGTAGCGGCAGGCGGCAATCACAGAATTTACGTTCACTTCGTAAAATTGTGCTGCCTTTTCCTCGCTGCCTTCGGCTACTGCCGCCCTCCACAACGTCTCTGCTCGGTATCCAGTTCCAGCAACAACCGGATCACCAAAGCAATAATGCGGATTCATGGTTACATTGATTGTCGCTTCGTTGGGAACTGGATAGCGATAGGCGATATATTCCATCGCCGTTTTTTTGTCATTAAAAACCAAATCTCGCATGAATTGCTCAATACAAGGCCGAATAGACTGCTGGTGTTTGTGCTTTCCTGTTAATTGAACCGGATTAGGGTTTTTGCCGATGACGATGTTCAAATCGCCGCCAACCAAAAAAACTTTGTGGTCTTTATTAGCAAAAGGATAATCAATTCCGTAGTCCTTTTTGCACATATCCAGAGCGCCGCGAATTTTTTGTAAAGATAATCCGTGAGTATTCCGCAAGGTTCTAACCGCTAATGCTTCGACAAATTCCAGAAAGGTTAAAAATTTACCTTCGGATTTGGCAATCAGAGAACCGCGTAGCGCAGAATGAGACTGGTCGCCATAAAGCCATCGTCCGAGAGTAACCGGCGTCATTTTGGCGTAAAGCGCAGCCTCGGCGACCGTGTAAAGGCCACCAGAAGTCCTGACTGTTTCCTCAAGTCTCATTCCGTTTATCCTATCATTTCGGCGCTTTATCATACGGCCTCCATCTGTTTGCCGCCACCGGCATTGTGAACGTAAGCCGACAACAGTGTTTCAACAAGAGGGGAACCCTTCCCGCGCCAAAGTGATAGCGCAGCTTGCCAAACCGCCCCGTTCACGGAAACACAAATTTTAGATTTTGTAGGGCCACCGAGGTTCGGCTTTGGGCCGGAACCTGGACGCGCACCACCCCATTGATTTTTCTTCATTTTCTTCTTTGACATACAACTTGAATACAGTAATACTCTATTCAAGTCAACCGCGATTTATGGCAAACAAATTAAAATCTGAAGCGAAAGCGCAAGTCGTCAGCCTGCTCTGCGAAGGCAACAGCATCCGCTCCATTGAGCGCATCACCGGCATTCACCGCGATACCGTTATGCGGCTTGGCGTTCGCATTGGCGATGCTTGCGCCAAAATCCAAGACGAGAAAATGCGCGGACTTAAATGTGACCATGTAGAAGTTGACGAAATTTGGGGGTTCATCGGGGCAAAGCGCAAGAACGCGCAGGCGACTGGAAACTATGGCGATGTTTGGACGTTCATTGCGTTGGACGCTGATACCAAATTGATTCCCTCTTTTGTCGTTGGTAAGCGTGATGCCTATCACGCCAAGATGTTCATTTCCGATCTGGCAGGCCGGATGCAAAAGCGCGTTCAAGTTTCTTCTGATTCTCTGGCCGCCTACGCCGATGCGATGGAGCGCGGATTTGGGACGGAAGTGGATTACGGCCAGATTTCAAAAACCTATTCATTCGAGAACTTAACCCAAAATGCTGCTGGCCGTTATAGTCCTGCGGAAGTTGTGAGGGTTGATAAGACGATTGTTTCTGGAATGCCGGACGTTGACCGCATTTCCACGTCCCACGTTGAAAAGCAGAATCACACGCTCCGTATGCACTGCCGCAGGCTCACGCGATTGACCAATGCTTTCAGCAAGAAGTTTGAAAACTTTCAGGCTGCGGTTTCCCTGAATTTTGCCTATTATAATTTCGTCAAGACTCACGGCGCGATTCGCATGACGCCAGCGCAAGCGGCGGGCGTGGAAAGCAGCGCGTGGACTGTGACGGAACTGGTAGAGCGTTGCGGTGAATAAACAAGACTATATTGCACAAGTTAAGGTTGCCGTCTCGCAGTTGCACAACTGCGGGGCGACCTACGTTAAAACCGTGCCCGTTCACGAAGTCTTTCAGGGGAAAACAGTCTGGCAGGGGGATGTTGAAGTTTTCGATCTACACAACCACCCCAAGGCCAAGCGCGCTTACGCATGGAGCCATTTGGATGGCAAGCAAGATGAGAGAACGAGATTCGTTGCTGTCTTGGAAATCCCGCCAGTTGAATCAGCGGAAACTGCGGTAAGGGCTCAGATCGTCAAAGACTTTAAGCAATCCAAGGAATGAATCTATGCACGAAGATGAACCTTTTATTCGAGTAATTTAAGTTTCAGCAATTCAAATTAGGACACTACCAATTTAGCCTTGACCTTGGGATGGAAAAATTTATCCTGTCTGCTCAAAGTGGTATTGGCTGGTTGGCCAGCGTGCGCAAGTCGGAGACACAGGTCTTTCCGACTTTTTTGTTCGCTGGATACGGGGCCGGAACCGCGCATTTGATTGTTATGAATGCAGATTTTATTGCCGGATTAGAATTCTGGGAACGTGAAAAAGGCGTCAGCCGCGAAGTCCTCATGGGCGCGGTGCAGGAGGCTTTGTTGCAGGCCGCCAAAAAAGCGGTCGGCCCGGCGCGTGAATTGCGCGTGGACATCAACCAGAAAAACGGCGACATCAAGGCGTTTGCCAAGCTCATCGTGGCGGACAAGGTCATTTCGCAGCACGATCAAATCTCCCTGTTCGACGCGCGCCGCCTCAAGGCCGACGCCAAGGTGGGCGATGAAATTGAAAAGGAAGTGACGCCGCAGGGCTTTGGCCGCATCGCCGCGCAATACGCGAAACAGGCGTTGATGCAGAAAGTCCGCCAGGCGGAAAAGGCCATGATTTTGACGGAATACAAGGATCGCGTCGGCGACATCGTCAGCGGCACCGTCCGCCGGTTTGAGCGTTCGGATGTGATCTTGGATCTCGGCAAATACGAGGCGCTCATGCCGAACAAAGAGCGCGTGCCGACGGAAGAATATCAGGTCGGCGAACGCATTCGCTGTCTCGTCAAGGCCGTGCAGGAAGGCGCGCACGGGCCGGAAATTATTTTATCCCGCGCCGACACGAAGTTCATCGTGAAGCTGTTCCAAGTGGAAGTTTCCGAAATCAACGACGGCACGATTGAAATCAAAGGCATCGCCCGCGAACCCGGTTTCCGCACGAAGATGGCCGTGTATTCCCGCGACCCGAAAGTGGACCCGGTTGGCGCGTGTGTCGGCCTGCGCGGCTTGCGCGTGAAGAACATCGTCCGCGAGTTGAACAACGAAAAAGTGGACGTGATCCCGTGGTCGTCGGACGTGAAGGCGTTCGTCACCAAGGCGCTTGAACCGGCGAAAATCAAGACGATTGAAGTTAATGAAAAGACGAAACGCGTCCATGTGCTCGTCAGCGAAGACCAGCTTTCGCTCGCCATCGGCAAACGCGGCCAGAACGCGCGGTTGACGGCGCGATTGACCGGCTGGGAAGTGGATATTGACGCCGAGCGCATCGTCACCAAAGGCTTTGAGGAGAAAGTCGCCGAAGCGGTGGAACAGATCGCGGCGATTCCCGGCATCACGCGTGAGCAGGCCGACGCCCTGGTTCACGCCGGCGTGACGCGGCTGGAAGATTTGTTGTCGGCGGAACCCGGCGATCTCGCGGACATCCCGCAGGTGGGTGAAAGCGAGGCGGCCATTTTGGCCGCCGCGCGCGCCGAAGCGGCCCGCCGCGCGCTGCCCGTCAACAGCTAGAATTTATGGCGCGGACCGGAACAGCGTGGTTGTTTGTAATTGGACCATGACGGCGAATCGTCCATTCCGGTCGGCGGCAGTGAAACATATTTATGCCCGTTCGTATCTACGACATTGCAAAGAAACTTGGCCTCGAGAGCAAGGAAGTGCTCGCGCAGGCCAAGGCCTTGAGCATTGCCGCCGCCAAGGTTCCGTCCAGCTCGCTCGATAAAATCAGCGCCGAATGGCTTGAGGAAGAAATCATCAAGTCCAACCCCGCCGTCGCCGCGCGCCTCGCCCCCAAGCCCGTCGAGGAAACTCCCAAGCCCGCGCCCGTCGAGGAAAAAATCCAGATTATCCATGCGCCGGAACCGGAACCGGTGGCAGAATCAGCGCCGGAACCGGTGCCCGTCGCGGCTGAGGCGGCCTTGGCGCCCGTCGCCGAAGCGGCTCCTGAAATTGCGCCCGCTACACCGGTCGTTGAAATTCCCCAGCCTGTCGCTCCGCCCGAACCGCCCAAACCGGCGGCGCCGCCGGCTCCCCGCGTGGGCGACAAGGTCGGTTTCATCCAGTTGGCTCCGCGCCCCGGCTCGTCCCGTCCGGGCGAACGCGGCAATGACCGCCATGCGTCGTCGCAACGTCCGCAGCCCGGCGGCCGCTCCGGCCAGCCGCAGCGCGGCGATGGCCGCGGACAATTCCAACAACGTGGCCGCGATGGCCGTCCATTGCCCGGCCAGGCGTCCGGCCGTCCGGCCGCCGCGCCGCCCAGAGTTGCCCTGCCGGCCGATGCCAAAATCATCACCATCAAGCCGCCCATCGTCGTTCGCGCGCTGGCGGAGGCGATGAAGCTGAAACCGTTTTCGATCATCGCCGAACTGATGAAGCAGAAGGTCATGGCCACGGTCAATCAGACGATTGACGAAAAGGTGGCCGCGCAGGTCTGCGCGCACTTCGGCTTCAAGTTTGAAGCGGAAAAACGCGCCAAAGGCGAAGGCGTCGTTCATCAGCCGGAGAAAAAAGTCGAGCTGGACGTGGACGACAAGCCGGAAGATTTGAAGCCGCGCGCGCCGGTCGTGACCATCATGGGCCATGTGGATCACGGCAAAACCTCTTTGCTCGACGTTATTCGCAAGGCGAATGTCGTGGCGGGCGAGGCCGGCGGCATCACGCAGCACATCGGTGCTTACACAATTTCGGTGCCGCATCCCGAACGTAAAAAAGACCTCGCGCAAATCACCTTTCTCGACACGCCCGGCCATGCGGCGTTCAGCTCCATGCGCGCGCGCGGCGCGAATGTCACGGACATCGTCGTGCTTGTCGTGGCGGCGAACGACGGCGTCATGCCGCAGACTTCAGAAGCGCTGGCCCACGCCAAGGCGGCGAAGGTGCCGATCCTTGTGGCGGTCAACAAATGCGATCATCCGAACGCGAACCCGTTGAAGGTGCGCCAGCAGTTGCAGGAAAAGGGCCTGGTGCCTGACGACTGGGGCGGCGACACGATTTTCGTCGAATGTTCCGCCGTCACCAAGCAGGGCATTGACAAGCTGCTCGAAATGATTTTGCTGCAGGCCGATTTGCTGGAGTTGAAGGCGAATCCAAACCGCAACGCCAAGGGCAACGTCATCGAATCCGGCGTTTCTCCCGGCGGCCCGACGGCGACCGTTTTGGTTCGCAAAGGCACGCTGCATCTCGGCGATGTCGTGATTTGCGGCGAATTTTACGGCAAGGTTCGCGCGCTCATCAACGAGGAAGGCCAGCGCTTGAAAGAAGCCGGGCCGTCCGTGGCCGTCAGCGTGCTCGGCCTCAACGGCGTGCCGGAAGCGGGCTGGGATTTCAGTTCCGTGGACGACGAAAAAGCCGCGCGGGCGCTGGCTGAGGAGCGGGCGTTTGAAGCGAAAACTTTGGATTTGGAAAACCGTTCCAAGGTCACGCTGGAAAATCTTTTTGCCTCGCTCGAAGCCGCGCAAAGCAAGGTGTTGCGCGTCGTCGTGAAGGCGGACACGCAAGGCTCCGTCGAGGCGATTGTTGATGCGCTCAAGAAAATCGAATCGGACAAGGTTTCCCTCGAAGTCCTGCACAGCGACGTCGGCACGATCACGGAGAACGACGTGGCGCTGGCGTCCGCGTCGAAGGCGGTCATTCTCGGTTTCCACACGCGGCTCGACAGCACGGCGTCGGAACGGGCGAAACACGCCGGCGTGCAGGTCAAGCTTTACGCGATCATTTATGAATTGATTGATCAAGTGAAGGATTCCATGGCCGGCCTGCTGGACCCCGATGTCAAAGAAACTGTGGTCGGCTCGGCGGAGGTGCGCCAGATTTTCGAGCTGTCCAAAGGCATCCCGGTCGCCGGCTGCATGGTCAGCAGCGGCCGCATCGTGCGCGGCAAGGTGCGCGTGCGTCGGGGCAAATCCGTCATTTACGAAGGCGTCACCCAGTCGCTGCGCCGGTTTCAGGACGAAGTCAACGAAGTCCGCGCCGGCATGGAATGCGGCATCCGCATCGAAGGCTTCGGCGATTTCGAGGTCGGCGACGCCATCGAATGTTACGCGCTGGAAAAAACGGCGGCGAAGCTGTGATGAAATTTTGAGTTTTGAATTTTTAGTTCGAGCGGATTGAACTCCAAGATTCAGCTTAAAATTAAAAATTCAAAATTGTTGTTATGTCCAATCTTCGACACGAACGCGTCCGCGAGCTTTTGAAACGAGCCCTGGGCGAGGCCATCCGCCGCGAGTTCAACGTCAATGACGTCGGCCTCATCACGGTCAACGACATTGATGTCGGCGGCGATCTCCGGTCGGCGGTCGTCTTCATCACCATTCTCGGCAATGCCAGCCAGCAGAAACATTGCCTGCAGGTGCTCGAGGAAAACCGCATCCGCCTCCAATCGCTCGTCGCCAAATCGGTGATTCTGAAATACACGCCCACGCTGAAATTCATCGTGGACGATTCCATCGTGCGCGGCAACCGCGTCCTGCAAATCCTTGACGAACTGGAGCAAAATCCGTCCACCAAGCCCGAGTGAAAAAGCATCCCCAAATCATTGACCGCATTCTCGAAGTCATCCGCGCGCACCAAACTTTTTGCATCGTCGGCCACGTCCGGCCCGACGGCGACTGCATCGGCTCGCAACTCGGCCTGGCCCTGGCGCTCCGCAACGAGGGCAAAAAAGTGACGGTATGGAACGAGGACGCCGTGCCGCAAAAATATAAATTTCTCGATCCCGAAAACCTGTTTCAAAAGCCGAAGCGCGGCCGGAAATTTGACTGCGTCATCGCGACCGATTGCGCGAGTTTTGCGCGGCTGGGCCAGGCCGGCGACTGCATCGGCGACCGGAAAGTGCTCATCAACGTTGACCATCACACGAGCAACCCGCGCTACGGAGATGTGAACTGGGTTTCTCCGCGCGAACCGTCCTGCGGTGAATTGATTTACCGGCTGATCAAGGTGGCGCGCTGGCCGATCACCAAGCCCATCGCGGACCTGCTGTTCACCGCCATCTCGACGGACACCGGCTCGTTTCAGTATGCGACCACGCGGCCCGGCACCTTTCACGCCGGCGCGGAACTGGTGACGCGCGGCGCGAATCTCGCCAAGATCGGCGACGAAGTTTACCAGTCGTATCCGCTCTCCCGCGCGAAACTGCTCCAGCATGTCTACAGCAATTTCCGCCTGGCCGACCATGATCGCATCGCCTGGTTCTGGCTGAAACAGAAAGATTTCAACCGCACGGGCGCGGAGAGCAATGACACGGAAGGTTTGATTGACCATATTCGCGCCATCGAACCGGTGGTCGTTGCGTGCGTGTTTGAGGAAATGGAGCCGGGGATAACGCGCATCAGCCTCCGCTCCAAACGGGCGGATGTGAACGTGAATCAAATCGCCGCCCAATTTGGCGGCGGCGGGCATCCGGCGGCGGCCGGCGCGCGCATTGCGGGCACGCCGCTCTCCGCGCAGCGCAAAGTCATCGGCGCCATTAAGCAAGCATTGAAGACGGCGAAGTAACTTTCATTTTCTCATGCAAGAATTTTCCGCGCTCGACGGAGCCATCCTCGTTGACAAGCCCGCCGGCCCGACGTCGCACGACGTCGTGGACGCGATTCGCCGCAAATTTGGCATCAAAAAAGTCGGGCATTGCGGCACGCTTGATCCGAATGCGACCGGGCTTTTGATTATTGTGCTGGGGCGCGGCACAAAATTATCCGAACGGCTCATGGGTGATGACAAGGTCTATGAAGGCGCGATCAAGTTCGGCGAGGCGACGGACAGCTACGATGCCGACGGCGAGCTGACCGGTTCATTGCCGGTGATGCCGATGACGCTGGAGCAGTTGAACGAGGAGGCCGCGACATTTATCGGCGATCTGATGCAAGTGCCGCCGATGGTTTCCGCCATCAAAAAAAATGGCGTGCCGCTTTACAAGCTCGCGCGCAAAGGCATCGAGGTGGAACGCGAGCCGCGCCTCATCCACGTCTATAATTTCCGGTTCACGGATTACGCCGAGCCGCTGGGGCAATTTCGCGTGGCCTGCACGAAGGGCACCTACGTCCGCAGCCTGGCGCATGACCTCGGCCAGAAACTGGGTTGCGGCGCGCACCTGACGACGTTGCGTCGGAGCGCATCAGGAAAATTTGATGTCGCGGATGCCTTGCCGCTGGACGCGGTTTTGAAGCTGACACCGGTGGAATTAGAAAAACGCGTAATGCCGTTCTTGAAGCTGGCCGCGAATGCGTGAGCCATGAAAATCATCCATGCCGCCAACGAGTTGGGCAACGACCGGCGCAAGGTCTGCCTGGCCATTGGCGTGTTTGACGGCGTGCATCTTGGGCATCAGCAGATCATCCGCCAGACCGTCAGCGACGCACGGCAGCATGACGCGCTCGCCCTCGTTGTTACTTTTGATCGTCATCCCAGCGTGGTTGTCGCTCCAGAACGCGTGCCGCCGCTGATTTTTTCCCGCTCTCAAAAATTGCGCGCCATTGCCGCGCTCGGCGCGGATGCGCTGTTGGAAATCCACTTCGACCAGGCATTCAGCCAGAAAACCGGCGAAGAATTCATCCGTGAACTCGTGCGTGAACTGGGAAAAATTCACAGCGTCTGTGTGGGCGCGGATTTTGTTTTCGGTCGTAAACGGAGCGGCAACGTGGCCTTGCTGAAGCGGCTTGGAGCGGAACTTAATTTTCAGGTTCATGGTCACGCGGCGGTCGCGCTCGATGGCGAACTGGTCAGCAGCACGCGCATTCGCGAGGCGATCCGGGCGGGCGACTTGGACGCGGCGGGCCAGATGCTCGGCCGGCCTTACGCGATCTGCGGTCTGGTGATGGCCGGCGATAAAATCGGCCGGCAACTTGGTTTTCCCACCGCCAACTTGGAGATAACTGGTTTGATGCTGCCGCCGAACGGCGTTTATGCGGCCAGCACGAAGGTGAACAGTCGGCTTTACCGGGTTGCCTTGAACATCGGCTTGCGCCCGACCGTGGCGGCGGATGAACCACAGTTACGGGTGGAGGCGCATTTGTTGGATTTCAGCGGTGATCTTTACGGCCAGGAATTGGAAGTGGAGATTAGCGCAAAATTGCGCCCTGAACAGCGCTTTGCCTCGCCTGCCGCGCTGCGGGAACAGATTGCACAGGATGTCGCGGCCGTGCGGACAGGCATTTGATTTGAAAGCCATAAACAACTTGTTTTCTGTGGCTTGCATTTTGTTCACCGGCGCGCGGCCAAGGTTGGACAAGATGTTTGCCAGGAAGATTATCCTTGAATTTCCCAGTAAAGACGCTAATATGAGCGGCGGTCAGTCTTCTGGTGTTCGCAGTTCCAGCTTCACAGCCATGAACGCGGGTGTTTCGTCAGAAGCCATAATTTCCGCGATGGCCGTCATCTATTTCTGAACCGGCAGAGGTTAATTTAGTCTGATTATTTATGTTGAAACGCAAAGCTTCGGCGGCGAAAAGCGCGCCGCGTAACAAAAGCGGCAGTCCGAAGGTTCCCAAGATGAAAACTGCGCCCGCCCGGCGCAGATTTGTAATTTCCAGCAAGGCCGCCAAACCGGAAGCAGCCAAAACGGCTCCGTCCGTCGCGCCGGCGGCCGCCAAGACTTCCGCCAAAGCGGCAAAATTGCCGGCCAACGGCCAGACGACCCCGCCCGCGCCGTCGGGGTTGACGACCGCCGTGGATTTGACGGAGACGATCAAGACGTTGCTGCACCTTTCGCAGGAACACGGTTACATCACCTACGACGACATCAACGACATCCTGCCGGATAATTTAAGCCCGGAAGATCTGGATGCGGTGCTGTCCAAACTGCGCGGGCTGGACGTGGAAATTGTCATGGACCAGGCCGAGGCGGAACGCGCCGAGCGCACCAAACAGCCGGAACAGGCGCAGGAAGAGGCGGCGGATGAAGACGCGCGCCTGGAAATTTTGGACGATCCGGTTCGGATGTATATGAACCAAATGGGCAAGGTCCCCTTGCTCACGCGCGAACAGGAAGTCGAGATCTGCAAAAAAATCGAGGACGCGGAAGTCGAGATGAAGCGCATCGTTTACAGCCTCGGTTTCACCGCCAAGGAGCACATCGCCATCGCGGAAAAGATTTTGTCCGAACCGCCGAAGGAACGTTTCGACCGCGTCATTGTTGACAAAAAAATCGCCAACCGCGAGGGCCATTTGAAGGATTTGCGGAAGCTCATCAAGAAAATCCACGCGATGGACCAGAATGTGGACGAGAAATATTTTCAATGGCAGAAGGCCCAGCAGAAAGGCCGCAAGGAGAAGCTCGAAAAGGAACTCAAGAAATTGAGCGCAAAACTGCAGGAAATGTTCGCGAAATTTTTCTACAAGCAGAAAGTCGTCGAGGAAATGATCGTCGTGGCCGGCAACATCCACGAGAAATTTCAGGCCAGCCTCCGGCATTTGCAGGATCTGGAGCCGCAGCGCAACACGGCGGAAAAACGCGCGGCGATCGAGGCCGAGCAGCAGAAAATCCAGACGCTGGAACAGTTCGTGCGTTTTCCACGCGAAGAATTTTACAAATCGTTCAAGGAATTGAAGGGCGCGGCGGATCGCGGCCTCAAAGCCAAGACGCACATGGCCGAGGCGAACTTGCGCCTCGTCGTTTCTGTCGCCAAAAAATATACGAACCGCGGCCAATCATTCCTGGACTTGATCCAGGAAGGCAACATCGGTTTGATGAAAGGCGTCGAGAAATTTGAATATCGTCGCGGCTACAAGTTTTCCACTTACGCGATCTGGTGGATTCGTCAGGCCATCACGCGTTCGATTGCGGATCAGGCGCGCACAATCCGTATTCCGGTTCACATGATCGAGATCATGAACAAGCTCTGGCGCGCGCAAAAACAATTGACGCAGGAGCTTGGCCGCGAACCCACGCCGGAAGAACTGGCCGATGAAATGCACATGCCGGTCGCGCGCATTCATGCGTTGCTCAAAATGGCGCAACAGCCGGTTTCATTGCACGCGCCCGTCGGCGATGATGGCGACGTGAGCGTCGGCGATTTCATCGAGGACAAATCGGCGGAAAATCCGTCCGACGTGACGAGCTACAGTTTGCTCCGTGAAAAATTGAGCGACGTTTTGACCACCTTGACCGAACGTGAACGGAAGATTCTCGAAATGCGTTTTGGTTTGGCCGACGGCTACGAACGCACGCTCGAAGAAATCGGCAAGATGTATAACGTCACGCGCGAACGCATCCGCCAGATCGAGGCCAAGGCGTTGCGGAAATTGCGGCATCCGACGCGCGTCCGCCACCTGCAAGGTTTCCTCGAAGGCGTGGAAGTGGCTTAAGTTTGAAATTCATAAAACCGCCCGTGGCCCTTGCTGCGGGCGGTTTTATTTTCACACCTGAATTGGCAGAATCAGCATCGCGCGGCCGTTCTGGTAAAGGCGGCGTTGCAGTTCAAAAACAGTGTGGTTGTGCAGGATGCGGGTGATGAAACTGTCGTCCTTGAACACCAACTGGCCGGCGAAGAACTGGGTCTGTGGAAATTTTTGGGCGATTTCTTCGCACAATTTGGCGGCGGTCTCCACAATGTCCGTGCCGAGGGCGAAATGCGATTCCGCATAGAAACCGCGCTTGCCCATGTAGCTGGCGTAATGTCCGACTTCGCGCCGCGCGTGGGCGCGGAGATTTTCCACCTCGGCGGCGCCTTTGAAATTGCCGGCGTCGAGCACGCCGACCTGAACGAAGACGAGGTTCTGATAAACTTTCGGAAACATCCGCACGACGGCGAGCGCGGTGTGGAGGCCGAGGCCGTTGAAGCCGTTCACGAGAAAAACGGCGGTGCGGGCGTTGACGTCGCACGGCATGGGTTTTTGGTCGAGCGACGTGATGGCTTCGTCGGCCATCGCGACAGCGACGAGTTCGTTGAGGCGGTGCAGTTTTTTCTGGGTCTTGAGGTAATGGCTTTTAACGCGGAAGGCGATGCCGATGAGCGCGCCGGTGACGAGCAAGGTCGCCCAGCCGCCTTCGTCAAATTTCGTCACGCAGAGCAAAATCAGGATGCCGCCGGTGAGCAGGAGCCCAAGTCCGTTGATGGAGATTTTCTTTTTCCAATCCGGCTCCTTGGTGCGCGCCTGCCACCAATAGCGCACCATGCCGAGTTGCGACAGGCTGAAGGTGATGAAGACGTTGATGCTGTAAAGCACGACCATGACGCTGACCGCCGCCTCGGTGGACAGCACCACGAGCAACGCCGCGCCGCCCATCATCAGCACGCCGTTTTGTGTGACGAGCCGGTCGCTCAACGTGGCGAAACGCGTCGGCATCCAGCGGTCCACAGCCATGTTCGCCAGCACGCGCGGCCCGCCGAAAAAACCGGTCTGCGCGGCGATGATGAGCAGCGCCGCCGAGGAAGTCATCGCGGCGATGACGAATCCTCTGGCAATGCCCGGCGGCCACGCGCGGGTCATTTTTTCAAAAAGAACGGCGTTCAATGTTTTGCCTTCCTCCGGCGCGACATGGTGCAGGAGATATGCCAGCAGCAGTCCGCCTACGACAAACGACAGCGAGACGGCCATGTAAATCATCGTGCGTTTGCCGGTCTGCACGCGCGGTTCGCGCAGCGTGTTGATGCCGTTGCTCACAGCCTCGATGCCCGTGTAAGTGCCCGCGCCCAGGCCGTAGGCGCGCACCAGCACGGCGAGCAGGCCGAAGACGCCGACTTCGGCGGAATCCGTCTTCACATCGGAAACGACGCCGTTCACGATGTGCGGCAAATCTCCGAGGTGCGTCCCCACCGACCAGAGGATCGTGAACGTGTAAGTGCCCACGAACACAAAAAACACCGGCACCCACAGCGTGACGGATTCCTTCACGCCGCGCAGGTTGAGCAGGGTGAGAAACACAATCGCACCGACGGAAAAGGCGACTTTGTATTTCAGCCATTCCGCCGGCAACATGCTGAACGCCGCGTCCGCGCCGCTCGCCACGCTCAAAGCGATGGTCAAGATGTAATCGCCGATGAGCGCGCAACCCGACACCACGCCGACCGCAGGCGAAAGCAGTTTGCTCGCAACCAGATAACCGCCGCCGCCGGTGGGAAACAGTTCGATGATCTGCGAGTAGCTCGCGCAGATGACCACAATCGTGAGCACCGCGGCGAGCGCCACGAAGAGGCTCAGAAAATTGTGGCCGTTCAGCGCGAGAAAGGCCGCCTCCGGGCCATAGCACGAGGAAGAAAGCCCATCCGCGCCCAGCCCGACCCACGCCAGCAGCGCGACCAGCGACATGGAGTGGAAAATTTTTTTGTCGGAAAAATTCCGCGCCCGGCCGATCACCACGTTTTTGACCAAACGAAACACATTCATAATGCGACAACTGCGTTTTGTCCCGGGTGAACGTGGAGGCCGCGCCGGCGGTTCCAGAGGATCGCCCTTTCAACTGCCTGCGAGATTAGCTGTCGGGCTTGGCCTTGAAAGTGGCCTGGAAACCAGTTGCCTGATTTCGTTCGCCCCGTCCTCAACCTTGAGGAATTTGGGTCTCCCGCGTCCGGTTTCAGGAAGGAAACCGGACTTCGGCTGCAACGCTGAAAGTAAATCACATCCGGCGGGCGATGTCAATTTAACCGCCCGATGGGTGGCAATGCTGAATTTGGAGTGCGCGGACATGTCTGCCAGCAGATGAAAGTGGCGCCACGTCGTCGCGCTCCAAATTCAGCCGCTGCCGCGTGCCTGGAAAACAGCCTTAAAATAACCGTTGCCAAAACCGTGCTGCCTGCGTCTCATCTGGCCACGGCATGAACCGGTTTAATTTTTCTCTCATCATATTTCTGCTGTTGTCCGCGCCAGCTTTGATGGCGGATGCCACGTATGTTCCAAGCAACATCACGCCGCCGGCACCGGCGCGGGAATTTCGCGGCGCATGGATCGCCACGGTGGCGAACATTGACTGGCCGTCCAAGCCCGGCCTGTCCGTCGCGCAGCAAAAAGCGGAACTGATTTCGTTGCTGGACCGCGCGGCGCAGTTGCATTTCAACGCCGTTTTATTTCAAGTGCGTTCGGTGGCGGATGCGATGTATGCCTCGCCGCTGGAGCCGTGGTCGGAATATCTCACCGGTGTCCAGGGCAAAATGCCGCAGCCGTTTTACGATCCGCTGGCGCTGGCCGTATTCGAGGCGCACAAACGCGGCCTGGAACTGCACGCGTGGTTTAATCCATTTCGCGCCGCGCATCCCCAGGCCAAATCGCCGCCCGCGATGAACCATGTCCTCCGCACGCATCCGGAAATCATCCGGCATTACGGCTCGCAAACCTGGCTGGATCCGGGCGAGCCGGAAGCCCGAACTCGCGCGCTTAACGCCGTGCTCGACGTGGTGAAACGCTACGACGTGGACGGCATCGTGTTCGACGATTATTTCTATCCTTACCCCGAAGGCGGGCGGGATTTTCCCGACGATGCGAGCTGGAAAAAATACGGCGTTCATTCCGGGCTGACCCGCGACGACTGGCGGCGCGCGAATGTGAACCAGTTCGTCGAGAAAGTTTCCCAGTCCATCAAGGCCGCGAAGCCGTGGGTGCAGTTCGGCATCAGTCCTTTCGGCATCTGGCGTCCGGGCGTGCCGGCGGGCATCAGCCCCAAGGCGCTCGACGCCTACGGCAAGCTTTACGCCGACGCACGCCGGTGGCTGGCCGGCGGCTGGGTGGATTACCTGGCGCCGCAGCTTTACTGGCCCATCGCGCAACGCGAACTCAGCTTTCCCGTATTGCTGCAATGGTGGCGGCAGCAGAACGACAAGAACCATCACGTCTTCGCCGCCCTGAACGACGCGGCGGTTGGCGCAAAATTTTCGGCGGACGAGATCGCACGGCAGATTCGCATCGTCCGCGCGCAATCCGGCAATGGCGGGGAAATTCATTATCACCTGCGCAGCGTGCTGGAAAATTCCGCGCTCGCCGCCGTTGTCCGCGCGGAATATGCCCAGCCCGCGCTGGCGCCGGCGGCGACGTGGCTGGATTCGACGCCGCCGGAAAAACCGAGGCTGACCGTGGCCGGCGGAAAAAATTCCACCGCCGTCCGCTGGGAGAAAGGCGGCACGGAACCAGTGCAATGGTGGCTGCTGCAAGTTTGCCGCAACAATTCATGGGCGACAGAAATCCTGCCCGCCGCGCAGATGAGCCGTGTGCTGGACGTCATCAGGCCGGAGGCGGTCTCCATCCGCGCCGTGGACCGGCTGGGAAATTTGAGCGCGCCGGCCGTTCTGGTTCCCAGGAAGTATCTGCCCGCCGACACCAGCAAAGGCGGAATGAAGCTGATGAAATAATTGGTTTTGAAAGGGCTGTAAGCCGAATTCTGTCTGCACCTTGCGGCGGAGAGAATCATTTGTCTCAGCGACCGATACCCGAAACCTGTTTCGCTTTCACGAAACGCGGAGCGGGCCGCTCCTCGGTTTCCTATTTGGCCTTGCACCCGATGGGGTTTGCCCTGCCGCGTCGCTTGCGCTTCGCGCGGTGCGCTCTTACCGCACCTTTTCACCATCACCCGGCTTGCGCCGGGCTGTTTGTTTTCTGTGGCACTTTCCGTCGCGGCGTCTTGAAACGCCGCTCCTGCGTGTATCCCAATCGCATAGACTTGGGTTACGCAGCATCGCGCCCTGCGGAGTTCGGACTTTCCTCCCCCGGCTCGCGCCGGGAGCGATTCTCCACCCTTCCAAAACCGCCGGCAACATACATCAAAAAATCGGAAAGGCACGAAGCAAATCGAAAGCGAATGGTGCGCCCGGCGCGAATCGAACGCGCGACAACCTGCTTAGAAGGCAGGTGCTCTATCCAACTGAGCTACGGGCGCAGGCCGGTAAAATGGGAAATCAGTTTGCAGCCGCTGATTTTGCCGGCAAATCGCCAGGCAGAGACTACGCCGCCGTCAGATTGTCTGCCAGCACTTTCGCGGGCGCCGGGTTTTCCGTTGGCCCGGGCGCCGGAAGATTTTCCAGAACTTTGATGGGTTCGTAGAAGGAATTGCGCTGCACCGGCGTGCGGCCGGCTTCGCGGATGGCTTTGACCATGTCCGTCTCCGTCTGCAATTGCGGCGAGGTCGCGCCGGCCATGTGGAAGATGTGCTCCTCGATGATCGTGCCGTGGATGTCATCCGCGCCGTAGCTCAACGCCACCTGCGCGAGCTTCATGCCGAGGCCGATCCAATACGCCGTGAGGTGCGGAAAGTTGTCGAGATAGATGCGGCTGATCGCGATGGTGCGCAGCGAATCAAAACCTGTCGGCGGATGTTCGACGGGAATGTCGTTGTCCTGCGGTTGATACGCGAGCGGAATGAGCGCGACGAAGCCGTTCGTCTCGTCCTGCAACGCGCGCAACCGCCGCAGATGATCCACGCGGTCGGCGAGATTTTCGACGTGGCCGTAAAGCATCGTGCAAGTGCTGCGCTGGCCGAGCTTGTGCCATTGGCGATGCACGTCGAGATATTCCTCGGCGGATTCCTTGCCTTTGGCGATTTGCGAGCGAATGTCCTTGTTAAAAATTTCCGCGCCGCCGCCGGTGAGCGAATCAAGGCCGGCGTCCTTCAATTCAATCAACGTCTGCACCACGGTTTTTTTGGCGAGCCACGCCAGATGCAGGATTTCAATCGCCGTAAAACATTTCAACTGCAGCCGCGAATCCAAATTTTTCAACGCGCGCAGCATGTCGGTGTAATAACTGAACGGCAGCGACGGGTGCAATCCGCCGACAATGTGCATTTCCGTGATGCCGATCTTCAAGGCTTCGCGCCCTTTTTGGACGATTTCTTCAATGGAAAACTGAAAACCGTCCGCGTCACGTTTCTTTTTGGAAAACGAGCAGAACTGGCAGGAGAGAATGCAATAGTTGGAATAGTTGACGTAGCGGTTGACGATGTAGCTGGCGCGCGTGCCGTTTTTCCGCTGATTCACGAAATCCGCGAGGGCGCCAAGCGCATTCAAATCCTTCGATTCAAACAGCCGCAGCGCGTCGGCCTCGGAAATGCGTTCGCCCGCGACGACCTTGTCGTAGATGTCGCGCAACTCGCTGCGTTGGATGAAAAAATTCACAGGATAGAATTACCAAAAAAAAATGTGCTTGGCAAATTGGCAGCTTGAATCATCGGCCGCAATGAAAGTTTGATAAAAGAGAGATTTTCTGCAACTTTCTGCGGCTCGTATTGTTCAAATTGAACCTGAATGTCGTTTAGTCCGGTCAGAAATCTCGTGGCGACGGTGGCGGAAGCGTCACCGGCGCAGTTCGATGATTGGCGCAAATCGTGGCGCGCGGCGTCCGAGGCCGGTTCCGCCGAGCCATTGCTGACGTTTGTGGCGCGCGAACGCGGCGTGGCCGAAGACGTTTTCATGCAGCGCCTGGCGGCGGCGCTCAAATGGCCGTATCTGGATTTGCCCAAGCTCACCGTGGAGAACGAGGTGCGCGGCAAACTTTCCACCAAGATCGCGTTTCAATATTTCGTGCTGCCCGTCGCGATCAACGCCGGCGTTTTGCAGATCGCCGTGAGCGATCCGTTCGACGCGGCGATGATGAGCGCCATTCGTTTTGACGCCAAGATGCCGGTGAGTTTTGCGTTGGCCACGCGGGCGGAAATCGAGAAGGCGCTGAAAAAATATTACGGCGTCGGCGCCGAAACGCTCGACGAAATGGGCGAGGCCGAACCGATGGACCTGGATCTCGCCGTTGACAAGGAAATCACCGAAGACGACCAGGAAGCCAGCGTCATCAAGTTCGTGAACCAGATCATCTGGGAAGCGTTCAAGGATCGCGCG
>Ga0164241_10002271_pt1 | contig 21242 bp, 20 predicted proteins | sample OricomyardsoilBY_FD_108780 | JGI IMG/M metagenome (GOLD analysis project Ga0164241, IMG submission 108780) | Backyard soil microbial communities from Emeryville, California, USA - Original compost - Back yard soil (BY) | ecosystem: Environmental > Terrestrial > Soil > Unclassified | place: USA... | reverse complement strand
GCGGGGGAGGGCTCGTAGTCGTGGGGGTCGACCGACGAGCTCGCGAGCACGGTGGTCACGCGGGCGCAGTCACCGCCGAGCTGGCTGACGAGGTCGCCCCACTGGTCGACGCTGACGACCACGTCCACGGGCGTCGCAGGGCAGTCTCCGGTGTCGTCCGCGGCGTCGGTGCTTCCCGAGGACGAGCACGCGGCGAGCGCGAGGAGGGCGGTCGCGCCGACCGCGGTGGCGGCCGCGAGGGCGCGGGGACGACGTCGGGCGGGGGTGGCGGAGGGGCGCATGACGATAACCATAATGAGAATCCTTCTCGGGAAGCAAACTGCGTGAGGTACCTCCCGGCCTGTCGAGTGCGCATCACTGCCGCGGATTCCCTAGAGTTGGGCCGACGTCCGGCGGTCCCGGACGGGCCGCAGAGCCGGTACGGAGGTCGCCGGCCACTGTCGGCTCTGGTCCACACGATGAAGGGAATGGCATGTCGCTCAACAAGTCCGAGCTCGTCTCGGCCATCGCGGAGAAGTCCGAGCTCACGAAGGCGCAGGCCGAGGACGCGCTCAACGCCTTCCAGGAGGTGCTGATCGAGTCGCTCGGAAAGGGCGAGGCCGTCAAGCTCACGGGCCTGCTCTCGGTCGAGCGCGTCGAGCGCGCCGCTCGCACGGGCCGCAACCCGCGCACCGGCGAGGAGATCGCCATCCCCGCCGGCTTCGGCGTGAAGCTCTCGGCAGGCAGCCTGCTCAAGAAGGCCGTCTCCGCCTGAGACCAGCACGACCGGCGCCGCTTCCCCCGGGGAGCGGTGGCCACCCGAGGGGCCGCACGTTCGCGTGCGGCCCCTCGCTGCATCGCCGCCGACGACCCGACACCTGCCAGGAAGGGGTGCGAGCATCGGCCGCGTGAGCAGCCCACGGCACGCCGAGCGCGCGCGAACGGAACCTCGCCCCAGCGGGCACGGCCATGCGCACGGCCACGACCGGGCGCTCGCGGCGTCCGTCCGCACGACGGCGCGCACCCGGGTGGTCGTGCTCGCGTTGCTCCTGCCCGTGCTGGTCGCGACCGTGGTGGGCGCGGTGGTCCTGTGGCCGAGCGGCGACCGGCTGCCCGACAAGGTCCCGAGCACCGTCGCCGGCGCCGTCGTGCTGCACGGCACGGTGACCGGACCGGCCGACGACCACGGGAACGTGCCGGTGCGGGTCACGCATGTCGGGACGCCTGTGCCGGACCCGACGGCGCCGTCCTCGGACCGGGCCCCCGCTCCGGTGAAGGTCGGCCAGACGGTCGAGGCGAACGCGCCGACCGAGCTGGTGCAGTACGGGTTCGAGGCGGGCCAGAAGGTCACGGTCCTCTACCTGCCGACGGGTGCCGCGGACGTGGCCCAGGACCCGGGGACGGGCTCCGATCAGAGCGCCGGTGCCGATGAGGGCGAGACAGACACCGGCGCGGGCGGTTCGCCGGGCACGGATCCCGTGGACGGCAGCGTCGACCTCGCCAACCAGAGCGCCTACGGGATCGTGGACTTCGACCGTTCGTTCCCGATCGGGATCCTCGCGCTCACGTTCGCGGTCCTGGTGGTGGTGGTCGCCCGATGGCGCGGGCTCGCCGCACTTGCAGGCCTCGCCGTGGCGCTGGTCACGGTGGGCTACTTCACGGTGCCCGCGCTGCTCGAGGGCCGCTCGGCGATCGGCGTCGCGCTCGTGACCGCGGTCGCGGTCATGTTCGTGACCCTGTACCTCGCGCACGGGTTCAGCATCCGCACGTCCACGGCTCTGCTCGGCACGCTGGCCGGGATCGCGATCGCAGCGACGCTCGCCTGGTGGGCGTCCGGGGCCGCCCAGGTCACGGGAGCGACGAGCGAGGAGTCCTACTGGCTGCCGAGCCAGGCGCCTCACGTGAACCTCGCGGGGGTGGCGCTGTGCGGGATGATCCTCGCCGGCCTCGGCGCGCTCAACGACGTCACGATCACGCAGGCGTCGTCGGTCTGGGAGCTTCGGGCCCTCGCACCGGACACGAGCCGTCGGGCGCTGTTCACGTCCGCGCTGCGGATCGGGCGGGACCACATCGCGTCGACGGTCTACACGATCGCGTTCGCCTACCTCGGCGCCTCGCTGCCGCTTCTGCTCGCCGTCTGGCTGCAGGAGCAGCCGCTCTCGCTCTCGCTCACGACCGGGTCGATCGTCGAGGAGATCGTGCGCACGCTCGTCGGGACCATCGGGCTCGTGCTCGCGATCCCGCTCACCACGGCGATCGCGGCGATCTGCGTGCCCGCGGGACCGGCGGTCCGCAGCGCCCGTCGGCCTGACGCCGGCCGGGCCGGCACGGCGCAGGGGGCCGTCCCACCCCCGGTAGACTCGGCCGCGGCGATGGATCCCGCCGAGGCCACCGTCGTCGGTACCGGCCGGACGAGCGACAGCGAGTTCTGGTCCGACCGGCGAGGCCGCGCCTGAACCGCCTTCCGGCTGATGGTTCCTGTCTGCACCGTTCTGCGCGGATGGGAGGGCCATGCCACGTCGGACCCGTCGGCCGCACCACCTCAACCCCCTCCTGCTGCTGGTCGTCGCGATCGGTGGCGGCCTCGGGACGTGCGCACGCTACGGGCTGACGAAGATCCTCCTCCCCGAGCACGGGCTCCCCGTCGCGACGCTCACGGCCAACGTCGTCGGCGCGTTCCTGCTGGGCGTGCTGCTCGAGCTGCTCGTCCGCGCGGGCCGGGAGACGCGCGGTCGGCGGTTGCTGCGCCTCGGTGTCGGCACGGGATTCATGGGTGGGTTCACGACCTTCTCCAGCCTGGCCCTCGAGGTCGAGCGACTGCTGCAGGACGGGCGCGCCGGGCTGGCGCTCGCGTACGGGGTGGGCAGCGTCGTCGTCGGCTTCGTGGTGTGCCTCGCGGGCGTGCTGCTGGCCGCGCGGCACCACCGGCGGCTCGCCGTGCTGCTGCCCCGGGACCCCGACGCCCCGGAGCTGGAGCAGTGAGCGGCAGCCTCGCCTGGGTGCTCGTCTGCGTGCTCGGCGGCGTCGGCGCGGTCGCGCGGTTCGTCGTCGACGGCTCGATCAAGGGCCGCTGGGCCCACGCGTTCCCGGTCGCGACGTTCACGATCAACGTGACCGGGTCGTTCGTGATCGGCGTCCTCGCCGGTGCGCAGGCGTACGGGCCGCTCGGCGCGAACGGCTACCTGCTCCTCGCCACCGGGTTCTGCGGCGGGTACACGACGTTCTCGACGGCGATGGTGGAGACCGTGCGCCTCGTCCAGGCCGGCGACGTGCGCCGGGCCGTCGGGAGCGGGCTCGGGACCCTGCTCGTCTGCGTCGGCGCCGCGGCCCTCGGGGTCGGGCTGGCGTCGCTCGTCTGGTGACGGCGGCGACGGTCGGCCGTGGCGCTGCTGTGAGCGGAACGACCGGCGCGTGGCCGGTGCCGTCGTGTTGACTCGACCCATGAGACGCGTGCTGGTGCTGGGTGGGACGGGCTGGCTCGGCCGTGAGATCGCGGCACGGGCCGTGGCGGGCGGGGCCGAGGTGGTGTGCCTCGCCCGGGGCCGCTCGGGCGAGGCGCCCGCGGGCGCGCGCCTCGTCGTCGCCGACCGGTCCGAGCCGACCGCCTACGACGCCCTCGACGGACCGTGGGACGACGTCGTGGAGCTCTCGCACGCCCCAGCGCTGGTGGAGCCGGCCATCGCGGCGCTCGCGGGCCGCGCCCGGCACTGGACCCTGGTCTCGACGGTCTCCGTCTACCGGCGTCACGACGTGCCCGGCGCGGACGAGTCGGCAGAGGTCGTGGAGCCCGAGGACCTCACCGACTACGGGCAAGCGAAGGTGGCGGCCGAACGGGCCACCGCGGCCGTGCTGGGCGACCGGCTGCTCGTGGTCCGGCCGGGCCTGATCGCCGGTCCCGGCGACCCGAGCGACCGCTTCGGGTACTGGCCGGCGCGCCTGAGCCGCGGCGGCCGGGTGCTCGCGCCCGCGAACGTCGGCGGGTACGTGCAGGTGATCGACGTGGGCGACCTCGCGGCCTGGACCGCGGACGCCGGGCGGCGAGGCCTCACCGGGACCGTCGACGCGGTCGGAGAGAGCCACCGGTGGGACGACTTCCTGGCGACCGTCGCGCGCGTCACCGCCTTCGACGGCGAAGTCGTGGCCGCTGACGACGACTGGCTGGTGGCGCACGACGTCGGGTACTGGGCCGGGCCGCGCTCCCTCCCGCTCTGGCTGCCGGGCTCCGAGGCCGCGCTCGCGCGGCGCAGCAACGCGGCCTTCCGGGCCGCCGGGGGTGTCGTCCGGCCGTTGGCCGAGACGGTGGCGCGGGCCCTCGACGACGAGCGGTCGCGTGGCGTCGACCGTCCGCGGCGCTCGGGGCTCGCCGCGGACGAGGAGACCGAGCTGCTGGGGCTGCTGGCTCCGTGAGCCCGGCGGGGGTGCGCGCGGGAGCCGTCAGCGTGGCCGCAGCCGCTGGGTGACGAACAGCGCGGCCCGGTCGAGCGCCTCGTCCGCCTCGTCGAGCGTGCCGGCGTAGGCCTGGAACACGTGAGGGACGTCGTCAGTGATGTCCAGCACGACGTCCACGCCGGCGTCCCTGGCGCGGTCCGCGAGCCGGACGGCGTCGTCGAGCAAGAGCTCGTTCGTCCCCACCTGGAGGAGCAGGGGTGGGAGGCCGGCGAGGTCGGCGTGCACCGCGGGTGCCGCGAGCGGCTGCGCCGCGTCCTGCCCGGCGAGGTAGAGGGCGCCCGTCCGCTCGACGGCCGCACGCGTGAAGAACGGGTCGACGCCCTCCTTGCTCGTCATCGACGTCCCGGTCCGCGCGTGGTCCAGGCCGGGGGAGAACGCGACGATCCCCGCGGGCAGCGGCAGCCCGGCGTCGCGGGCTGCGAGCGTCGTCGTGACGGCGAGCCCGCCGCCGGCGGAGTCGCCCGCGAGCACGACGGACGCCGGGTCGACGCCCGCGTCGAGCAGGGCCCGCCAGGCGGCGACGCCGTCCTCGATCGCGGCCGGGAACGGGTGCTCGGGTGCGAGCCGATAGTCCAGGGAGACCGCACGGACGCCGGTGCGGCGCACGAGCTGCGCGGTGATCGGCATCGCGGTGGTGGGCGACCCGAGCGCGAAGGAACCGCCGTGGAAGTAGAGGATCGTCCCCGGGGCGGCCTCACCCGCCGGCTCGACGACGACGGCCGGTCGCCCGCCGAGCGAGGCCGGGGTGCGGCGGGTGTCGTCCGGGACGGGGAACGAGGCCATGAAGGCGGCGAAACCCGCCCGCTGCTCCTCGATCGACGCGGCGCCCGACGGTTGCGGCGCCTGCCGGAGCCGCGCGTCGAGCTCTCGTCGCTGCTGCCTGCTCACGAGACCTCCTGAGATGATCGTTGCCGTGGAAGTAGATGCCACGGCAGCTAGATATAGACTCTATGCCGTGGCATCCACATCTGCAAACGACGCCCGGGCGGCGTTCTTCGACGACCTCGTCCGCTGCGAGACGCGCCTCTACAACGCGGTCGGCGATCGCCTGAGCTCCGAGCACGGCATCAGCACGGCCCAGTACGAGCTCCTGAAGCACCTCGCCCGGCACCCCCGGGCACGCGTCGCGGACCTCGCGGCGGCCTTCGCGGCCGGGGTCGGCGCCGTCAGCAAGATGGTCGACCGGCTGGAGGGGCGCGACCTGGTCCGCCGCGTCCCCAACCCCGACGACCGCCGCTCGTCGCTGATCGATCTCACCGCGGGCGGGACCGCCCTGGTCGCGGACGCCGGACGCTCGTTCGACGCTCGGCTCCGGGACCTGCTCGCGGTGCTCGACGCGGACGAGGTCGACGCCGTCGTCGGGGTGCTCGGCACGCTTCGTCGCTCGCTCGAGGACGGGCGCGTGGGCATCCCGGTCGGTTGACCGCCGCTCCCGGCCGGATCTCCGGCCCGCGGTGTCGTCAGCGGCCGCGCGCGGGCATGTCCGGGCCGAGCAGTCGCTCGAGCAGGCTCCCGAGCCTGTCGCGGTCGGCCGCGTCGAGCGCGCCGAGCGAGGTCGCGAGGACGTCATCCGCCTCGCGCTGCCCGGCGACACGCAGACGCTCGCCGGTGGGGGTGATGCGGTGTCGCACGGCCCGGCCCGGGCCCTCCGCGCGCTCGATCAGGTCCCGCGCGACCATGCGCGCCGCCAGCGTGCCCATCGACTGGTCGGTCTGGAACGTGAGCACGGCGAGCTCGTGGAGCGAGGCGTCGGGCCGGCCGTGCAGGTGCCGCAGCGCGTCCCACTGGGCGAGGGACAGGCCGAGCGGGGCGAGGCGCGTCTCGAGCGCGCGGTGGTGGCGTGTCTGCAGCCGCTTGATCGCGAGACCGATCTGGCCGGCGTCGTAGATGGTCCCGTCTGCCATGACCTCATCGTATCAGGTTGTTGATATAAACATGTTGATATAGCGTCGGCGACATGATCATCGACTCCGTCCCCCTGGCCCTGTCGGACGTCGGCACCGGCGCGCCGGTCCTCCTCCTGCACGGGGGCGGCGGCCCCGGCACGGTCGCCCCGTTCGTCCCGCTCCTGGCCGAGCGACTCGCCGCGGCCCGGGTCCTCGTCCCCACGCACCCCGGCTTCGCCGGCACCGAGCGGCCCGACGGTCTCACGACGATCCCGCAGCTCGCCGAGCTGTACGTCCGGCTCATGGACGAGCTCGACCTCCAGGACGTCACGGTCGTCGGGAGCTCGATCGGGGGATGGATCGCCCTGGAGCTCGCGCTCGCCCGCTCCCCGCGCGTCGCACGCGTCGCGCTCGTCGACTCGGTGGGCATCGACGTGCCCGGCCACCCCGTCGCCGACTTCTTCTCCCTGACGTTCCCCGAGCTGGCCCGGCTCAGCTACCACGACCCCGAGCGCTTCCGCGTCGACCCCGACGCGCTCCCGCCCGAGGCGCGCGAGGTCCTCGCCGCCAACCGGGCGGCCCTCGGCGTCTACGCCGGCCCGGGCATGACCGACTCGACGCTGCTCGCACGGCTCGTCGGCGTGACCGTGCCGACGCTCGCCGTCTGGGGCGAGGACGACCGCATCGTCGACCCGGGCTACGGGCGAGCGCTCGCCGACGCGATCCCGGGCGCCCGCTTCGAACTGTTGCCTCGCACCGGCCACCTGCCCCAGCTGGAGACGCCCGAGGCCGTGGCCGACGCGCTCGCCCGCTTCGCCGGCTGAGGTCGCGGGGGCTCAGTTCCAGAGCGTGAGCTTGTCGGGGTTCACCACCATCCGGAGCTCGTGCACCCTTCCGGCGCGCACGTCGAGCGTCACGACACCGAAGATGCGGCCCTCGTCCCAGAGGGCGAAGCCGAGGCCGTCCGGCGTCTCCTGCTCGAGGACGGCCGCGCCCGGGTTCTTCACCAGCGCACCGAGGAGGAACCGCGCGACCCGGTCCGCGCCCACGACGGCCTTGCGCGCCGCCGACACCACGCCGCCGCCGTCGGAACGCAGCTCCACCCGCGGGTCGAGCACCGCGACCAGGCTCGCGAGGTCGCCCGTCCGCGCCGCGGCGCCGAAGGCACGGACGGCGTCGTCGTGCTCGGTGCGGGACACGCGTCGGCTGCGGCTCTGCTGCACCCGGCGACGCGCCGACGTCGCGAGCTGGCGGCACGCCGCAGGCGAACGGCCCACGACCTCCGCCACCTCGTCGAAGGGCAGCGCGAACACGTCGTGGAGCACGAACGCCACGCGCTCCGCGGGGGTCATCGACTCGAGCACCACGAGCAGGGCCGTGCTGACCGAGTCGTCGAGGGTCACGCGGTCGGCAGGGTCCTCCGGTGCGGGCGGCGCGGCCGGGAAGGCGTGCGCCGGTACCGGCTCGGGGAGCCACGGTCCGACGTACCGCTCGCGGCGACGGCGCGCCGAGTCGAGCACGTTGAGGCACACGCGGCTCGCGGCCCGCGTCAGCCACGCCTGGGGCACCTCGACGGCGTCGCGCTCCTCGGGGCTCAGCCGGTACCAGCGCACGTACGTCTCCTGGACCGCGTCCTCGGCCTCCGCCACGGTCCCGAGCATGCGGAACGCGAGCGAGAGCAGGTGGCGGCGCTCGGACAGCACGTCCGCGGCCGGGCCGTCGGGTTCGTCGGGGGTCATCGGTTCCTCCTCCACCCCTATCAGACCGCGCGGGCGGCCGATCCGTGAGGCCGGACCTCACATTCCTGCCCGCTACGCGGTCAGAGGGGCATGAACACACGACTACGTCGGGTCCTCCTGGGCGTCGCGACGGCCCTCGGCTTCTACGTCGGCGTCTGGGCCGCCTTCTTCCCTGAAGCGTTCTACCGGTCGTTCCCGGGCTTCGGCCTGCACTGGATCGACGCTGCGGGGCCCTACGACGAGCACCTCGTCCGCGACGTCGGCGGCCTCTACCTCGGCCTCGCGGTCGCGGGTGTCGCGGCGATCGTCAGCCGCTCCGCGGCACCGGGCCGCGTCGTCGGCCTCGCCTGGGCGGTGTTCGGCATCCTGCACTTCGCGTACCACGTGCAGCACCTCGAGGGCTCCGCGCTCGACGTCGTCGGGAACGTCGTGAGCCTCACGCTCAGCGCCGCGCTCGGTCTGGCGCTCCTCCTGCCCCCGCGGACGCGGGTCGAGCTCGTGGCGGTGGTCCGATGAGGATCGCGGTCGCCGGCGGGACCGGCACGCTCGGACGTCACGTCGTGGACGCGCTCCGCGCGGCCGGCCACGACCCGGTGTCGCTCAGCCGGAGCTCGGGCGCCGACCTGGTCCGGGGAGAGGGCCTCACCGACCTGCTGCGGGGCGTGGACGCCGTCGTCGACGCGTCGTCCGTGAGCAGCACCACGGCGAAGGCGTCCGTCGCCTTCTTCGGCGCGGTCACGCGGAACCTGCTCCGTGCGGAACAGGAGGTAGGAGTCCCGCACCACGTCGCCGTCTCGATCGTCGGGGCCGCGACGGTCCGTGCGAACTACTACGCGGGCAAGGCCCTCCAGGAGGACCTCGTCATGGCCGCACCGGGGGGCTGGTCGTTGCTGCGGGCCACGCAGTTCCACGAGTTCGCCGCCCAGCTCGTCGAGCACGGCAAGGTCGGCCCGTTCCAGGTCGTGCCGACGATGCGCTCGCAGCCGATAGCGGCCGCCGAGGTCGCGGCCGAGCTCGCCGCGATCGCCGTCGGGGACCCCCGGGGCCTCGAGCCCGACCTGGCCGGCCCGCGCGAGGAGCGCATGGCCGACCTGGTCCGGCGGTACCTGCGGGCGCGGGGGCGTGGCGGCCGGGTCCTCGAGGTCCCGATCCCCGGAGCCTGGGGCCGCGGGATGCGGGACGGCTCGCTGCTGCCCGACGCCGGCGCCCGCCTCGGGAGCCAGACCTTCGACGCCTGGCTCGCCGGCACGGTCGGAGCTCCGGACGAGCCGTGAGGAGGGCCGTCGACCGACGCGCGCCGGGTCCACCAGCGGGTGGACTTATCACCGATAAGTCCAGAGATGGTGGACCTTCGAGCCGAACGCGAGCGTGCCGGGCTGAGGCAGGTGCGTCCGGCAGAGCTCGTCGGGATCGCGCGGCCCTGCCGCTCGTCGACCTGCCGGCGCACACGGTTCCAGATGCGTGGCTCCACCTGCCACTCGTCGAACAGGATCGGTGTCGGGTTGTCGAAGGGCCGGCCGGGAGCGAGCTGGACAGCGGTGCGGGCGGCGTCAGCCTCGTCGAGGTGGAAGGTGGTTCTTGCGACACGACTCGCGGTGGCGGTCTTTCCGCATGCCTTCGGCCCTTCGATCAGGACCGCCCCGACGGTGCGGAGACGTCGCGCGAGCGCGTCGTCGGCCGCGCGAGGCAGATAGGTGGGCACCGCGTGCTCAGGTGACCGTCTGCAGCTCGTCCCTGTGGCTGTCGGACGCGGCGACCCCGCGCGACCGGGTGCTACAGGTCGCCCTGACGCTGCAGCCAGCGCATGACGCCCCAACCGATCGGGATGCGGGCCCAGTAGGTCGCGACGCGGAACAGCACGACGACGGACGTCGCGATCGGCGCCGACACCCCCGCCGTCGTGAGCCCGAGGATCAGGGCGGCCTCGATGGCGCCGATGCCGCCCGGCGTCGGGACGGCGGACCCCGCCGCGTTGCCCACCAGGTAGATCACCGCGACGTCGACGAGGTTGAGGCTCTGCCCGAACGCGGCGAGCGCGGCGTCGAACGCGAGCACGTAGCCCATCGACAGCAGCACGTTGCCGCCGACGCCCAGCAGGAGCCGGCTCGGCTGGCTGAGCATCTGCGACAGGCGAGGCCACACCTGCGAGAGGGTCGGGCCGATGCGGTGCATGATCCACCGCCGCACCCCCGGCACCAGGAGCGTCGACGCGGCCAGCGCGGCGAGCCCGCCGATCGCGACCATCACCGTGGTCGACGGCAGCGAGACGAGCGCACCCCCGTCGCCCGACGCCAGCGACAGCACCAGCAGGATCGCGACCGTCACGGCGAACTGCGTGAGCTGCACGAGGGCGACGGTCGCGAGCGCCAACGACGTGGACACGCCGCGCTTGGTGAGCAGCCGCAGGTTGAGCGCGGCCGGGCCGATGCCCGCGGGGGCGGCGAGCGCCACGAACGAGCCGGCGATCTGCGTGAGGAACGTCCGGATCCACGGGATCTTGACGGGCGAGAACGCGACGAGCGTGAGCGCGGCACCGATCCACGTGAGGATGCCCAGGGCGAACGTCGCGACGGCCCACAGCGGGTTCGCGTCGGCGATCGCGGACGTGATCTCGTCGGCGTTGATCGTCGTGATGATCACGGCGACCGCGACGATCGTCAGGGTGAGCGTGATGATCGTCCGCACGGAGAACCGGGTGATGTTCTCGGGCTCGAGGTCGGCCTCGGGCATCCGGTCGACGATCTCCGCGCGGAGCTGCTTGAGGATCTCCTTGTCGTTGCGGACCTCCTCCCGCGTCGACGCGGGCAGCGCGATCGACTGGAGGATCGGCCCGACGGTCTCGAGGTCGGCGGCGCTGAGCGCCCGGGCCGCCGACTCGACGGCCCTGCGCGGCCCCACGGCGAGCGCGAGCAGCGCGAGCATCTGCGCGAGGTCGAGGCGCCGCGCGAGCTCGGGCGAGGCGACCTCCCCGGACTCCCACCCGCTCAACCAGACGTGCGGCGCCTCGCCGTGCCCGGACCCGACGAGGACGACGTCGGACGTGAGCGCCCGGTGCGTGAGCCCCGCCTCGTGGGCCTTGCGCAGCTGCGTCCACGCGTCCGCGAGGACGTCGTCGCCGAGGAGGTCGTGGTCGACGTCGCGCAGCGACACGATGCCGTCGACGTGCTCCTGCACGAGCAGCATGGAGTCCACGGACTCCGCGACGCCGAGGAGCCGGGGAGTCCGGACGCCGGCGGACGCCGCGGCGTAGCTGAGGAGCGCCGCCCGCTCGGCCGCCGCGCGCAGCGAGATCGCCGTCCGCGTCTCGAGCCCTCGGAGCCGCAGCGAGCGCCACAGCCGGGTGAGCGAGCCGACCACCTGCCGGTCGCCGTCGAGCACGACGACGTCCCGCCGGACGCCGTCCGACGTGAAGAGCGCGTAGACGCGGTTGTCGCCGGCGCGGGTCAGCGCGACGGCGGCGGGGTCCCACGTCGCGACGATCGCCTCGGCCGGGTGCCGCACGGTCTGGGCGACCGACGGGTGCTCGCCGGTGCGCAGGTCCGCGACGTCGACCTCGCCCGTCACGTGCCCGTCGGCGACGCTCGTGACCTGCTGGCGGCGCAGGACGCCCTGGGGGTCGGCGACGTCGCGCACCCGCACGAGGTAGGTGGGCGCGAAGCCCGCCCGCCGCACGCCGTCGACGAGGTCGGGCCCGTACGCGCGCTCGCTGCGCACCCCGGAGAGGTAGCGGACGCCCTGACCGGCCATCCGGCCCAGCAGCAGGACGACGATCGCGCCGGGCAGCGTGATCTGCGCCGTCACGAAGACGACGGCCAGCGCCACCCAGAGCAGGTTCCACGACCACTTCACGGTCCGTCGGCGCGAGCGCGGGCCGGCGACCGTGAGCAGGGCCGCGATGCCGGCGACGTACCCGGGCAGGACGACCCCGTACGTGCTGCCCGTCCACACGCTCAGCCCGGAGATCATCTCGTCCGAACCCCAGGCGCGGATCGCGGCGTCGGCGGCGACGGAGAGCAGCAGCCCGGCGACGCCGGCGGCCAGCGACTCGAGCATCTGCCGGCCCAGGCGCCGGACCGCGAGCTCCGTCAGGACGGCGAGGGGAACGAACACGGTGACGAGCCCCTCGAGCACGGCGACCGGCACCACGAGGATCCGGGCGAGCAGGCTCGAGAACCCGTGGACGTCCTGGGCGACGCCCTCCGTCGTGCCGTGCGCGTACACCGCGAGGAAGAGCACGACGACGATCCCGAGCGCCGACAGGACCGCTCCGACCGCGTCGCTCGGGTGGCGCACACGCATGGCGGGCGTGTCGACGACGCGCACCACCTCGTCGTCGCGCGCGGGGCCGGGCATGCGCCGAGTCTAGGTCGGACCGGTGTTCCCGCCCGGGACGAGCGGGGTCGTGTCTCGGGTGGCTCGTCCGCTCGCGGACGCGTCGTCGGGCGAGCGGACAGGCCCGTCGGTAGCGTGGCGAGCATGACAGCGACGACGCCGGACGGGTCGCAGCCCGACGAGCCCCACGAGGGTGGGACCACCACGCCGGCGCAGACGCCGGCCGAGTTCCGGCGGGTGTGGCTCGTGGCGATCGTCCGCGGGGTGCTGCTGCTGGTGCTCGGCCTGCTGCTCCTCATCGACCCGGTGCGCAGCGACCTCGACCGGCTGCGCTGGGTGCTCGGCGCGTTCATGGTCGCGGACGGGCTCGTCGCCGCGCTCGCCGCCCTGTGGCACCGGAACCAGTCGAGCTGGCAGGTGTGGCTCACGCAGACCGCCGTCGACGTCGTCCTGGGCGTCGTGGTGCTGGTGTGGCCCGACCTGACCGCGAAGGCCCTGTACTACGTCCTCGCGGCGTGGGTGATCGCGCTCGGCGTGACGCTCATCGTCACGGCGGGCGTGCTCGCGCGGTCGCGAGACCTCGAGTGGTCGTGGACCCTGACGGCCGGGGTCGTCTCGTTCCTCTTCGGTGTCCTCCTGGTCTTCCGTCAGCCCGACAGCGACGTGCAGCAGACGACGGCCCTCGTGTTCGCGTTCTTCGCCTGGGTCGCGGGGGCGATCTACGTGGTGACCGGCTTCGCGACCCGGACGCTCGCGCTCGAGCTGCGGTCGCTGCGCGCGCAGCTCGCGGAGCGCGGGGTGGCGGCCGCCCCGGCGCGCCTCGTGCTCGGCGGCGTGGGGGAGGGCGCTCCGAGGCCGGCCCCCCGCCCGGCGCGGCCGGACCGGACGGCGGCGAAGGACCAGAAGGAGGCCGCGCCGTCGGGCCCGGAGAAGGAGGACGCGACGGAGCCCACGGACCGCCCGCAGCCCGAGCCCGGCGAGGGCAGCGGGAGCTGAGAGCCGGTCAGCGCGCCGGCGGTGCCGCGCAGCTCCCGTTCTCCGTGAGCACCGGGGCGAGCAGGCGGGTCTCGGCGGGCATGGGCTCGTCCTCGCGCTCGACAGCCATGGCGACCGCGATCCGGCCGATCTCGACGCTGGGCACGTCGATCACCGACAACGGGACGGCGAGGTGCTCGGCGAGGCCGCGGGGGCTGACGGCGAGCACGGACACGTCGTCGGGCACGGAGAGCCCGCGCCGGGCCAGAGCCTCCAGCACGCCGGGCAGCGCTGCCTCGTTGTGCACGACGATCGCGGTGAGGTCCTCGACCTCGTCGAACGCCCGCTCGACGGCAGCCGCCGCGCCCGGGTAGGTCGCCTCGCAGGCCACGACCGTGTGCCGCACACCCGCCCGCACGGCCTCGCCCCGGAAGCCGCCGATGATCCGCACCGCGTAGTTCGCGTTGCGTCGGACGGCCGAGGCGGGTGCACCGAGCAGGGCGACGCCGGTGTGCCCGTGGCCGCCGAGGTGCTGGACGGCGAGCCGTCCGGCGGCGCTGAAGTCGAGGTCGACGCACGCCAGCCCGTGCGTGTCGCTCGGCACGCCGATGAGGACCGCGGGCTGGCGGACCGCTTCCAGCAGGGGCAGCCGAGGGTCGTGGCGCTCGACGTCCATGAGCACGAGAGCGTCGACACGGGACCCGGCCGCGAGCCGCTGGACGGCGGCGACGTCGTCCTCGGTGATCACCAGGACGTCGTCGCCGTGGGTCCGTGCGGCGGCGATGACGCCCGTCACCACCTCCATGACGGTCGCGGAGTTCGTCTCGAGCGCCCGCAGCGGGACGACGAGACCGATGACGTCGGTCCGGTTGCTGGCGAGGGCCTGCGCACCCGCGTGCGGGCTGAAGCCGAGCTGACGGATCGCCTCGGCGACCCGCTCGCGCGTCGGCGTCGAGATGGGCCGCTTGCCCGACAGGGCATAGCTGACCGTGGAGACGGACACGCCCGCGAGCCGCGCGACGTCGGCGATCGTGGGCATGCGCCGAGCGTAGCCGCGGCCCGGCCCGCCCGCGTCAGTCGTTCTGGCCGATGAACACGTGCGGCCGGGACTGCGTGAGGTAGTCGGGGACCCAGGACGCGACCGCGCGGATCCGCTGGTTCCAGCCCGACAGCAGGACGAGGTGCACGCCGAGCCAGGCGAGGAACGCCGGGAACCCGCCGAGGAACACGCGCTGGCGGCCGAGCTCGGCGACGGCGGCGCCGCGCCCGATCATCGCCATGTAGCCGCGGTCGACGTAGCCGAACGGCTGCGGGGTCCCGCCCGCGCGGGTCGCGAGGATGTTCTTCGCCGCCCACTTCCCGGACTGCTTCGCGACCGAGCCGAGCTGGGGCAGGTGGTCCCCACGGGCGTCGGTGATGTTCGCGGCGTCGCCGAGCACGTACACGCCCTCGAAGCCCTCGACCGTGAGGTCGGGCCGGACGTCGATGCGACCGCCCCGTCCCTGCGGCAGCCCCGACTCGGCGAGCAGCGCCCCTGCCTTGAGGCCGCCCGCCCACACGACGAGGTCCGCGGGGAGCTTGTCGTCGCCGAGCGTCAGCCCGTCCGACGACACCGCCGTGACGGGCGCGCCCAGCGCGAGCGTGATGCCGCGCCGCTCGAGCTGGTCGGCCGTGTACTGCTGCGAGCGCTCCGAGAAGGGCATGAGCGGGTGGGGGAGCATGTCGACGAGCGCCACGGAGCTGCGGTCCGCGAGCTGCTTCGAGTAGAGCTCGGGGATGACGTAACGGATGTTCTCCGCGATCGCGCCCGCCGTCTCGACGCCCGTCGGGCCCGCGCCCACGACGGCGACCCGCACCGGAGTGCCGTCGGTGTCGGCCCGGTCGAACAGGTCGACGAGCGCGTTCCCGAGCTTGCGCGCGTCGTGCGCCGAGTACAGGGGGTACGTGAGCTCCTCGGCGCCGGGCGTGTTGAAGAAGTTCGGGACCGCGCCGCACGCCACCACGAGCGAGGGCGCCTGGAACGTGTCCCCGTCGGCCGTCGTCACGGACCGCTGGGCCGCGTCGATCTTCGTGACCTCGGTGCGCAGCACCCGCACCGCCGGGAGCCGGCGGAAGATCGAGCGCAGCGGGCGCGCGATCGCGGACTCCCCGACCTGCGCCGTCGCGAGCTGGTAGAGGAGCGGCTGGAACTGCGTGTAGCCGTTCGTGTCGAGCAAGAGCGTGCGCACCCCCGCCCGACCGAGCTCCAGGGCGGCCGCGACGCCCGCGAAGCCGCCTCCCACCACGATGACGTCAGGTTCCATCTGCGCTGCTGCCATGACTCGACCGTACGACCACGGGCGCGCGGCTGCTTCTTCGGCGCGTCGCAAAGCCGGGCGTCGGCGGACGTCCGTCCCTCGGCGGCTCAGGCGAGGCCGAGCGACTCCTTCCAGCTCTGCGGGAGCAGGGCGTACCCGACGAACGACACGATGTCGAGGATCGTGTGCGTGACCACGAGCGGCATGACGCGGCGCCCGCCTCGGCGCGACGTGTAGAACCAGGAGAACAGCACGCCCATCGCCATGTTCCCGAAGAACGGGCCCCAGCCCTGGTAGAGGTGGTACGAGCCGCGCAGCACGGAGCTCGACACGACGAACTTCACGCGCCCCCAGCCGAGGTCGGTCAGACGCTCGTGGAGGTACCCGACGACGATGATCTCCTCGAGCAGCGCGTTCATGATCGCTCGGGCCACGAGGATCGGGACCGTCCACCAGTAGGAGCTCAGGGCGGACGCCTGGACCTCGACGGTGATGCCGATCGCCCTGCCGAGCACGTAGAACGCGAGCCCCGGGATGCCGATGACGGCCGCGAGGCCCACGCCCCACGCGAGGTCCTTGCCCGGTCGGTGCAGGTCGAAGCCGATCGCTCGCGTGGCCGAGCGGCCCCGGTTCGACAGCAGGTACAGCGCGAGGACCACCGGCGCGAGCGCGAACACGATGCTCAGGACCTGGTACGTGAGGTCCAGGTACGGGCGGGCGGACTGGCTCGTGTTGATGGCCGTCGTCCGGCCCTTGAGCGGCCCCTGCGAGAGGGCCGCGACCAGCGCCACGATCGCGTACACCGCCGACTGGCCGAGGCTCAGGCCGAGCAGGATCCAGATCTCCGCGACGATCCGGGGCCGGCGCAGCCACGGCGGCGTCGACGTGGGCGACGCCACAGCAGGGGGAGGGGGCGTCGTCGTCATGCTGCGGTTATAGCACTGCGACCTGCCCTTCCGCGGTGCCCGGTGCACGGGTCGTCCACACGATCGTCACCCCGTGCGTGCGACGTCACCGGGCAACCACCCGAGGCCGTGCGTACCGTGGAACGGACGTCCTTCGAGGACCCCGGAACCTGCCCGCGCACCGACCCGAAACACCCTGTGACGCCTCGTACCCAGCCTCTTCCCCCTGTCCCCGACCACGACGACGACGTCACCCCCACCCGGTCCCTGCCGCCCTCCATCCCGCCCCGGCGGGCCGTCGGCGCGCACCCGCAGTCCCGGTCCGCCCGCCCGACGGCGCAGGCGTCCGCCGGGCGCACCGCGCTGCCCACGACGGCGGTGCCGGTCCGCACGCACGCTCCCGGCGGCTCCCGTCCGACGCCCGGCACGCACGTCCCCGACGCGCACGCCGCCGACGAGGTCGCGGAGCGCATCGAGGAGCGCGCTCCCCGACCGTCGGTCGTCCAGATCACGGGGTCGGCGCTCGCGGCCGTCTCGTCGACGCTGCTGCTGTCGTACCTCGGGGTCGCGGGGACCATCGTCGGGGCGGGCATCGCGTCGGTCCTGACCGTGCTCGGGAACTTCGTCTACCAGCGGTCGATGCTGCGCGCGCACCAGAAGGTCGCGACGGCGCTCCGCACGGGCGCGCGGCTCGGCGCGGGGGCGACGGCGGCCGAGGCCGCGGCGGTTGCGCCGTCGGCGACGCCCCCCGCCGAGATACCGAGAAACGGCCGAGATACCGATGCAGGCTCGGTATCTCGAGCGAATCTCGGTATCTCGCCGGACCAGGATGCGCCGGAGGCCCGGAAGCGGCGTCAGCGCCGTCGGCTCGTCGTCGCGGCGATCGCGCTGTTCGCGGCGATCGTGTCGGTGGTGACGGTCGTCGAGCTGGTCGTCGGCAAGCCGCTGTCCAACCTGCTGCACGGCACCGAGGGCTCGGGCACGAGCATCTCCGACGTCACGCGCCACCGCGGCGACGGCGGCGGCAGCGTGCCCGCCCCGACGTCGACCACGACGACCGACCCGAGCGACGAGGACTCGTCCCGCTCGGGTTCGACGGGTGGCGGGTCGAACGACGGCACGACGCCGACCCCGCAGCCCACGACGACGCCCGACGGCTCGACGGGAAGCGGCACGGGGTCGACCGGCCCCGGCGCGGGCGACGGCACCGGCGGGTCGACCGGCTCGGACGGGTCGACGGGTTCGGACTCGTCCGGCTCGACGGGCTCGGGCACGCAGGACGGCACGTCGACCGGCGACGAGGGCTCCACGGGTTCCGACGGGTCCGGCGAGACGTCGGGCGGCTCCGGTTCGACGGAGCCGACGAGCCCGGCGACGACGGAGCCCACGACCTCCTCGGACGCCGCCCGGGCGGCGGCCTCGACTGGCTCCGCCACAGGGGTCGAGAGCTCAGGTGGCTCGGGCTCGTAGACCGAGCTGGCGCGGCCCGACCCGGTCGAACGTCGGGTGGCGCCGTGACCGTCAGGATCTGCCTCGAACGTTGGGCCTGCGCGCCGTTCGGCCGCCGTCACGAGTTGGCGCTGCCCCCTGCCCGTCCTCCCCGTAACCCGCGCCGAGGCTAGACCGGCGACCATCGAGAACGTTCAAAACTCCAGGGGGTCAGTCCTGGTGGTCCGATACTTGGTGTCGCCAGACTATTGCCTATGCGCCGGAAGTGTCGCTACTGTGACATCGGTTCCGCTCTTGGCAGTGCAGCGCAGGAGCCGTCCTGAATATTCGCTAGGGCAGGCACTGGTTGGAACCATGCGGGTGTCAATGCAAATCTCGGAACGTCGGGCAGTGCTGCCGACACATACACGGCCGGAAACTATTCCACTCAAACGTGGTACGGGCTTTATACCCCGTCAGGTATCCGCGGGCTCAATCGTACGTTCAAGATCCAAGTAAACGCGACAACCTTGGCGAGGGACGCGGGAGCGAACCTCGTCACGTGGGCGCAGAGCACGACGACTCACGAACTCGGCCACGGCCTTAGCTTAGCCGACGATCCGAACACTTCGGCATCGTCGCTCATGAAGCACAACCGCAACCGCACGACGGTCGGATCTCCCACCGCCTATGACAAGTCAGAGGTATTGAGGATCTACAAGTGAAGAAATATCTCATCCTGATGGGAATCGCGACGGGCAGTCCTGCTCGGCGGCTGTGCGTCCAGTCCAGTGTCATCCAAAGCGATCCCAGTGGCATCGGGCCCGCCGGTCGTCTATGAGGCGGACTATCCCGAGTATGGGTCGCTTGCAGGTGCTGCCGGCGCTGCGGGAGACGTTGTACCTGGGGAAATCGTCGGCAAACGGACGGAGCTCATTTACCCGGACGCACCCTCCGGTGATCCGAATCTGTTGACGAATCCCCAGGCAGGCGTTTCCGCAAACGAGATTGCGCAGATCCCGCCGGTTGTCACGACCGTTTTCGACGTCAGGGTGACCTCGGTGCTTGAGGGCGACGTTGTTGTCGGCGACACGATTCAGGTTAGTCAACTTGGCGGCGCATACGACGGTGCCACGTACGTCGAGAAGGATACGCCCGCGCTAGAGCAAGGGAATTCCTACTTGCTGCTCCTCGCTGATCACGGCCCAGGGAGCCCATACGATCTTGTCAACCCCTCGCAAGCTATCTACGTCGAAGAGGTCGCTGGACAGTACTCAGCGCTGAATGGCAACGGCTTCGCAGGCGTGTCTCGCTCGTCGATCGAGAAGGCGGCAGCCTCGGGTCGATAGCCATCACGATCCCCTGCGAGTTGTCGTTGCTAAACGAGGACTTGTCGGCCGGGATCAAGTCGTGTTCCCGCGGTGAGCTCGTCGAATTGCCGGTCGCAGACTGAGGCAAGATGCCAACTTCACAGGAAGGGCAGAGACGTGAACGATGTTGTGACGACGAGGGGGGGTGCGTCGGGCGCAGTTCCTCGCGTCCGTCGGGCCGTTTGGATTGCTCTCGTCGGCGTGCCTGTCGCTGCGGCTCTCATCGTGTTGATCGTGATTTCTCGCGGCCTCACAGCCCACTCGCCGGCGGCCGACGAGCCGTATTATGGAAGCGCCAAGTCGCTTCGGGAGGCATCGGACGTTGTGGTGTTGGGCATGGTCCGGTCGTCCGACTCGTCAGAAGGTCCTGGCGCGGTGCGCACCGTGATCTCTGTCGATGCATTCACCGGAGATGCTACTGACGGCACCTTGGTGGTGACGCATCCGTCGGCCGCGGCGCAGCCTGGCATGGACTTGAGGAAGGGCGCCGAGTACGTGCTCCTGCTCGACCGCACCGGTCCCGGCGAGTACGTGCTGGTGAACATCGGGCAGGGTGCACTGCCGGTCGTCGACGGCAAGATCTCCACGTCCACGGTTCTTGGCCCGGAAGTTCTCGGAGATCTGGGGCTGCGTGGTTTCTCCACGGGTGCGAATGCGACCGGGGCGCAGGGGGACGCGACCTCCTGAGCCGTCGACACCCCCGCCGAGCAAGAAGGTCCGGCGCCGAGCAAGCAGCTTCTGGCCGCTTGCTCGGCGCCGGACCTTCTTGCTCGGGGTGGACGTCCGCCGCTCAGCCTGCGCGGCGCAGCCGCAACGAGTTCCCGACGACGAGCACCGAGCTCGCCGCCATCGCCGCCCCCGCGATCATCGGGTTGAGCAGGCCCGCCGCGGCGAGGGGGATCGCCGCCACGTTGTACGCGAACGCCCAGAACAGGTTCTGCTTGATCACGCGCAGCGTGCGTCGCGACAGCCGGATGGCCGTCGCCGCGACCTGCAGGTCGCCGCGGACGAGCGTGATGTCGCTCGCCTCGATCGCGACGTCCGTGCCGGTGCCCATCGCCAGGCCGAGGTCGGCCTGGGCGAGCGCCGCGGCGTCGTTGACGCCGTCGCCGACCATCGCGACGACCGCGCCCTCGCCCTGCAGCCGCTCGACGACCGCGACCTTGTCCTCGGGGCGGACGTCGGCGATCACGTCGTTCTCGGCGATGCCGACCGCGGTTGCGGCCGCGCGGGCCGACGGGGCGTTGTCCCCGGTGAGGAGCACGGGCCGCAGCCCGAGCTCGCGCAGCTGCCCGACGGCGTCCGCGGACGTCGGCTTGACGGTGTCGCGGAGCCGGATGACGCCGCGCGCGGCGCCGTCCCACGCCACGACGACGGCCGTCGCACCCGACTCCTGCGCGGCAGCGACAGCGTGCGCCACCTCGTCGCCGACCCTCACGCCCTGCTCAGCCAGCCACGCGGGGCGGCCGACGAGCACGTGGTGAGCGCCGCCGTCGTCGGGCAACGAACCGGACGCGAGGCTGACCGTGCCCTCGACGCCGCCGCCCGCGTGGTTGTGGAAGCCCGACACCTCCGGGAGCCCGGCCTCGCCGGCCTCCTGCCGGGCGGCCGCCGCGACGGCCTGGGCGATCGGGTGCTCGCTGAGCGCCTCGACGGCGCCGGCGTAGCGCAGCGCCTCGGACGACCCCGCCGAGTCAGCGGGTTCGTCGCGACTCAGCGGGAAGTCGTCGCTGACTCGCGACTTCTGCGGTGACTCGGCGCGGTCGGCGAGGGCGGGCGCGTCCACGCCCTCGACGCTCATTCGGCCCTCGGTGACGGCGCCCGTCTTGTCGAGGACCACCGTTTCGACGCGGCGCGTCTACTCGAGGATCTCCGGGCCCTT
>Ga0164241_10002270_pt1 | contig 21246 bp, 23 predicted proteins | sample OricomyardsoilBY_FD_108780 | JGI IMG/M metagenome (GOLD analysis project Ga0164241, IMG submission 108780) | Backyard soil microbial communities from Emeryville, California, USA - Original compost - Back yard soil (BY) | ecosystem: Environmental > Terrestrial > Soil > Unclassified | place: USA... | reverse complement strand
TGGATCGTCCCTCCCAGCTTCTCCGGCGCCACCCCCTGGCTCTCGCCGACGAGCACGTAGTAGGCGAGCAGGATCGCCGCCGGAGCGTTGATCGTCAGCGAGGCGGTGACGCCGCCGAGCGGGATGCCGGCGAAGAGCTGTTCCATGTCGTCGAGGCTGTCGACGGCGACGCCCTCGCGACCGACCTCGCCGAGGCTGCGCTCGTGGTCGGAGTCGTAGCCCATCAGGGTCGGCATGTCGAAGGCGGTCGAGAGCCCGGTCTGGCCGTGGTCGAGCAGGTAGTGGAAGCGCTCGTTGGTCTCCTCGACGGTGCCGAAGCCGGCGAACTGGCGCATCGTCCACAGCCGGCCGCGATACATCGACGGGTAGGGGCCGCGGGTGAAGGGGTACTCGCCGGGCTCGCCGACGCGCTGCTCGAGGTCGGGGTCGAGGTCCTCCTCGCGGTAGAGGGGCTCGATCTCCTGCCCGGAGATGGTCGAGAACTCGGCGTCGCGCTGTTTGAACTCGGGCTTGGCCCCCGGCTCAGCTGCCATCCCAGCAGTCTAGATGCGAGCGGCGCTATCGGCGCCGGGGAAAGCTCCGGGTCGGCGGCTTGCGGCGGGCGGCGACGCGGGAGGCGCCGAAGCCGGCGACCGTCGCCAGCAGCGTCACCGTGACCGCGACCAGGCGGCGGCCGAGGCGCTCGAAGCGCATCGTCTGCCAGCCCTCCTGCTTGGCCAGCTCGGCCAGCGGCGGATCCGGGTTGACCGCGACCGGGTTGCCGACGGCGCGCAGCATCGGCAGGTCCGAGAGCGCGTCCGAGTAGGCGTAGGAGGCCGCGAGGTCGATGTCGTGGCGCTCGGCGAACGACTGCATCGCCTCGACCTTGCCCGGCCCGTAGACGAAGGGCCCCTCGAAGCGGCCGGTGTAGTTGCCCTCGGCGTCGACCTCGTAGCGGGTGCCGATGCCGCCCTCCATCCCCAGCACCCGCGCCAGCGACTCGACCACGTCGTTACCGGCGGCGCTGACGATGAAGGCCGGCCGGCCGGCGTCCTGGTGGGCGTGGACCTCGTCCAGCATCTGCGGGAAGACCCGCGGCAGAACCGCGGCCATCACCTCCGGGCCCATGCGGTCGACGCTCTTCTCCGGGACGCCGCGGATCAGCTCGCGGGCGACCCGCAGCACCTCCCCGGTGCGCTCGTCGGTGGTCCCGCGCAGGCGGTAGCGCAGGTGCTCGAAGCCCCAGCTGGCGAGCTGGCGCCGGCTGACGATCCCGTGCCGGGCGGCGACGCGGGCGAACTGCATCCCGGACGACCCCGCCATCAGGGTCTTGTCCAGGTCGAAGAACGCCGCGCCGCGGCTCAAGCTAGCTCCCGGGTACTTCGATCACGATCGCGTCGCCCTGGCCGCCGCCGGAGCAGATTGCGGCGCATCCCAAGCCCCCGCCGCGCCGCTGCAGCTCGTGAACCAGAGCGCCGACGATGCGGGAGCCGGAGGCGCCGATCGGGTGGCCGAGGGCGATCGCGCCGCCGTTGACGTTGACCTTTTCCTCGTCGACGCCGAGCATCCGCACCGAGTTGAGGGCGACCGAGGCGAAGGCCTCGTTGATCTCCCAGAGGTCGACGTCCGCGGGGGACTTACCGATCTTCTCCAGCGCCTGCTTGGCGGCGTTGGCGGGAGTCTTCGCCAGGTAGGGGAAGTCGTCGGCGACGGTCCCGTAGGAGAGGACGCGGGCCAGCGGGGTCTTGCCGTTGGCCGCGGCCCACTCCTCGGAGGCGACGACGATCGCGCCGGCGCCGTCGTTGACGCCGGGGGCGTTGCCCGCCGTGTGGGTGGCGTCCTCGCCGCCGATCGCGCGCAGCTTCGCGAGCGTCTCCAGGGTGGTGTCGGGACGGATCGCCTCGTCGGCCTCGACCGTGGTCTCGCCCTTGCGCGACTTGACGGTGACGCCGACGATCTCGTCGGCGAGGCGGCCGGCGTCGGTCGCCTCGGCGGCGAGCCGGTGCGAGCGCTCGGCGAAGCGGTCCATGTCGACGCGGGTTATCTCCAGCTCGTTCGAGACCTCGCTGGCCTCGTTGATCATCTGTTTTTCGGTGAAGGGGTTGGTGAGGCCGTCGTGGGTCATCGCGTCGATCGCGTTGACGTCGCCCATGCGGAAGCCGAAGCGGGCGCCGGGCAGCAGGTAGGGGGCCTGGCTCATCGACTCCATGCCGCCGGTGACCGCGACCTCGGTGTCGCCGGCGCGGATCGCCATGTCGGCGAGGCCAAGCGCGCGCATGCCCGAGGCGCAGACCTTGTTGATCGTCTCCGAGGGGACCTCCTTGGGGATGCCGCCCTTGATCTGCGCCTGGCGCGAGGGAATCTGCCCCTGGCCGGCCTGCAGGACCTGGCCGAAGACGACCTGCTGGACCTGCCCGGGGTCGACGCCGGAGCGCTCCAGGGCCGCCTCGATCACCTGGCCGCCGAGGTCGGTTGCTCCAAGCGAGGAGAGGCTGCCGCCCATCTTTCCGAAGGGGGTACGCGCGGTTCCGAGGATGACTGAGCTGGGCATCTACTGCCTTTCTTCTGCGGGGTCGTTTGGTGCGGACGGATGGGGGCGGAGCCCGGCGGGTGACGATACCGACCGTCCTGCATAGACTCGTGCCCGATGAGGGTTGAGGCGATTCAAGGCGACTTGTCGGAATCCGGGGCCGACCTGGTCGCCGTCGGTCTCTACGAGGGCGAGTCGCTGCCTGCCGCCCTCGCTGACCTGCCGGGCGCCGGAGCGGCCAAGGGGGCCTTCAGGAAGCTGCTTTTGCTCCATCCCGGCGAGCCGGCCTGGGCGCTGGTGGTCGGGCTCGGCAAGCGCGAGGAGGCCGATGCCGAGCGCCTGCGGGTCGCCGCCGCGCTGGCGGTCAAGGAGGCCAACCGGCTGGAGGCGACCGCGATCGCCTGGGCGCTGCCGGAGTCCGACGCGGACGCTGCCGCGGCGGAGGCGCTGGTGACCGGCACGATCCTCGGCTCCTTCCGCTTCGATCGCTTCAAGAGCGCCGACCCCGAGCAGCCCTCGCCGCCCCGGGTCGAGTCGCTGACCCTGCTGGCGCCGGAGGGCGTCGCCGCGGCGGCCGAGACGGCGCGCGTCTACGCGGAAGCGCAGAACCGGGCCCGCGACCTGCAGAGCCTGCCGGCGAACGTCGCTACCCCGTCCTACCTGGGCCGCAGGGCCCGCAGCATCGCCTCCGCCCACGCTGCGGTCAGCGCCGAGGTGCTCGGCCGCGAGGAGATCGTGGCGAAGGGCATGGGCGGCCTGGCCGCGGTCAGCCAGGGGGGCGGCGAGGAACCGAAGCTGATCGTCCTCCGCTACGCCGGCGGCGGCTCCGGCCCGACCCTGGGCCTGGTCGGCAAGGGGGTCACCTTCGACACCGGCGGGATCTCGCTCAAGCCCGGCGCCGGCATGCAGGAGATGAAGTACGACATGTCCGGGGCGGCGGCGGTGCTGGAGGCGGTGGCGGCGATCGCCGAGCTCGGCCTGCCCGTCGACCTCGTCGCCGTGGTGCCCGCGACCGAGAACATGCCCTCGGGGTCGGCGATCAAGCCCGGTGACGTGATCACCCAGTACAGCGGCAAGACGGTCGAGGTCAACAACACCGACGCCGAGGGGCGGCTGATCCTCGCCGACGCGCTCGCCTACGCGATCGAGCTCGGCGCCGAGCGGGTCGTCGACCTCGCCACCCTGACCGGCGCCGTCACGATCGCCCTCGGCTCCACCTACGCCGCGGTGATCGCCAACGACGACGAGCTCGCCGCTGCGGTGGCGCGGGCGAGCGAGGAGAGCGGCGAGCTGACCTGGCGCCTGCCCCTCCACCCCGAGTTCAAGGCGCTGATGAAGGGCACCGTCGCCGACCTCTCCAACCTCGCCTCCAAGCGCAAGGCCGGCACGATCACCGCCGCCTCCTTCCTCGAGGAGTTCGTCGGCGAGACGCCCTGGGCGCACATCGACATCGCCGGCACCGCCTGGGACGTCGGCCGCGAGTACACCGGCAGCGAAGCCAGCGGCTTCGGCGTTCGCCTGCTGGTCGAGCTGGCCCGGGCCCTCGCCGTTTGATGGTTTTTCCACACTGGGGTGTGGTGGATGCATCAAACGGCGCGCCTCACTCGCCGCCGAGGATCATGCAGGTGGCGACCCCGTGGGCGAGCAGCTTGCCGCTGTCGGCGGCCGTCAGCTTCGCCTCGCAGGTCGCCTGCTTGCGGCCGCGGTAGAGGACGTTTGCCTCGCAGAGCACGCGGCCGGTATCGCGGGTGATCGGCCGCACGTACTTGGCCTCGAGGCCGAGCGAGGTGTAGCCGACGCCCGCCGGCAGGGTCGTGTGCACGGCACAGCCGAGGGCGGAGTCGAGCAGGGTCGCTGCGTAGCCGCCGTGGACGACGCCGATCGGGTTGTAGTGCTCCTCCCCCGGTTCGCCCTCGAAGACGACCCGCCCCTCCTCCAGCTCGATCGGCCGCAGCCGCATCGTCACCGCGATCGGCGGCGGCGGCATCGCCCCGGTGACGACGGCGCTCATGTACTCCATGCCGGTCATCGTCGCCCCGGCCGCCGCGGTCGGCACCGGGTCCTGCCAGACCAGGGTGCGGCTGCGCGAGCTCTCGGGGTTCGCAGCCGCGAAGGCCTCGGCGACGTCGACCGCGGTCGCGTCGTCGGCGAAGACCAGCCCGTCGCCGCTCATCGGCCTCCGCCCCGCCTGGCGCCGCGGCTCGCCTGCCGCAACGGGTGCGAACCCACCGGGTAGTTGAGATCGGCGGTGATCTCCGCCTGGCTTATCGCGATGCGCGGGGTCTTCGCGCGGTGAGCGTGCCTATGTCTGGGGATCAACCTCATCGGGTGCCTCCGTTCGGCCCGTAGGACTCGGTTTCTTCAAGCAACTGATGCCGCGGCAAGCCTACCTCAGTGAGTTGCTTGATGCAACCAAGTGTGCGAAGATCACACCGTGCTGCGCCACGATTACCCAGGCCAAATCTGCTCGATCGCCAAGTCGCTGGAGGTGATCGGGGAGCGCTGGTCGCTGCTGATCGTGCGCGACGTGATGAACGGCAACCGCCGCTTCGGTGAGATGCAGGCGTCCCTCGGGGTCGCCCGCAACGTGCTTTCGGCGCGGCTGCAGCGGCTGGTCGACGAGGACATCCTCGAGCGCCGGCCCTACCAGCAGAGCCCCACCCGCTACGAGTACTTCCTGACCGCGAAGGGCCTCGACCTCTGGCCCTCCCTGATCGCCCTGCTCAACTGGGGCGACCGCTACTCCTCCGGCCCCGAGGGCCCACCGATGCTGATCGTCCACAAGCAGTGCGGTGGCCGGGTCAGCGACCGCGGCATCTGCGAGGACTGCGGCCAGCTGCTCCACGCCCGCGACGCCGCCCAGGTACCGGGCCCGGGCCTCGCCACCGCGCTCGCCGGCATCGGCGCGGCCGAGCCGGCCTAGGAGGGATTCTCCTCCCCCTGCAGCTGTCGTCGGCGATCGGCGATCACCAGGTACTCCTCGAGCATGTTGCGATCCTTCGGTCGGTTCGCGGCCCGCTTCATCGCAATCAGGTGGTCGATCGACGCGACGGGGATCGAGAATCCCGCAATCTCCATGTCTTCGGCACCCTGAGCGAGCTCGTCGAAGCTCTTCAGGCCCGCCACGTCGCCGAGCACGTCGAAATCGCCGAATGGCGTGACGAAAGTGAAGTTGGCGCCGTTTTCGATGGTTCGCTCGTCGAGGATGAACTCCAGCTCGGGAGGGCCGCCGCGCAGGCGGACCTCAAGCTTTCTGAGAGCGGCCACCAAACGGGCAATGTTGTCGGGACGCCTGGAGTAGACGACGTCCAGGTCATAGCTTGGATAGTTCGAGCCCTGGGCAAGACCGGCCATGCCACCGATCAGGACGAAGTCGACCCCATGCCGGACCAGGGGCTCGAGCAGGCGGCTGAGATCCGGCGGTCTCGGAGGCAGCGGCTCGCCCACCGTCACGCCGCTTCCTTCCTGACGTTGGGACTAATCTCAATCGCCTGCTTCGCAAAGGCGATCCCGTAGTCGACGCGCTGAGCGGCCGTGAGAGCGAGACGCTCATCGACGAGCGTTCGATCGATGCCCCAATCCCGCTTGCTGGTGCCGAGCTCCAGGTCCTCGCCCAGCAGGTAGAGCAGCTCGCGCAGGGTCTCCACCGACGGCGAGATCCGGTCGCGCTCGATGCGCGAGATCGCCGATTGAGTCGTACCCGCCCTGATCGCCAACTCGCGCTGGCCGACCCCATGTCGATTGCGAGCATCCTTGAGCAGCTGTCCTGGAGACATAGGAAGAAATATAGCTTATTTGTGCTTATTGCATATCAGCTATTTATCTTTGGGTGATCGCGAACCCATGCCGCGCGCTAGCGTTGGCTGGACAGCCAAACGGGTGAGCGAGCGTTGAGGAGGAAGGTCATGGCGACTGCGGCGGAGCTTCAGGTGCGGGACAGGATCTTCATCGGCGGCGAGTGGGTGGCGCCGACGGGGAACGAGCCGATCGAGGTGGTCAACTCGACCACCGAGGAGACGATGGGCATGGTTCCGGCCTGCTCCCCCGCGGACGCCGACCGCGCCGTCGCCGCCGCTCGTGGCGCCTTCGAGGCCTGGTCGCGGACGCCCCGCGAGGAGCGAGCCGGATACATGGCGGCGATCGCCGCCGGGCTCGGCGAGCGCAGCGAGGAGATCGCGGCGACGATCTCCCAGGAGCTGGGGATGCCGCTGAAGCTGAGCGAGATGATCCAGGTCGGGCTGCCAACCGCCCAGTTCGGGGCGATGCCGAAGCTGCTGGAGGAGATCGCCTGGGAGGAGGAGATCGGCAACTCGCTGGTGCTGCGCGAGCCGGTCGGCGTGCTCGGCGCGATCACCCCCTGGAACTACCCCCTCAACCAGATCGCCAACAAGGTCGCCCCCGCGCTCGCGGTCGGCTGCACCGTCGTCCTCAAGCCGAGCGAGGTGACGCCGCTCAACGCCTTCCTGCTGGCGGAGGTGATCGAGGCCGCCGGCCTTCCGGCCGGCGTCTTCAACCTGGTGACCGGCACCGGCCCGGTGGTCGGCGAGGCGATCGCCGCCCACCCCGGCGTCGACATGGTCTCCTTCACCGGCTCGACCCGGGCCGGCAGGCGGGTCAGCGAGCTGGCGGCGGCGACGGTGAAGCCGGTGGCGATGGAGCTTGGCGGCAAGTCGCCGAACGTGATCCTCGACGACGCCGACCTCGCCCAGGCGGTTCCCGACGGAGTCGCCAAGTGCTTCCTCAACTCCGGCCAGACCTGCAGCGCCCTGACCCGGATGCTGGTCCCCCGCGACAAGCTCGCCGAAGCCGAGCAGATCGCCGCCGCGAGCGCCGAGGCGTTCACGCCCGGCGATCCGTTCGCGGCCTCGACCCGGCTCGGCCCACTCGTCTCCGACCTCCAGCGCCAGCGCGTCCGCGGCTACATCGAGAAGGGCGAGGCCGAGGGCGCCAAGCTCGTCACCGGCGGCGCCGAGGCGCCGGAGGGACTCGACCGCGGCTACTTCGTCCGCCCCACCGTCTTCTCCGAGGTGGCGCCGGAGATGACGATCGCCCAGGAGGAGATCTTCGGCCCGGTGCTGGCGATCCAGCCCTACGACGGCGAGGAGGAGGCGGTGCGGATCGCCAACGACAGCCCCTACGGCCTCGCCGGCGGCGTCTGGTCCGGCGACGGGGAGCGCGCGGTCGCGGTCGCCAGGCGGATCCGCAGCGGCCAGATCGAGATCAACGGCGGCGCCTTCAACCCGCTGGCGCCCTTCGGCGGCTACGGCCACTCCGGCCACGGACGTGAGAACGGGCGCTACGGCCTCGAGGAGCTGCTGCAGGTCAAGAGCCTGCAGCTCTGATTTCTGCATAGGCTGCCCGCCGTGAACTTCGAGCTGAACGACGAGCAGAGGCTGCTGCGCGACACGGTCCGCGACTTTGCTCGCAACGAGGTGCGGCCCGTGGCCGAGGAGCTGGACCGGACCAAGGCCTTCCCCTACGAGATCGTCGAGAAGCTCGGCGCCCTCGGGTTGATGGGGATCCCGTTCCCGCAGGAGTACGGCGGCGGCGGTGCCGACACGCTCTCCTACGTGCTGGCGGTCGAAGAGCTGGCCCGGATCGACTCCTCGGTCTGCATCACCATGGCCGCCCACACCTCGCTGGGGACGATGCCGATCTATCTCTGGGGCAGCGACGAGCAGAAGGACGAATGGCTGCCGCAGCTGTGCAGCGGCAAGCGCCTCGCCTCCTTCGGCCTGACCGAGCCCGAGGCCGGCTCCGACGCCGGCAACGTCCGCACCAACGCCAAGCTCGCCGACGGCGAGTGGACGGTAAACGGCGCCAAGCAGTTCATCACCAACGCCGGCACGGAGATATCCGGCTGCGTCTCGATCACCGCCGTCACCGGCGAGGTCAACGGGCGCAAGGAGATCTCCAACCTGATCGTCCCCGCCGACACCCCCGGTTACGAGGTCGGCGAGGCGTATCGCAAGATGGGTTGGAACGCCTCCGACACCCGGCCGCTCTCCTTCGAGGACTGCCGCCTGCCGGAGTCGAACCTGCTCGGCCGCCGCGGCGAGGGCTTCAAGAACTTCCTCCACATCCTCGACGGCGGCCGCATCGGCGTCGCCGCAATGGGCGTCGGGCTCGCCCAGGGAGCTCTCGACGAGGCGATCTCCTACGCCAAGGAGCGTCAGGCCTTCGGCCAGCCGATCGCCAAATTCCAGTCGATCCAGGCCAAGATCGCCGACCTCTCGGCCCAGATCGAGGCGGCCCGGCTGCTGACCTGGCGGGCGGCGCTGGAGAAGGACGCCGGCCAGTCGTTCACCCTCACCGCCGCCCAGGCGAAGCTGATCACCGGCCGACTCGCGGTCAAAGCCACCGAGGAGGCGGTCCAGATCCACGGCGGCTACGGCTTCATCGAGGAGTACCCCGTCTGCCGCTTCTACCGCGACGCCAAGATCCTCACGATCGGCGAGGGGACCGACGAGGTGCAGCAGATGGTCATCGCCCGTCAGCTCGGTTGCTGAAGGGTTCAGAGAGAGGGATGCTGTTCCCCTCCCCGTGAATTGAGTCGCGCACCCTTCGGATGCGGCTCCGGATGTTGGTGCGCGCCTATGGCGCGCAGATCACAGATTGCATATCGCCGCTTCGCGACATTCCCGGGGAGGGGAACAGCATCCCTCTCGCAGGAGCTCCCATAACTTGCCAGCCCACCTGGATGCGCCATAGAGACAGCAATGCGGTGTCGGCCCTCGCCTCTTCTCGCCAGCTATCGCACCCTGGTCGTACCCGTTGTCCGTGTCGGAGGGGCCGGTCGCGGCTCTGGGCGAATGTTGCCCGAAGGGCGCGGAAATGCAATCCGATTCCTGCGCGCCATAGGCGCGCACTCTCATGCGGAGCCGCATCCGAAGGGTGCGCGACTCAATTCGCCCAGAGCCGCGACCGGCCCCTACAACGCAGGCGGCGTCGCGGTGACCGAACCCTCGGGGCGCCCCGCGACTTCGGCGGCGCGGCCGACGGTTTCGCCGATCCCGAAGTGGGAGCAGATCGTCAGCTCGTGCTCGCGGCGCAGGGGCCGGGTTGGGTCGACGACCGGCGCCGCGCTCAGCGCCTCGCCCTCCTGCGCGACCCAGACGCCGAAGGCGGCGCCGGCGCAGTCGCGCAGCGGGACGGCGACCAGCTTGGCGCTGCGGCGGCGGCCTACCCTCAAGATCAGCCAGGCCGGGTCGCCGTCGCCGGCATCGACGAAGATGCCGTGGACCTCACCTACCTTGGCAACCTCGATCTCCCGAACCTCGGAGCCGACCCAGAGGGTCGCCTCCCGCAGCGACGGCATCGCCGTCGCCTCAGGCATCGACCTGGCGCTCCAGCAGCTCGGCGGCGGCGCTGGCCGGGTCGAGCTCGCGCCGCACCACCCGCTCCAGCAGCTCAGCGGTACGGGGGTCTGCGGAGGCGGTCGTCTCCAGCCGGCGGCGCATCCGCGCGGTGGCGATGCCGAGCACCTCGCTGCGCAGGTTGCGGGCACGGCGCTCCTCCAGCGTCCCCGCCTGCTCGATGAAAGCGCGGTGCTCGTCGATCGCCGTTGCCAGCGCCTCGACGCCCTCGCCGCGGGCCGCCTCGGTGCGCAGGATCGGCACCTTCCAGCTCTCGGGCTCGTGGGAGAGCGCCAGCACGCTGCGCACCTCGCGCACCATCGTGTCGGTCATCGGGTGATCGGCCTTGTTGACGACGATCACGTCGGGGATCTCCATCACCCCGGCCTTGAGGGCCTGGATCGAGTCGCCCGAGCCCGGCATCAATGCCAGCACGATCGTGTCGGCGTGGTCGACGATGTCGATCTCGGCCTGGCCGACGCCGACGGTCTCGATCAGGACGTCGTCCTTGCCGGCCGCGTCCATCACCAGGGCCACCTGCAGCGCCGCCTCGGAGAGACCGCCGAGCGCGCCGCGCGAAGCCATCGAGCGGATGAAGACGCCGGGGTCGAGGAAATGGTCGGAGAGGCGGATGCGATCCCCCAGCAGGGCGCCGCGGGTGAAGGGGCTGGAGGGATCGATCGAGAGCACCGCGACCTCGCGCTCGCTCTTGCGCAGCTCCGCGGTGAGGGCCCCGATCAGGGTGCTCTTGCCGACCCCGGGCGGACCGGTGAAGCCGACGATGCGGGCCTCGCCGGTGCGCGGGTAGACCTCGCGGACGAGATCCCAGCCGGCCGGGTCGTCGGACTCGATCAGCGTTATCGCCCGCGCCAGGGCGCGCTTGTCGCCGGCGACGAGGCGCTCGGCGAGCGGGGGGGCTTTGGCGGCGTCGGGCACGAGCGGGTCAGTCTACGAGCTGGGCGCAGACTCTAAAGTCCCCGCCGCCGTGATTCGCTCGATCCGCTTCCTCGCCCGCCAAGGGATGCTGAACCAGCGCTATGGGCGGCTGCTTTGGCGGTACCTGTGGCGCCGACTGCTGACCGGCGCCGGGCGCCGCTGGCGTACCGACGGCTTCGTCTTCTTCGGCCGCCACCTGGAAATCCAGATCGGCCGCGAGGCCGAGGTCCGCTTCGGCCGCTTCGTCTGGATCGGCGACGGCTCGAAGATCCGCTGCCACGAGGGCGAGGTCGAGATCGGGGCGAAGACCGTGATGGGCCAGGAGTGCACGATCTCCGCCTACCGCCACGTGCGGATCGGCGAGCAGTGCGTGATCGCCGACCGGGCGATGTTCATCGACTTCGACCACGGCGTCGTCGAGGTCGAGCGCCCGATCCGGGTCCAGGGCATCTACATGCGCGATGTCGAGGTCGGCTCCAACGTCTGGATCGGCTACGGCGCCTGCATCCTGCGCGGGGTCCGGGTCGGCGACAACGCGGTGATCGGGACCAACTCGGTGGTGACCAAGGACGTGCCCGCCAACGCCGTGGTCGCCGGCAGCCCCGCCCGGATCGTGCGTATGCGCGAGGCCCCAGCGCAGCTGCGCTGGCCGCACCCGGTCGAACCGGACCCGGCCGCGCCCACGACCCTGCAGCCGCCGCAGTAGCTCAGGCGAGGGCCGAGGTCAGGTCCGTCTGCGCGAAGTCGTTGCCGGTGAAGAGCAGCGGCACATCAGCGATCTTCGCGGTCGCGTAAGCCATGCAGTCTCCGAAATTGAGCGCCGCGGGATGGCGGCCTTTGCCGTAACGGAGGAAAGCTCCAAGGGCAACCTGGGAATGCCTGTCATCGAACGGAGTAACCGCGACATTCCAGCGCTCGAGGAATTGTGCGACGAGCGCGCGCCCTTGCAGGTCCAGCTTGCCCGCCGCGACCATACCCGTCTCGAACAGGGTCGGAGCGCCGATCGCGAGAACGTCAGTGGCGGCCATTGCCTCTCTCAGGCGCTGATAATGCTTCTCGCGGAAGAGCACCGCGATCACTGCGGAGCTGTCGAGGATCAATACCCCTCCGGTCCAATCCCGAGGATCTCCTCGATTTCGTCCTTGGTCATCGGCTCGCGGTCCTTCAACTCGTCGGGGATCTGGGGCCAGATCTCGGTTTCGAGCCACTGCTGCATCCCGCGGTACGGCTTCTCGCCGGGTCCCACTCCAGCGCCTCCCAGCCGCAGCCGGTCGCGCCGTTCGCGCAGGGCCTGGCGGACCGCGCCGGTTTTCGTGTCCCCGCTGAGCTCCGCGACTTCCATGGCCAACTGCTCCGTCTCCAGGTTCTTGATGTTGAGCGCCATGGTGGAATTGTAGGACGATTCCACCGTAAGCTTCTGTCTGCAAGAATCCTAACAGAGATGACGCTAGTTGTCCGACGGACAGTACGTTGCGACTCCCAGGTTGGGCGCGTGCGCAGCCCCGAGCGCAAGACGCGAGCCGAAGAAGTGGCGATCAAGTTCGGCGAGAACCTGGTCCGCTGCCGGCGTCGGGAGGACCTCTCGCAGGAGGAGCTCGGGGTGCGTGCTTCGCTGCACCGGACCGAGATCGGCCTGCTCGAGAACGGGCGGCGGGTGGCCAGGGTCGACACACTGATCCAGCTGGCCGGGGCGATGTCGATCCGGCCCGAAGAGTTGCTCGAGGGGATCCACTGGAACCCCGGCGACGCCGTCACCGGCCGCTTCGCGATCTCACGCCCGCCGCAACCGCCGCGGCGGCGCGGGCGCGACTAGCGCTAAGAGGGATTGGTCGGGCCGAGCTGGGCGCCGACGAGGTCGGCGTAGAGCGCCGCCGTCTGCTCGGCGACGTCTCCCCAGTCGAAGCGACGCACGTGCTCGTAGGCTTCGGCGACGAGGCGGCGGCCGAGCTCGTCGTCGGAGAGGACGCGGATCGCCACCTCGGCGAGCGCCTCGGGGTCGTGGGCGCGGAAGCGCAGGCCGGCCTCCTCGTGGGGGACGACCTCGCGCAGGCCGCCGGTGTCGGCGACGATGCAGGGGCAGCCCGAGGCCATCGCCTCCAGCGCCACCAGCCCGAACGGCTCGTAGATCGAGGGGACCACGGTGAGGTCGGCGATCCGGTAGAGCGAGTGGAGGACGTCGTCGCCGATCCAGCCGAGGAAGGTGCCGTGCTCCATCAGCCCCAGCTCCTCGGCCTGGCGGTGCAGCTCGGCCTCGTGGGTGCCGGAGCCGGCGACCAGGAAGCGCGTCCCGGGAACGGCGTCCAGTAGCCGTGGCATCGCCTCCAGCGCCAGCTGGAAGCCCTTCTCGTAGACGAGGCGGCCGATCAGCAGGACCAGCTTCTGCTCCGGCGCCGCGAACTCGGCCCGCAGCCGCCCCAGCTCAGCCGGGCTCTGGGCCGGGAGGTCCTCGGGGTCGATCCCGTTGGGGATGACGCTGACCCGCTTCTCGGCGACCCCGAAGATGTCGACGATCTGCTCGCGCATGTAGTGGGAGCAGGCGATCACCCGCTGCGAGCGGTTGGTGATCCAACGCTCGACCCCGTCGATGTAGGTCTGTGGGTGCTTGTCGACCCAGCCCTGGTGGCGGCCGTACTCGGTGGCGTGGATCGTCGTCACCAGCGGCGCTTCGAAGCGCTTGGCGAGGTGGTCGCAGGCGTTGGCGACCAACCAGTCGTGGCCGTGGACGAGATCGAAGTCGTAGCGATCGCCGAGTTCGACCCCGGCGGCGAGCATGTCGGAGTTCATCCGCTCGACCCAGGCGACGAACTCGCCCAGGTCGGTCGGCCGTTTGGGCTCGCGGATGCGGTGGACGACGACCCCGTTGGCCTGCTCCTCGGCCGGAGACTCCTCGCCGCCCCTGGTCAGCACATGGACCTCGACGTCGCGCTCGACCAGCGCCTCGGAGAGCTTGCGCACGTGCCGGGCGAGGCCACCCTCGATCAGCGGCGGGTACTCCCAGGAGAGGATCAGTACGCGGGTCATCGTGGCGGGTACTACGGCTCCAGCAGCGGGGAGAGGCTCAGGTCCGGGGCTAGAGAACGCATGCGCGAATCGGTGGCAGATCGGGAGTCTATGGCCTCCAACATCGCCCCGGCGTGATCGGTGGCGCGCTGGAAGGCGTAATCGCCGGCCTCCCCACGCTCGTCGAGGAAGGCCCAGTCGCTCGCCTGCGCCGCCAGCAGCTCGCGGGCCGCGCGGGCCGCGGCGTCGCCCCGCAGGCCCTGCGAGAGCGCCCGCAGCAGGCGCAGCTCCAGCCGCCGCGCCCCCCAGGCGAGGTCGGCGACCGGCGGCGAGTCCCAGGTCCGGAAGTCCTTCGCCTCGCCCCAGGTCGACGCCGCCAGCTCGCGCTCGACCGGCTCGTGCTCGGCCAGCGCTCGCGGCACCGTGACCGTCCGCACCCCCGCCGCCGCAGCGCCCTCCAGCACCGCCCGCAGCCAGAGCGGCCCCTCCGACCACCAGTGGCCGAGCAGCTCGGTGTCGATCGCGAAGACGAGCAGGCCGCGCCGGCCGCTCTCGGCGCTGTAGTCGCGCAGGCGCGCGGCGATCGCGGCGAGGAACTCCGCCGCCTGGCGCTGCGCTGTCGCGGCCGCCGCGGCCGGGTCGTAAGCCCCCCCTCCCACACTCCACAGCCGCATGCCGCGCAGCGACTTGCCGGCGAACTGGGCATAGGTGGAATCGGAGGGGTAGCCGTCGAGCGACCAGAGCCAGCCGATCGCCTCCCAGTCGATCGGCAGCGCCACCGGTCCGGCCGCGGTCCGCACCGGCGCCAGCGCCTGCAGCGGTGCCCCGTGAGCGCTCTGATCGACGCAGAACCAGTCCACCCCGGCCTCCGCCAGGCCCCACTCCAGCCCGGGCGCGTAGGCGCACTCCGGCAGCCAGAAGCCGCCCCCCTCCCAACCGAAGCGGCGCCGGTGCGAGTGGATGCCCGCCTCGAGCTGCAGGCGCAGCCCCTGCCGGGTCGCCAGGCGCGGCAGCACCGCGTGGGTGGCGGCCGACGCCGCCAGCGCCACCCGGCCCGTGGCCGCCGCCTGCTGGAACGGCGCCAGCGGGTCGCCGCCGGCCGCATCGAGCAGCTCCAGCGCCCGCCGGTAACGGGCCAGCTCGGCTTCGCAGGCGGGGCGGCAGTCCGCCTCCACCTCGGCCAGGTCCGCTTCGGCGGCCCCGATCCGCCACGCGATCAGGAACTCCCGCAGCCGCTCCCGCGCCCCCGGGTCCTCGAGCTGGTCGGCCAGCACCGGGGTGACCGTCAGGGTCAGGTCGCGGGCGATCTCCAGCACCGGCAGGTAGGAGCGGATCACCGCGTCGAACAGCCACTCCTCGCCGAAGGGATAGGTCCCGAACCCCTCCACATAGGGCATGTGGCTGTGCAGGACGATCGCCAGGTCGCCGGCGCCGCGGTCAGACATGGCAGACGGCGACGAAGTCCAGCGCCGCGTCGAGATTCCCCTTCCGGAGGGCGAAGTCGGAGGCGGCGATGGCCGGCGTGAAGCGGTCGTAGAAGGGCTTGGTCAGGCCCAGGCGTTTGTGGACGCGGTCCCAGCCGAGCCCCAGCGCCAGCTCGTGCAGGCGCAGCTTGAGGGCGTGGAAGAGGCCGAACAGCTCGACCGTGGAGAAGTGGTCCGCGCAGAGGCGGCGGAACTCCTCGGCCCGGTACTCGTGCACGTGCCAGGGGTTGTCGGACTTCTCCGCCCCCGGAGGCGCCAGCGTCAGCAGGTTGGGAGTCGAGACGAAGGCGGTGCCGGCGTCCCCCAGCATCGACTTGAAGTGCTCGAGGATCGCCCCCGGGTCCTGAACGTGCTCGATCGTCTGCAGGAAGACGACGGCGTCGCAGGGCTCGGCGAAGCTCTCGACCAGGTCGCGCTCGAAGCGCAGGTTGGGCCGCACGTAGCGCAGCCGCGCGTGCTCGTGCGCCTCCGGGTTGGCATCGACGCCAACCACCGCGGCGGCCTCGCGGGCGAGGACGTCGGAGCCGTAGCCCTCGCCGCAGGCCATGTCGACGACCCGGAGGCCGCCGGCGCGGGCCGCGATCCACTCGTAGACGACGAGGTGCCGCCGGTACCAGTAGTTCTCCTCCGGGACGTCGGGCAGCGTCCGCTCCCCCGTCAACGGCAGCGGCGGCACCCCCGGGGGCTGGTTCAGCTGTACGTAGTCACGCACCACAGGCAGGGACCGTATTGTTCCCGACCGAATGCCGGCCTCCCCGACCGCCACCGCGGAGCACATCAAGGACGTCAACACCCGCTACCACGACGCGGCCGCCCACGAATACGACGCCAAGTGGGGCATCGACTTCGGCGCCACCGGTCAGGAGCAGGTGCGGCTGAAGCTGGTCAAGGCACTGGGCGGGCGCAGCGGCCAGTCCTTCGGCGACGCCCTCGAGATCGGCTCCGGCACCGGCTACTTCTCGCTCAACCTGGTCCAGCTCGGGGTAATCGAGCGGCTCACCGCGACCGACATCTCGCCCGGGATGCTGACCCAGCTCAGCGCCACCGCCACCGAGCTCGGCCTGTCCGGCGTCACCACCGTCGCCACTGAGGCCGAGACGCTCCCCTTCGAGGACGAGAGCTTCGACCTCGTCTTCGGCCACGCCGTCCTCCACCACATCCCCGACCTCGACCGCGCCTTCGCCGAGTTCCGCCGGGTACTGCGGCCGGGCGGCGCGATCGCCTTCGCCGGCGAGCCCTCGCGTTACGGCGACCGCCTGGCGGCGCTGCCGAAGCGGACCGGGATGCTCGTGGCACCTGCCTGGCGGCGGCTCACCGGCGCCAGGCGGCGGGCCGTGGCCGAGGCCGATCTCTCCCACGGCCACGCGCTCGAGAGCGAGGTCGACGTCCACGCCTTCGCCCCCGCCGACCTGCGCCGGCTGCTGCGCGAGGGCGGCTTCGAGGACCGCCACGTCGGCGGCGAGGAGCTGCTCTCCAACGCCTGGGGCTGGGGCCTGCGCACGGTCGAGTCCAGCGCCGAGCCGGACACGGTCCCCCACCGCTGGCGCCGCTTCGCCTTCCGCAGCTACATCGCCCTGCAAAAGGTCGACACTCGGGTGCTGGAGCCCTATCTCCCGGCCGAGCTCTTCTACAACCTGCTGGTCTCGGCGCGTAAGCCGGCCTAGCGGGACTTCGTAACGCCCTGCGTGCGGGCGCGGAAAAGCTTAACCCTGGAGTCGATGCCCTTGAGCCGGCGCTCGCCGATGAAGGTGTAGGCGTAACCCTCGCCCGCGGCTTCCTTGACGGTGGAGTCGACGACGACGCTGCCGGGGCGGGCGACGCCGGTGATGCGGCTGGCGAGGTTGACCGGGCGGCCGTAGTAGTCGCCGGACTGGGGCAGGACCGGGCCGCAGGCGAGGCCGGCGCGCAGCAGCGGGAACTCGTCGCCTTCCGCCTCGGCAGCGGCGATCAGGGCCAGGCTCGCAGCCAGCATCGGCTCCGGCTCGGTGGAGACGAACATCGCCGCATCGCCGATCGTCTTCACCAACCGCACCGGCGGCTCGGCGACGACGCTGGCCATCTCCTCCAGCCGCCCCGCGACCAGGCCCAGCTCCTCCGCCGGGACCTCCTCGCCGAGCCGGGTGAACTCGACCAGGTCGGCGAAGCAGACGGTGAGGTTGGCGGTGCCGCCGACGGCGCCCGAGGCAAGGTCGGCGGTGGCGATCACGTCGCGGCGGATCTGCTCGAGCATGTTCGCCTGCAGGGCGTGGACGACGGTCGGGCCGACCAACGGCATCATCAGCTCGGCCGCGGCGGCGAAGCGCAGGGCGAGGTCACGCTCGCTGTCGCCCGGCTGGGTCAGAGTCCTGATCACCAGCTCGCGGTTGGCCTCGGCGATCCGGGCCGTGCCCATCCCGATCGTCCGCGCCACCTGCAGCATCCCCTCCTCCGGCAGCCCGGCTTCGCGGAACGCCTGCATCCGCCGCGCCGCCTCGAGGTCGGCCTCGGTCCCCCGGGGCTCGTCGGGATCGACGTAGGGGACCCCGAGGGCAGCGCTGAAGCGCCGCAGCTGCTCGAGATCGATGCCGGCGATCTCAGAGATCTCGCGCGCCGTGTAGCGACGGCCGTCCCCGGCCAGTGTGCGCTCGACCGGCAGCAGCGCCAGCCGCCCCGCGTTGACGGCAGCGCGCAGCTCCGTCAGCGGCACCCCGGCCGCCGCCAGCTCTTCGAGCAGGACGAGGCGCGCCTGGCGCGCCTCGGGGTCGAGGTCGTCGAGCAGCCCCTCGGCCGCGAAGTCGATGCGTCCACCTTCGGTCACCGGTCGGGATTCTCTCCCCCCTGTCGCTTTTGTGTCGCTATCCGAAGCAAAGGCAACAGTCAGGCGAAGGCGACGGCGCCGCCGCGCCGCGGATCGCCGCCACCGCCGAGGGCGCCGCTGCGGGGATCGCGGGCGACGGCCTGGACGCCGCCGAAGAAGAGGTTGATCGCGGGACGGCGGGCGACGACGACGCCGCGGGCCTCGAGCCGGGCCAGCGCCGCCTCGTCGATCCCCGGCTCGGCCTGGACGACGCCCTGCTCGAAGTGCAGCCGCGGCGCCTCGACCGCAGCCGCGACCGGCATCCCCTCCTCGATCGCGCGCACGACCGTCTGCAGGATCGCCGAGCGGATCCGGTTGGAGCCGGCGCTGCCGACCCCGAGCACGATCTCGCCGTCGCGCAGGACCACCGTCGGCGCCATCATCGAAGGCACCCGGCGCCCGGGCAGGATGCGATGGAAGCCGAGCGGGTTGAGGTCCTCCTCGCCCAGCATGTTGTTGAGGATCACTCCCGTCCCCGGGACCAGCACCCCGGAGCCGGAGCCGTTGGAGCAGGTGACGCTGGCGCACATCCCCTCGCCGTCGAGGACCGAGATGTGGGTGGTCGAACCGAGCAGGTCGGCGGTCGCCAGGTCGAGCCCGACCGGGTCGAGGAAGCCGCTCTCCATCCCCTCCGTGTAGAGCGCCTCGGCGAACTCCTCGCCGCGCAGATCGTTGGCGGCACCCATCGCCGCGACCAGCTGCTCGGGCCCGCTGCGCTCGCCGAGGCGCTCCAGCAGGCCGAGGCCGAAGGCGATCAGGATGCCGCCGGAGGACGGCGGCGGGTTGGTCAGCACTTCGGCGCCGCGGAACGGCGCCCGAATCGGCCGCCGCTCGATCGCCTCGTAGGCGGCGAGGTCGCCGGGGCCGAGAGTGCCGCCGTGGGCGACGACGAAGTCGCTGACCGCCGCGGCGACTGCGCCCCGGTAGAAGGGCTCCGCCCCTTCGGCGCCGAAGCGTTCCAGCGCCTCCCCCAGCTCGGCGAAGCGGAAGTTGTCGCCCTGGCGCAGCGTCCTCCCCCGCGGGGCGTAGAGCTCCCGCGTCCCCGGTGTGCGGTCGTGGATCGGGGCGAGGATCTCGAGGATGTAGGCCTGCTCGGCGTTGACCGGCGCCCCGGCGCGGGCGAGGCGAACTGCGGGGGCGACCAGGTCCCCGAGCGGGGCGGAGCCGAAGCGCTCCAGCGCCCGCACCAACCCGGCAGCGGTGCCCGGCACCCCGCAGGAGGCGGGGCCGACGTAGAACGTCTGCACCGTCTCCGCGTCGAAGTGGACCGGCACCGGCTCCAGCTCGGCCCGGCGCTCGATCCCGTCGAGACCGGGGGCGGCGACGAAGAAGTCGATCAGCGCCGTCTCCTCGCCGCGCTGGACCATCATGTAGCCGCCGGCACCGAAGCCGGTCAGCGGGCTCTCGGCGGCGAAGGAGGCGAGTACCGCGCAGACCGCGGCATCGACCGCGTTGCCGCCTTCGCGCAGGACGCCGGCGCCGGCCTCGGCGGTGAGCGGGTGGCCGGCGGCGACGACCCCTTTCATCGGGCGCAGCCGGTTCTAGCCGGGGAGAAACTCGGGGACGTCGATGCCGAGCTCGCCGCGCTGCGGCGGCCGGCCGCGACCGCTGTCTTTGGTGCGGCGGATCGTCGGCTCGGCGGCGCGGCGCGGCGCGCTCGGCCTGCCGTCGAAGCGGGTGGCGACTACGGTGACCCAGATCTGGTCGCCGAGCTCGTCGTCGACGTTGGCGCCGAAGATGATGTTGGCGTCGGGGTGGGCGGCCTCGCCGACCACCTTGGCCGCCTCGCTGACCTCGACCAGCGAGAGGTCGGCGCCGCCGGTGATCGAGAGCAGGATCGAGCGGGCGCCGTCCATCGAGGTCTCCAGCAGCGGCGAGGAGATCGCTTTCTCGGCGGCGAGGATGGCGCGCTCGTTACCGTGCGCCATGCCGATCCCGAGCAGCGCCCGGCCGGCGTCGGACATGATCGTCCGCACGTCGGCGAAGTCGAGGTTGATGACCGCGGGGAGCGTGACCAGGTCGGAGATGCCCTGCACGCCCTGGCGGAGGACGTCGTCGGCGACCTGGAAGGCCTCGACCATCGAGGTCTGCTGGTCGAGCACCTCGAGCAGGCGGTCGTTGGGGACCACGATCAGGGTGTCGACCTCGGCCGCCAGCTCCTCGATCCCCTTGCTCGCCTGGGTACCGCGGCGGTTGCCCTCGAAGGTGAACGGCTTGGTGACGATGCCGACGGTGAGGGCGCCGACCTCGCGAGCGAGGCGGGCGACGACCGGGGCGGCGCCGCTGCCGGTGCCGCCGCCGGCTCCGGCGGCGACGAAGACCATGTCGGAGCCCTTCAGCAGGCGCTTGATCTTGTCCTGCTCCTCGAAGGCGGAGCGGTGGCCCACCTCCGGGTCGGCGCCGGCACCGAGGCCGCGCGTCTGCTCGTCGCCGATGTGGACGGTGATGTCGGCGACGCAGAGCTGCAGGGACTGAAGGTCGGTGTTGACCGCCATGAACTCGACCCCGGGGATGCGGGCATCGACCATGCGGTTGACGGCGTTGACGCCGGCGCCGCCGACGCCGACGACTTTGATCACCGGCTGGTGCGGCTCGCCGCTGCCGGGTGGCTCGTAGGCCGGCTCGTCGCGCCCGTAGCGCGGGTTGCTGACGGAGGGGTCCTCGCGGCGCTCGTGCCGCGGCTTCGGTTCCTCGGAGAAGACGCGCTTGAGCCGCTCCGGCGGCGTCTCGGCGGCGGGCTCCTGGTTGACGAAGGGGGCGGGTTCGGGTTCCGGCTCGGGCTCACGCGCCGGCGGCGCGGGAGGCTCCTCGGCCACCGGCTCCTCTACGGGCAGTGCCTCCTGCTCGGCCTCGGCCTTCTTCGCCTCCGCTGGATCCTGGCGGCCGTACCTGGGCGCCTCGGGGGGATCGGCCGGGGCGTCGTCTGAAGTCGAGCGGAAGAGATCGGCGAGGGGACCCTCGCGCATGCTTGCGCGCTTATTCCGCCGAGCCATTCGCCAGAACCTCCTTCGCCAACTCCCGGTAGTAGTTCGCGGCGCTGCTGCCGGAATCGTACTTGAGGACGCTGGCGCCCTTGACGGGAGCCTCGGCGAATTTGATCGCCTTGCGGATCCGGGACTTGAAGAC
>Ga0164241_10002269_pt1 | contig 21246 bp, 8 predicted proteins | sample OricomyardsoilBY_FD_108780 | JGI IMG/M metagenome (GOLD analysis project Ga0164241, IMG submission 108780) | Backyard soil microbial communities from Emeryville, California, USA - Original compost - Back yard soil (BY) | ecosystem: Environmental > Terrestrial > Soil > Unclassified | place: USA... | reverse complement strand
TGGATGGCTGTGCCGCTGCTGTAGGACAGGCGGCGTAGTTCGCCGCTGGTCCGGGAGACGACGTAGAGCTGCCGGTCGGAGCCGACCGCCGTGCTCAGGTGGTACGGGCCGGTGCCGACGGGCATGCTCCTGACCATCGTGTTGGTGGACTGGTCGAGGACGTGCACGCCGTTGTCGGAGACCACGAACACCTGGCCGGAGTCGCCGTTGACCGTGATGGCCCGGGTGGCTCCGGGGCCCGGTTTGGCGACGGTGGCCACGATCTGGCGGGTGTTGCTGTCCACAACCGACACGCTCGGCGGCTCGGGGCCGCCGCCCAGGTTCGCCACGTAGACGCGACTGTGGACGGGGTCCACGGCGACGTCGATCGGTTGGGTGACGCCGGGGATCGGCACGTTCGGGTGCACCTGCACCGTCTGGCCGTCGTCGGTCACCACGCCGAGCGCGTTGACGTGCGGCTCGAACGCCCGGTTGCTCAGCGCCACGTAGAGGCGGTTGGCGTTCTGGTCGACCGCCATGCCCAGAGCGCCGGGGCCGATGTCGATGTCCGGCCGGCGCTGGTTGGTGGCGCCGTCGACGACCTGGATCACCCGCTGGCCCGGGTTGGACACGTACACCCGGTTGGTGCGCGGGTTGACCACGACGTCGATGGGTGTCTGGCCGAGGCCGACCGTGGCGACGACCTGCAGGCTGGAGCCGTCGATGACGCTCAGGCTGTAGCTCTGCTGGCCCCGGTTGACCACGTAGATGCGCCCGGTCACCGGGTTGACGGCCACGGCGTGCGGCTTGAAGCCGACGGTGACCCGCCGGATCGTCCGCAGCGTGGCCCGGTCGAGCACGATCAGCTCACCGGGTTGTGCCGAATCGTGCGGCTCGGCCAGCTTCTCGGTGAACCGGGTCAGGTAGAGCCGCTTCGCGTCCTGCGCCACCCCCTGGGTCGCCGCCCGTTCGTCCGCCGGCGGCACGCCGAAAGTACGGATGGTGTCCGGCCGCAGCGACTGGTCCGCCATGCTCACCAGGGCCGCGTGCTGCTGAGCGGTCAGGCTCGGTTCCCCCAGGTGCCCGCCGCCTGCGTACCGGCCCACGAAAGTGATGTTGGACCAGTCGTCGAATCCCGTCAGCTGCTGCGGGGTGACCTCGTTGACGGCCATTGTCTGGGAGTCGCCGGGGTCTGCCGTGGTCTCACACTCGTGGTTGGGGCCGGCGAGGATCCAGGGCCGGTCGGCCGTGAAGGGGATGTCGTCGTTGATGGCGCTGGTGGTGATCCCGTCGTTGGTGTCGGTGGTGGCGTTGTACTCGTGCACGCAGATCGAGCCGGTCACCGCCACGTCGACGCCGGTGTCGTCGGCGGCGTTGCCGTTGCCGTCGTTGTCGTGCGGATCGGGTGCGCCGTCGCCGTCCTGGTCCTGGCTGGTCCAGTCCAGCGCACCCGTCGCGACCGACTCGACCAGCCGGCCGTCCGGGCCGTTCCAGTGCGTCGTCAGGGTGGTCTGGTTGACGCCAGCCGGCTCGGACAGGTTGCGCGCGTCCAGGTCCAGCAAGGCCCTGCGCGAGTAGTCGATGGAGTCGCTTCGCGGTCCGAACGACAGCCCTTCCAGCTGGTAGCGGTAGTTCATGATGCTGAGGTAGTTGGGCTTGTAGTTGACGTCGTCGCCGCCACCGTGGCCCAGGCCCAGCACGTGGCCGAGCTCGTGCATGAACGTGCCGGACTGGTTGCGCACGCTGCTGTTGGCGGCGGCGCCACCCCAGTTGCACACCCCGGGAGTGTGCCCGATGGTCACGATGAAGTCCTTGTGGTCCGAGCCGTGGCCGGCTTGCCCGGAGCTGCACGTGCCCTTGTACTTGTGCCCCCACAGTCCATAATGGACGTACGGTTGCTTCGCGGGGTTGAAGTGGTTGTCCTTCAGCGTCTGGAAGTCGGCGACCAGGTCGATGTCCGCGGTGGTCGCGTCCTCGAGGATGCCTTCGCTGTCGTCGACGATGAGCGCCAGGCCCGGACTGGTGTCCACGCCCTGGTACGGGCAGTTCGCGACGGCCTGCGGCGGCGCCGCGGCGAACGCCGCCTTCACCTGGTCGAGCGCGGCCTTCTCGGGCTTGTGCGTGTGCGTGGGGTCGGGCTGGCCGGTGGCGTCGTTGGCGAACAGGTAGTCGGACTCGACGACGACGGTCTTGCGGCACGGGCTAGCACCCAGTGCGCGCAGGTTCATCACGACGGTGCCCCCGCCGTCACGGATACCGCCCAGCTCGACGCGGTCCGGGATCCCGTCGCCGTCGAGGTCACCCCGGCCGAACCGGCCGACCACCATCTGGTTGTGCGAGTCGTCCTCGAACCGCGTGTCCCCGACACCGAGTCCGGGAGCCTCGCCGCCGATCGTCGCGTCGTAGACGCTGATCCGGCCGCCGTTGGAGTCCTCCGCGACGAGGACCTCCTCGCGCCCGTTCCCGTCGACGTCACCCACGACCATCTGGTTGTCCTGGTCGGCGTCGAACGTGGTGTCGGTGGCGTTCAAGCCTGCTGCGAGGCCGCCGCCCACCGCGTCGTAGTAGAACACCTGGCCGTTCTGGGACTGGTCGGCGATGAGCACCTCGTCGCGACCGTCGCCGTTGACATCGCCGGCGGCCAGCTGGTTGTGGCCGTTGAAGGCGAACACCGTGGTGCCGACACCGAGCCCGGGGACCTCGTTGTGGGTGGTCGCGTCGTAGACCCGGACGCGGCCGTTGTCCGACTTGTCCGCGACCAGCAGCTCGTCCCGCCCGTCGCCGTTGACGTCGCCGGTGGCCGACTGGTTGAACAGGTCGTTGTTGAACGCCGAGGAGGTCACCAGCAGATTGGGCTTGGCCAGCCCGGTGCTCCCGTCGTAGGCGAACAGCGCGCCGGTCGGGTGATCCATGATCAGCACCTCGTCGCGGCTGTCCCCGTCGAGGTCACCGGTCAGCAGCTGGTTGTGCGGGTGCACGGCGAACCGGGTCAGCGAGACGCCGTAGCCGGGAATAGCCTCGTGGGTCACCGGGTCGAGGACGTCGACGGGGCCGTTCGTCTCCTGGTTGGCGATGACCACCTCGTCGTCCCCGTCGCCGTCGACGTCCCCGATCGCCATCTGGTTGTGGTCGTTGTTGTCGAACCTGGTGTCCTTGACGAACAGGTTCGGTGCGGAGCCGCCCGTGGTCGCGTCGTGGACGTGGACCCTGCCGCCCTCCGACTCGTCCGCGATGTAGATGAACGATCGTGCGGGCGTCTCCGCGGCGGCGCGCGGTGGCTGCGTCTGCGCCGCTATCGGCCCCACCGGCACCAGCAACGCCCCGGCCGTGGCCAGGGCGAACAGGAGTAGAAGGGCTACTCCGCCCCGTTTTCTGATCATGTGAGTGCTCCGTTCCGGCAGTTGCCAAGGCCGTTGTACGGCCGGCAGCCGGTTCGGAGCATCGGTGACCGTTGCCCATATCTGGGTTCTGGACCGGAATGGGCAGTGCTCGACCGGGTGCGCGCCGACGGCATGTGGGTACCGTGTCGGCATGAGCTGTTCGAGGCGCGGGCTCAGGGCAGGGTGAAACGTAAGGTCGCGGTTTCCGGAAGCGTGCTGTTCTGGCGGCTCCACACTGCGCGTTCCGGGCCGACGTCCAGGGCCAGCTCGAGCGTGAGCGACCACTCGCCGGGCGGCACCGGGCGGCCGCTCGGTCGCACGAGCAGGGCATGGGCGCCGTCGGCGCTCCACGTGAGCAGGGCGTCGTCGAGCGGGCGGGAGGGGTGGGGACCCACCGGGGTCAACGCCCACGACATCCGTTCCCGCGGCAGTGGTTCCGGTAGGTCGAGGATCAGGGCGACCGTGTCCGGTCCGGCTGCCACGGTGAGGATCTCCACCACTGGCGGCACCGGGCGGTAGCCGAGGCCCAGGGCCCTCGACAAGGCCTGGTACACCTCGTCGTGCACCGTGTGCTGCCGGGCCACGGCGTCGAGAGTGTCGGCGATCAACGTCTGCAGGTCCACCACGTCGGCAGCGGCCAGGTCGGCGCGGGCGGCGGTGACTTCGGCGTCGGCCGCGGTCAGGCGTGTGGCGCCCGCGTCGGCTTCGATCGTCAGCTTCGCGGTGTCCACTGTGGCCTGCGCCGGCCATGGGTGACCGGTGAAGGTTGCCAGCAGCTCCGGCAGGCCCGGGTACGCGGACGTGGTGAAGCGCCACGAGTACACCGTGGACGACGGGGCCGACCGCTCCAGCAGGTCTGTGAAGGCGCAGCCGTCCGGGGCGGGAATGCTGGACAGCAAGCCGAAGCGGCCCGGATTCGTCGTGGCGGGCACCGTCACCTCGAAGTCGTCGATTCGGGCCGTGATCGTGTCGTCGGCGCACGTGAGTGACAACGCGTAGGTGGCGCCATTGTGGACGGTGACGTCGTCCTGCCACAGCAGCCGTTCGGCCGCGTGCGGTCGCGCGGAGATCAACCGGCGGCCGCCGCCCACGGTGAGTTCCAGGGCGACCCAGTGGTCCGGGGCCTCGTGGCCGGCCACCAGGCCGAAGCTACCGGCCCCGCGGGGGCTTGCCGAGCACGCGATCGTGCTGAACGCGGTGTCCGGGTTGCCGGCGAGCGCCACGACAGCGTCGGGCTTGCCGCGCGGACGGGCGATGGTGGCGATCCCGCCTGCCGCGGTGCAGGTGGTCACCGTCGTCCCGGACCGCAGCTCCTGCTGGTCGAAGGCGGCCAGATCGGCAAAGGCATCGGTGAACAGCGGCCGCGTACCCTCCAGACGCGCGGTGAGCGCCCGCTGCGGGGGCAGGACGGCGCCGGACGGCAGGTCGGCGCGCAGGAGGTCGTCACCACGGATCGGTTGTGGCAGACCGGCACACGCGTCGAGCCGGGCCAGCCACGCCGCGTCCGGGCCGCTGACGGTCGTCGTCGTGGCCTGCGTCCAGGCACAGTCCAGGACGAGCTCCGCGCCGGTGCCGTCGGTGACCGGCCGGCCGTCGTCGAACACCCGGACCCGAAGGTCGCCGCCGTAGAACTGGGGCACGCAGCTCGCGACGAACGTGCAGCCGAGGTCATAGGCCCGGAACACGGGCGCGGCGGCCCGGTCGGGGACCGTGTGCTGCAGGTACGGGGTCAGGTCGGCGAGCGGGCCCCCATAGGGAAGATCGATCGCGGGCGGTCCGCCGGTCTGGAACTGCACGGTGTGCGTGTGTTCGACCTCCTGGACAACCGTGCCGTCCTCGGCGGTGAGCCGCGCCCGGGCGCCGATCTCCAGCAGGTAGTGGCAGTCGGGTTCGAAGATCGGCTGCACGTCCGACCAGCGCTCCGCGGCGGTGGTGAGCCGGGAGCCGCGGTCGGTCCAGTCGGCCCGGGCGGTGTGCGCGGCTGCTGGAATCCAGCACAAGGACGCCAGCTCGGCCTCCTCCCGCGGCCAGTCGAGCGTCACCGCGTCGAGGGTGTCGCCGGACACGGTCAGCACACCGATGCCCACCACGTGCAGGTCCTGGTCGACGACCTCGTATCCCGTCCAGCCGCGCAGCTGGACCGGGTTGCCCTGGGGCGAGTACACCAGCGCGGTGACCGTGGTGGCGGGTTCGGGCAGCGTCACCCAGAGCCGTCCCGGGGTGCTCTGTCCGTCCACTTGGGCCGGACCGAGTCGCAGGACGCGAGTGGGTCCCGGGCCGTCGAAGACGTCCATGAACGCGTTGGTGGACAGCACCGCTCCTTCCTGCTCCCACAGGGACGGCATGACCGAACCGATCGGACGGTCGGACCACGTCAGGCACACCGCGTCGAGCGGCGGCCGCGGCCGGCACGGCCAGTCCGGGTCGGCCGCCAGGAAGCCGTCCACCCAGCGGAGCGAGCTGAACCGGGTGAAGGCGAACGGGCTGCGGGACATCAGCTGCAGGCGGCTGCCCGCGTCACCGGCGTCCGGTGTCCAGGTGCCGAACGCGGTGGCGGTGACGTCCTGCCAGCCGGTGTCCGGCACGCTGCGGCGCCGCCGGGACAGGCGAATCGTCGTGATGGCGTAGTCGGCCGTGTAGTCGCCGATGGCGGTCACCGGTGGGGACGCGGGCGGGTTGTCGCTCATGGGGGTCAGCTCGCCCATCGGCTGGGCGAAGGTGAGCAGCACCCCGGCGTCGAGCGGGACGAGCGGGGCATCGGCGGCGGGCTCGCCGGTGTCGGCGGCGTCCACCACCGGCGACCAGGACTCGGTGCACAGCGGGTGCGTCACGACGACCGAGTCCCACGGGTCGTCGACCGCCGGTACGGCCTGTTGCTCCCACGTGAGGTCCAGCTCGACGTCGAGATCCTTCAGCGGCGGCGGCAGTTCCACGCTCACCGCGACGCGCCCGGACACCCGGTACGGGCTGGGCGAGCGGCCGTCGAGCCGGGCGCGCACGGCCATCCCGAGCCCGAACGGCCCGACCGAGATGCCCGCCGTGCCACCGAGATGGAGGTCGCCGGTGAGCTGCGCGGGCCGCCGGGAAAGGGCGGCCGCGGCACTGATCCAGCCGGCGAGCTCGACCAGGACCGGGCCGAACCGCCAGCGGTCGCCCCAGGACACCGACAGGCCGGTGTCGATGCCGGCGTCGCTGAGCATGAGCCAGGTGTCGGCGTGGAACAGGGACAGCACGTCCGCGCGGATCCGGGCGGACGCCGGTTCGTCGCGGCCGATCCACAGGTGCCAGGCGGCCGGGCGGTCGAAGTCGAAGAACGCCTCGGTCGTGGCGGCGATGTCGAGCACCTGCCCCAGGCTCCAGGCCGCGTCGATGCCCAGCTTCAGGGTGGCGGCCCGCCCGTCGAGCGCGGCGAGCAGCGAGAGCGTCCCCTCCTGTTGCGGGCCGCCGAGCGCGGGCGGAACCGTCAGCAGATCGGCGGTGCCCTGCAACAGCAGTACCGGGCCGGGCAGGATCGCGACGAGCAGCGCGTTGGTGTTGACGGTGAACCCGGCGTCGGGGAGCGTGCCGATGCCGACCCCGGCGCCGATCGCCCACGACCCGGGCGCTGGCGTCCACTTGGCCGGCTCGGTGATGCTGAACTCGGGCGGGAGCTGCTTGTACCAGCCATACCAGTCGCCGCGGCGCACCAGCGGCTGGTCCGCGTCGCGCGGCCACGGTCCGTCCGCGACCAGCGGCGCCATGTTGAGCGCCAGCAACCCTTCCATGCCGTACAGGGCGGTGCCGGTGGCACCGAGCGGGATGGGGATACCGATTCCCATGTGGACGAACGCGAAGACGTCGGGCTCGAGGCGGCCGACGGTGATGCCCGCGTCGAGGCCGATGTCCAGCGGGTCGAGTCCCAGCTTCAGCGCGCCGGTGAACAACTTCGCGCCGGTGGCCTCGTCGGTGGCCAGCGCCACCTCGCCGCCGAAGGTGACCGCGCCGGGCACCGAGAAGTCGACGCCCACCCCGTCGAGGGTGATCTCCGGCGGCCCGCCGTCCGGGTACCAGCTCACCCGCAGCCCGCGCACGCTCGCCCCGGCCGCGAGAAGCTCGGTCAGTCTGATCGCGCCGTCCAGCCCCACCCACCGGCGGCCGTCGTCGTCGGTGCCGAACCCGATCCGGGTGATCTCCATGCCGAACCCGTACAGGTTCACCGCGAGCGGCGCGGGGAAGTCGAGCCAGCCGCCGGGGAGGTGCACCCGCCCCTCGGGATCGATGCGCAGGTCGGCCACCGAGATCGTCGGCCAGGTCACCGCGGGCGCACCGGCCAGCAGGTCCAGTTCGCCGGAGAGCAGCAGGCCGGTGCCGTCGTCGTCGCGGACCAGGCCAAGCCCGTCGACGCGGAAGCGGGCAACCCCGGGGATCTCCAGCGTCGCGATCGCGGGCGTGGTCGATGCCGCGGGCGCGGCCCCGGGTGGGGGAGGAGAGTCCGGGGTGCCGGTGACGGTCGCCGTGAACGTGCCCGCCGCGTCGATGCCGACGGCGACGTCGAGCACCTGGTCGAAGAACGGTACGGCCAGCGTGCCGCTCAAGGCCGCGGCGGTCACCGCGTCCTGCCGGATCTGCAGTTCCAGTGACGCCAGGCCGAAACCGAGGCCCAGCAGGCTGCCCGCGCCGTCGCCGGCGGGGACGCCGTCGGTCCAGGTCGTGGTCCAGGTGCCGGTGAACGCGCCGGAGAACCCGCCGGTGCCGATCGCGCCGTCGACGACCTCGATGGAGTCCGGCGCGATGTTCGCCAGGTCCAGGCCGTCGGGGAAGTACAGTGCCGCGCGGTCGAACAGCAGCCCGCGGAACCCGAGGACGGCGGTGTCCGGCGGCGGGACCTCGCCGGTGAAGGACGGGCGGGCGCCGGTCACCTCGACGACGAACCCGGTGTCGCCCAGCTGGACCGGCGGCAGCGACAGGGACACGTCGGCGGAGAACGTCAGCCCGCCGGTGTCGTCCAGCTCCACGACCGCCGCGGTGAACCCGATCCGCACCAGTAGCGGATTGCCGTCGGAGTCGCGCTGCGGCACCCAGGTGCCGGAGTCGTCGACCACGGGAACCAGGAACGGCGTGGCGATGACGAGGTCGGCGCCCAGGTCGAGGACGCGGACCCGGAACGGTCCCGCCCAGTCCACCTCGAGGGTGAACCCGGCGGCCAGCAGCTCCGCGGTGATGATGTCGACACCCGGTAGCGCGAGCATGAGATCGCCGTCGAGCTCCAGGTACAGGACGCTGGTGCCGATCCCGTCGACGATCCGGGTCTCGTGCCCGACGACCGCGAGCGCCGAGAGATCCGGCTTGGGGAACAGGTTCTCGGGCCACCCGGTGAGGTACTCGTCGAGTGGGATCCACATGCCTACGGCGGTCATGGCCGCCAGTCCGGAGCGAGTACCGGCGGTTTGGGCTCGGCAGGGTCGAACTGCTCGAGGTTCCACGGCTGCAGGGCGGTGTCGAACAGGTGCTGGAACGACTCCTCGGGGGTGGGCGGCACGGCGGAGCCCGCCGGGTCGCTCGCCTGAAGCCGGGACAGGAAGTCCCGGACGGTCGGGTACGGGAGGCCCGGCTTTCCCGTCCACGCGCCCGTCCACGTGGCGGGCGAACCGTAGAGGCCACCGATCGCGTCCGTGACCAGCCAGCGGAACAGGCGGGTGAGCTGGTCCGGCTTGCCGGCCGGAACCGTGGCCGCCCAGTCGTCGAGGTACGCGTGCACCGGGCGGGCGCCGGTGGTGGAATCGCCTTGCACGACAAGGAAGCCGGGGAAGGTCGTGGCGTTCGCGAGGTAGTCCCACAGCGCGATCGCGAACACGCCTTCCACCCTGCGGCCCATGTCCGCGGAGAGCTGCACGTACGCCGCGCCGGTGTGGTCGAGCACCTGGTACTTGTGCTGGGGCCACGATTTCTGGCCCGGCGGCGGCGACGTGGTCGAGCCGGGGTGGAGACCGGTCATCCGGTTGACGAAGGAGTCGCGGTAGCCGAACAGGAACTCGAAGAACTCCGGCAGTCCCTCGTCGAGTCCCGTGCCGGAGTTCGTGACCAGCCAGGCGTTGTGGCCGTGGTGGTACTCGTTGTTGAGCCGGTCGGCGGCCGCGACGTTGCCGTTGTTGATCACGATGTAGTTCGCGATGGTCGACATCTCCCCGCCCAGCCACGAGACGAGACCGTGCGCGTACTCGTGGATCACGACGTTGGGCAGGAACCACGCCTTTTCCGACCCGAGCTCGGTCTCGGTGCGGTAGGGATCGGCGCCCGTCGGAACGCCGGCCGGCCACGCCTTGGTCGCGGGGATGTCGGGGCTACCCGGCTTGATGATGAGCTCGTGGCGCACGGGCATGGCGACGGAGTTCGTCTTGAGCAGGACCGTGGCGTCGTGGGTGAACTTGGCGTACTTCAGGGCATGAAAGGCGGCGGCGTCCGCGGTGTGCTTGCCGCCCGCCGCGTCGGCGTCGACGACGAGGTCCACCGGACCGATCGTCCCGGCGCCGAACGACGGGAACGTGACCGGGACGAGGGCGTCGACGCCCTGGAACTCGTCGTGGGGGAACACGCTGCCCGGATCGCCGCGGACCACCAGCGTCGTGGCGTTGCCGCCGTTCACCGCGGGCAGGTCCAGGTGGCGGGGCAGCGCCACCGTGACGGGGGTGGCGGGCACCAGGGCGAAGCTGACCCCGCTGATCTCGCCGTCGTCGTCGGTCAGGAACTCGTCGACCGGGTTCGGCCCACCCTGGTACAGCCGCACCGAGTGGCCGGCGGCCAGCCGGCGGGTGTCGAGTTTCCGGATCGGGCCCGGCGCGAACCAGTCCCGTCGCTGCTGCTGGTAGCCGGCGCTCAGCCGCACCTTCGTCCCGACCGAGTACACCACCGGCTGGGTCTGCGTCCCGACCAGCACGCCGTCGAACGCGGTCCAGCTGCCCGGGGTCACGCCGTCCTGGGCCGTCCACCCCGCGGTGGACCAGCCCGGCGGCACGGGCTGCGACCGGCCGGGTTCGGTGCGGGACAGCCGGACCTGCAAGCCGGCCGGGAACTCCGGCCGCACGGTGAAGGCGGCGCCGGACACATTGCCCCTGGCCACTTCCAGCACGCCGCCGCTGCGGCCGCCGCTCCCACCGAGCCAGGTCCAGGTCGTACCGGCGATGTCGGTGCCGGAGGTGGTGTCGACGAGCCGCACCGTGTCCGGTTGCAGCGAGCTGGCAAGGCCTTTCGGGTCGGCCGGGGAGGACAGCGCCACGTCCCACAGGTCGAACCGGAGGTAGAAACGGACGGGCTGCGCCGGGTCGTCGATCAGCGTGTGGCAGCCCGCGACGACCGGATGGGCGGGCAGCAGTGCCGGGTCGGCGGCGGCGAACGCGTCGAGGATCGCGGCCGCGGGCAGTGCCGTGCCGTCCGCGCCGTAGGTCCAGATCCGCAGCGGGGACGACGTGCCGTCGGAGGTGACCAGCCCGAGCATGGTCTCCGCCGGCACCGTCTCGGACCACCGCCCGGCCAGCATCGCCTGCTTCCAGGTGTGCTCCGGGGTGTCGGCGCGCTCGTCGGCATCGACCCGGCGGTGGCACTGGTGCACTTTCGGGTGCACGCCGGGCGCCGCGCCGTCGAGCCAGCTGTCGAGCACCCAGCCGGGGGCGGCCGGGTCGTCGACCGACGTCGGCTCCACGCCCTCCAGCACCCAGTAGACCGGTGCGGGGACGGTTGGGGGGAGCAGCGCGGCGATCGCCGACACGTCGGCGAGGGCGTCGATCACCCAGGCGTCCCGCGCGAAGGGTCCGACCACGACCGGCCAGGTGGACTCGACGAGCAGGTCGCCGGCCGGCAGGTACCGCACCTTCGACTTGTGCGGTGCGACGATGCTGTTCAGCATCAGCACGGTCCCGTCGGGCAGGGTCTGGACGTCGTTCGCCGGGACCGTGACCTCGACGGCCAGCGGGTCCACCGCCGCTGCCACGGTGGTCACCTGCGCGACTTCGTCGTACTGGTCCGGAATCGGCAGGACGAGCGGCGGGACGAGGCCGACGGAGCTGATCATGCGTCCTCCCCGGGCACGGTGACCGGGTTCCACCGGAACCGCTGCTCGTTGCCCATGACGTCGCGGGCGCGGATGCGGTAGCTGACCGCGCCGGCGCCCGGATCGTCGTCCTGCCAGGCGAACCCGCGCGCGCCGCGGACGGGGGCCAGCCATCCGGTGCACGCGGTGTAGGTCCGCTCCCGGTCCCGCCGGCGCTCGACCATGCAGGCGACGCCGTCCTCCGTGGCCAGCCAGGCAAGGGCGATCGCGTTGCCACGCAACCGTGTCACGGTCCGCCAGACCGGCGGTTCCGGCGGCTCGGTGTCGATCGGCCGGGCCCGCACGACGGCCGCCGGGGCCGACATGTTGCCGGCGAGGTCGACCGCGGCCAGCCGGTAGTACCACTCGCGGCCAGGTGTCAGTTCACCGTCGGTCCACGTCACGGACGACGCCTCCGCCGCGGCGACCTCCGCGTAGGCGGGCAGCCGGCGCACGTCGGCCAGCTCGGCGGGCCGTCTCGAACGCCAGATCCGGTAGCCGGCCAGGTCCGGTTCGGTGCCGGCGCGCCAGGTGAGCACAACCGCGTTCTCGTCGCCGACCGCGGAGAGCACGGTCGGGGACTTCGGTGGGGTGACGTCGCGCAGCTCCAGGATCGGGAACGTCTGGCTCAGCGGCCCGCCTGCGCCCGCGGCGTCGACCGTGCGGACCCGGTAGAGAAACCGGCCGGCGCCCCGACCGTCCACTGTGTCGCGATAGGCCGGACCGGGAACGGTGCCGGTGTGCGCGGGCTGAAAGACCTCCGCATTGGCGTCCACATCGGACAGCTCCATGACCTGGCGGTTGCTCCGGCCGGGGTAGAACCAGCCGGACCACTCCCGCCACGCCGCCTCGACCTCGGCTGCCACCGGACCGGGCAGCGTCGCCGGGTCGGCGGTCATGTCGCCGGTCGACAGCGTCGGATGGTGCTCGGCCAGCCAGGCGGCGTCCTCCGGGAACGGGTCGCCGGCGTAGGGCTCGCGGCCGGCGCGGCGCAGGCTCTGGTCGTGCGCGAACAGCGCTGCGGTGCTCGCCCGCAGCATCCGGTAGCCGGCGACCCCGGCGACCGGGTCCAGTGTCAACGTGTGGTGCGCCCGCCCGTACCAGTCGGCAGGTTCGGCCATCACGGACGGGATGTCTCCGTCGGGCCGCGGCACCGGCAGCGCGGGCGGCGGGTCACGCCGCGGCACGGCCACCCGGGCAGCGCGGCCGGTCGGACCTTCCCGGCCCGGTCGGCCGCCGAGGCCTCCCCGGCCCGGTGCGTCCCAGCGGGGGTCGTCGGCCACGAGCGGGTCGCCATCGCTCGCCGCCACGCCGGCGAAAGCGACGGCGAACGCCTCGGCCTCGCCGGGTTCCAGCCGGACGCCGGGCAGCCAGGCCTCGTACCGGGTGCCGGACCAGATCGTGCACGCGTCTCCGGCGGCCGGGAGCAGCAGGGCGCCGCCGGGCTGGCGGGCGGCGCCGATGCCGATGACGGCCGAGCCGTCGTGCTGCGCGGTTACCGGGTAGCCGACGCCACGGGACAGCAGGAGACCGGGCATCGGGTTCCCGTCGTCGACGGTGACCGCGTCCGCCAGTGTCAGCTCGACGCCGTTCCCGGTCGGCCGCACCGTTCGCACCGTCGTCGTGAGCGGCGGCGCCGAAGCGGATGGCACGACCGCGGCGCGCCGGACGAAGTCCGCAGGCTGTTCGAAGCCGACGAAGGCCGGCGCGCCGGGGGCGAGGGTAATCGTGAAGGCGCCGGTGCCTGGGCGGCGCAGGGGAGTGGTGAGGTGGGCGACGTCGAACCAGGTGCTGTCGTGGTCGAGGATCGGAAACGAGTCGCCGCCAACGCGCAGCAGCTGCCCGGTGAGGGCGCCGGCCGCGCCTGGCCGGTCGAGGTCGGTGCGCAGGCGGCTGCGGTCGGTGTCCCGGTCGACGTCGAGCACGCTGCCGGTCACCAGGTTCGGATCGCCGCGGCGCAGGTAGACGCGGAACTCGCCGCTCCCGCCTGCCGGGCCCGGCATCCGGCGGCCGGCGGGCCAGGTCCAGCCGACGAGCAGCCCCGGCGTGCCGTCGCAGCGGGCCAGGTCGGCGCCGGTCAGCGTGGGGTCGGCCGGGTCGAGGTAGCGCGCCGTCACCGCGTCGGGCACTCCGGGCTCGACCGCGGCACCGACCTGCACGGTCCGCGCCGCCGTCCACGGACCGAGCCGGCCGAAGGCGTCCACCCCATCCACTCGCACGGCGTACCAGCCCGCCTCTTCGACCGGACGGATCCACTGCCGGGGCACGTCAGGCCCCGGCCAGGTGCCCACCTGTCCGCTGACGTGGGAGCCGGCCGGCTGCGCGGTGTCGACGACGGTAAACGGCCCGTCGGCCGCGCCGGCTTCCGTCGCGGCGGGCCCGGCGGTGGCGATCCGCGCGCGTACCGGCTGGCCGGCGTCGTGGACGTCGCCGGCCAGCGCCCAGTCCACGCCGAGCACCCCGGCGCACCGCGGCAGCCTGCCGTCGGGTTCGGGCGGCCGCGTGGCGGCGTCGGCGGCGACGTCGACGATCGCCAGGGCGCGCACCGGCGTCGGGTCGGCGGCCGCCAGGTTCCAGGCGTACGCGGCGACGTCGCCCACCGTGCCCGGCTGGTCGGACAGCTCCGCCTCGACCAGGTCCAGCGGGCCGGTGTCCCAGGTGACGGTGTCCAGTGCGCGGTCGTCCTCGATCAGGACGGGGCCGCCGGTGCCCGTGACCGTCACGACCGCCCGGTTGGCACGCCGGCCGGTGAACACGAACCCGCGGCCGTCACCGGTCGGCGCGAACCGCAACCGGACCGAGCGCACGTGCGGCGGCAGGATCAGTCCCGCCCGGGTGCCGGGCATCGGCGGCTCGACGCGCAAGGCCGTCGATCCGAAAAGGACGGCCAGGCCGGCGCTCCCCACCACCGTCACCCCGTCGACGACCACCGTTCCCGGAAGGACACCGCGCGGTGCCAGGCCGTCGAACCGGATGTGCTCCGCCGGGAAGCGCGCCGACCCGTAGTGGGCGACGACGCGATAGTCCCACCGGCCGGGCCGCGGCGGGTCGTGCCACGTCAGCCCGAGCATGCGGGCCACGTGCGGGTTCGTCGCGGCCAGGGCGAGGACGGTGGCTGCGGACATCCCGAGCCGCGGCGCGGTCCGGGCCCCGTCGGCTGCGGTCGCCGACGCCGGCAGCCGGGCACCGGGACCGCCGCGCAGCAGCAGGTCGACCAGTTCCCGTGGTGCGTCGGCAAAGTCCTCCGCCAGGCGGTCGGCGGTCTGCGGAGGCAGGGCGGCCGGCAGGCGGGAGCGGGCCTGCGCCAGCGTGGCCGCCCGGTCGTGGATCAGCTCCGGTGCGTTGCGGGTGCCTTCGGGCACCACGGGCAGGAGGATTGGGCGTGTGGTCAGCGGCCGCCAGCCCTCCTGGGGCACAGCCTCGCCGACGCAGAGCGTGCACACCACGAGGTCTGTGCCGGTGATCCGCACCTCGGTGATGCCGGAAGCCCACAGTTGCACGGACCAGCCGCCGCCGTCGGCCACGGCCGTGCGGCGCCCGAGGACGGTGTCCGCTTCGCCCACCACCTCGACCACCGGCGGCGCCCCCGTGCCGGACGCGCGCACCGCGACCCCCACCCGCGAGCGCCCGACGGTGAGCGTGCGGGCACCCCGCAGCGCGAGCCCTGGCGAGGCGACCCCGCAGGCGTCGTGGTCGAGCGAGACTCTCCCGGGCGTGACGGCGAGCGTGAAGGACCCCCAACTCCAGTCCGTCTCACCCGAGGCGGGCAACCCCGCCTGGTCAAAGGGAAGACAAAACCACTCCGGTCCCCGATGCTCACGCCGAGCGACGTCGTAACCACCGCCCGGAAAGCCGAGCCCCACATCGACCGTCCACAGCAGATGCACCCCGGCCATCAGCTCGGTGCCGTCCACGCAACGCTCGCCCCCGGGAGTGCCGAGAGCCAGGAGCGCGTGCTCCGGTCCGCCCATGTGCGACCGCCGCCCTTCCGTGCGCTACTGAATAGCGCCCCCGGCGGCTTTTCGTTACGGGCACCGAGGATCCGTTCGTCGGTGCGGCCGCCGAACTGGTCGAGGAGCCACAGGTACGGCGTTCTGAATCAGCACAACTCCTGCCAGGATGTCGTTGATCAGCAGAAAGTCGTTCCGCAGTCCGTGAATCGCAGGCACGGGGGAGGTCTGCGCCCGGAATGCGATGCCCCGAACACTGGCCCGATCTGGCGCATGGTCAGGTTCGTCTGCCAGCTGCCGCGACCAGCAGCACCCGGTCCGACAGGTTCCAGTCCTGGCGGACCCAGGCGCTTTGGTTGATGTCCGTGCCAGAAACGCCCGCCGCGCGACACAGCACCTCGTTCTCCCGCTCGAGCAGCCGCATCTATGCCGGGCCTTCCGCAGGACCGTGATCATCCAGTCAACTTCGGGAAACCCGGGCACATCACACTACGACCTGTGTGGCCGCGTCACGCTGGTCCAGCCGCTCCTTCCCCGGACAGGTAGTGATCGATCGCTTTCCGGGCCAGGTCGAGCACTGCGGAGCGGCCGGGAAGCGGGTGGGTGGCATCGACGGGATGCTCGCCGACGGCGGGTGCGTCCGGGGCGTGGTCGGCCGCGGCGTCGAGCAGGGCGCCCGTCTCGTGGTCACCGAGCTGGCGTAGCAGGTTGGCGAGGTTGCGCAGGGTTGTCCACTGGTGGGTCCAGTTGCCGGTTCGGGCGAAGTAGTCGATCACCTCTCGGTAGCCCTGGAGTGCGTCGTGGACACGGCCCGCGGTGGCGCGTACCGCCAGGAGTCCGACGGTTGCGACGCCCTCGATGAACGTGGCGCCCGCGTCGCGGGCGTGTTCGACAGCCCGCAGGTAGTGGTGTTCGGCGAGCTCGCTGTGGCCGGCGAGGCTTTCGATCTCCCCGTCCACGTACGCGCCCCAGCCCAGCAAAGTAGGCGACTCCGCCCCCTCGAGCCCACGCCGGTTCAGGCCCCGTGCCTTGTTCAGATCGCCGCCGCCGTAGGCCTCGGCAAGCGCCGCGATGCCCAGGTTCTCCCGGGGTGACATGGCGAGCGCGTCTGCGGCTTCGCAGAGCTCGATGACCTCCGGGTACACCCCGCGTGCCAAGGCAACCACCGAAAGGACCATCAGACACGGCCACGATCCGCGCGGGTCGGTGGCCAACTCGAGCCCGGTGCGGGCGTACCGCTCGGCGCGCGGATGCTGCCCGCGGTGGTACGCGGCCTCGGCCGCCGTGCCGAGCACCTGCGCCGCGCGGGGGTGTGGGGCGAGTGCCGGGTCATCGGCCAGCTCGATGGCCCAGTCGCGTACCTCGACCAGGTCGCGGTAGGCGATCGCGTCGAACAACGCGGTGACCAGCGTGACGGCGTCGTCGAGCAGGCCGCGGTCGCGGGTCAGCCGCCACGCGGCGCGGAGGTTGGCGATCTCGCGCCGCAGCAGGGCATCGGCCGCCGGCTCGCGTTCGGTGGCCACCTCCTGTTCGAAGGCGATGGCCAGTTCGACCGCCCACCGCACGATCGCGGTCGCCGCGGCGTCGTCCTCCCCGGCCGCTGCCAGCCGGTCCAGGCCGAACGCGCGCAGCGTCTCCAGCATGCGGAACCGCGTGTCCCCGTTGAACTCGGCGTCGATCATGGACGCGTCGACGAGCCGGGACACCACGCTGCCCGGATCGGTGTCGGGGACCAGTTCGGCCGCGAGCCGTTCGGCCGTGGTGACGTCGACACCATCGACGAAGATCGACAGGTGTCGGAACAGCCGCTGCTCGTCCGCGGACAGCAGCCGGTAGGACCATTCCACGGTCGCTCGCAGGGTCCGGTGCCGCGCGTCGACGGCGGGGCGGCCGCCGCCGAGCAGGTCGAGCGAGCGGCCGAGCCGGGCGTGCAGGTCGGCGAGAGAGAAGGTCGACAGCCGGCCGGCCGCGAGTTCGATGGCGAGCGGCATCCCATCCAGGTGGCGGACGATGTCGGCGACCAGCCGTAGGTCGGCTGGGTCCTGTGCGCCGACGGGCCGGACCCGGCCGGCGCGGTCGAGGAACACGGCGACGGACGCGACCTGAGGGAGAGCGTCGGCCGTGAGTGACTCGCTGGGGATGGGTAGAGGCGACAGGCGGTAGCTGTACTCCTCGGCAAGGCCGAGCGGTTCGCGGCTGGTCGCGAGGATCGTCAGGCGCGGGCAGCCGCCGAGGAGCACGCTGACCGTGTCGCGAACCGCGTCCAGCAGGTGCTCGCAGTTGTCGATCACCAGCAGGCGCGGGTCGTCGCCGAGCACGGCGACGCAGGCGGCGAGGACGTCGCCCGAGACCACGCTGAGGCCCAGCGCCGAGGCGAGCGCGTGCGGGATGGCGGCCGCGGCGGTGACGGGCGCGAGCGCCAGCACTGTCGGCCCGTCGCCGGGATGGGCGAGCTCCAATGCCACTCGGGTCTTGCCGACACCGCCCGGCCCCACGACGGTCACCAACCGCTCCGCGGCGAGCAGCCGGTGGAGCGCCGCGACCTGTGCCTCGCGGCCAACCAGCCGCGTCGCCGACCGGGCGGCCGCCCGAGCCTCGCGTGGCGGTGGGCCGGCGGCGCCGCCGGCGATGGTGCGCTCGAGCTCACCCAACGCCGACGACGGGTCGAGACCCGTCTCGTCGGCCAGGCGCCTGCGGTACTCGCGCCCCGTGCGCAGCGCCTCCGGAGCCCGGCCGGCCGCCGCCAGCGCACGCATCAGCGACAGGACCGCGGGCTCGCGCAGCGGATCGGCGGCCAGCGACTCCGCCGCCAGGCCGACGATCCCGTCCGCTTCGCCCGCATCGACCGCGGCGGCGACCAGTGCGTCGGTCACCTCCTGGTGCAACCGTGCGCATCCTTCGACGGTGGCGGCGATCGGGGCGATATCGGTGAGGTCTGCGAGCACCGGTCCGCGCCACAGCGCATGCGCCTCGCGCAACGCGACGACGTCCGCCTTGCCGTTGCGCGCCACAGCAAGCAGATCGCGGGCCTGCACCAGGTCCAGCTCACCGTTGCGGAGGTCCAGCCGGTAGCCGTCCTGGCGCGCGTGCAACCGGTCCGCGGCCGGTCCGAGGTGGGCGCGCAGCCGGGAGATCTGGGTGTGCAGAGCCCGCCGGCCGGACTCGGGGATCTCCGCGGGCCACAGCGCGTCCAGCAGGTGGTCGACAGGGACGGTCCGGCCTGCCGCGAGCGCGAGCAACGTCAGCAGCGCGCGCCGCTTCGGTCCGCGCACGTCGACCGCGGCACCGTCCACGACCAGCTGTAACGGCCCGAGCACCTCGACCCGCAGCGCCGGTTCGTGCTCCCTGGACATCGGGCACTCCCAGCAGATCGCTTGCCCCGACGCCAGCCCCATGTAAGCACACGAAAGACCCGAGTAAGCGGACAAAACGAACCTTTCTCCTGTGGCCGGCGAGTGCCGGCACGCAGAGAAGGAGACAGGCATGTTGGATCACGAGAAGGTGATGGAGTTCCTTGGCCGGTTCACCGCTGACCTGGCCGCTACCGGCGCCGCCGGTTCGGTCGCGGTCGGCAACCGGCTCGGGCTCTACACGGCCCTCGCCCGAGGGCCCGCGACCCCCGAGGAGTTCGCCGAGCGCACCGGCTGCCACGTGCGCTACCTCACCGAATGGCTGCGCGGCCAGGCCGCCGGCGGCTACGTCACCTACCAGCCGGTCACCGGAACGTTCTCGCTGACGGAGGAGCAGGCGTTCTGCCTGGCCGACCCGAACGGGCCGAACGTGTCGGCAGCGTTCCTCGTCGCGCTGGGTTACCTGCGAGCCGAACCGAAGATCACCCAGGCGTTCCGGACCGGCGCGGGCGTGGCCTGGCATGAGCACCACGAGGACGTCTTCGTCGGCTGTGACGCGTTCTACCGTCCCGGTTACGTCGCCGAACTGGTGCCGAACTGGATTCCCGCGCTCGACGGGGTAGAGGTCAAGCTCACCGCGGGCGGGCGTGTCGCGGACGTCGGCTGCGGGCTCGGCTCGAGCTCGGTGCTGCTCGCCGAGGCGTTCCCGCGGACGACCGTCACCGGCTTCGACAACCACGCCGAGTCCGTCGACCTGGCGAGCAAGAAGGCGGACGACGCCGGCGTCGGCGATCGGGTCGGCTTCGAGGTCGCGACCGCACAGAACTTCCCCGGCGCGAACTACGACCTGGTGATGATGTTCGACTGCCTGCACGACATGGGTGACCCGGTCGGCGCCGCGCGGCAGGTGCGGCAGGCACTGAACCCAGGCGGGACCTGGCTGCTCGTGGAGCCGTACGCGTCGGACCGGGTCGAGGACAACCTCAACACCGTGGGGCGGCTGTACTACAGCGGTTCCACGTTCCTGTGCGTGCCGAACGCGCTGTCCCAATCCGGCGGCCACGCGCTGGGCGCGCAGGCCGGCGAGGCCGCGGTGCGGGAGGTCGTCAGCGACGCGGGCTTCACGCATTTTCGCCGTGTCGCACAGAGTGCGTTCAATCTCGTCTACGAGATCCGTCCCTGACCGTCCGGTTGCGACACTGTCCCCGTCGGGCAGTGTCGCAACCCCACCCGGGAGACAGTCCCCATGCTCATCCGCTCGTTCACCCGCCAAGACCTGACATCACTCATCGAGCTGACCATCGAGACGTTCCGCCCGTTCTACGAGGAGTCCTTCCGTCCCCTGGTGGGCGAGGTCGTGTTCGCCAACCAACACGGGAACTGGCGCGACGACTACCGCCAGCAGGTCTCCGAGCTGCACGACCCCGCCCAGCACAAACACGTAGCCGTAGCCGAGATCGAAGGCGAAATCGCGGGCTATGTCGGGTGGAACGTCGCCCCGGAACGGAAGAACGGGTCCATCACGCACATCGCCGTCAGCGATGGGCACCGCCGCCACCACGTCGGCACGGCACTGTGCGAGCACGCCTTCGACGCCCTTCGAAGCGTCGGCGCGGAGGTCGTGGAGATCGGCACCGGGGGCGACCCGTTCCACGCACCGGCGAGAGCCCTGTACGAACGGCTCGGATGTGTCCAGCTCCCCATCGCCGTCTACTACCGGGAGCTTTGACTCCAGGTGTCCGGTTGTCGGCCTACGCGCCCGCGCCGCCATACCAGCATGCTGGCCGGTCCGACACTCTTGCGCACTTGGTGCGGTTGCCCGAATCAGCGGTCGGCTGACTCGTTGCCGGAGTGAACCGGCTGCGGTGATGTGTCCGCCTCCCGTTCCCGGCTGGAGGCGTTCCTCACGAGGTCCAGGTTGTCGTCGTGCGGCGTGTCGAAGCGCGGACGGGGTGCGTTCTGTTCTCCTTCGGAATCGGTGCGCGCGGCCTTGGCCAGCCGGGACTGCTCGGCCTCGTGGGCGAGTTCTTGGCTGCGGGTGGTGGCGACGATATACGTGCCGAATTGCTCCATGGTGACCTTCCCCCTTGGTGTCACACTAGGAATATTCGTCCAAAATGGTTCCCAGTGCCGGCTAGTCGGCGCTGGTGTTTAGTTGTTGCGGCGCTGGCTGGTCGTGGAAATTTCGACCTGTTGCCGTCGGTGAATGCTCCTGTTCGAAGGTTCGTGCCGACGATAACATCTCACCGTCAGTCGAACATCTGGTTTTCCGGAGATCGTCGGCCGTGGGTGGGAGTCGTCCTGGGGTCGGTGGGGTCTGTACGCCGTTTCAATGTAATTCCTGAACTGCGGGCGGATCGACCGAGAGCCGCTGGTAGAAGTCTCGCGAGGTCGGCCCGGTTCAATGGCTCTCAACTTCCAAGCTGGTCATGCCGGCCGACGGGCGGTCGGATCATCAATGATATCTGCCGGGGATCCGGGGAGTCGCCAGTTAAGTAACGACCTGCGGGGACTGCTGCGGAAAC
>Ga0164241_10002268_pt1 | contig 21248 bp, 13 predicted proteins | sample OricomyardsoilBY_FD_108780 | JGI IMG/M metagenome (GOLD analysis project Ga0164241, IMG submission 108780) | Backyard soil microbial communities from Emeryville, California, USA - Original compost - Back yard soil (BY) | ecosystem: Environmental > Terrestrial > Soil > Unclassified | place: USA... | reverse complement strand
TTAATAGTTAAGTTAAGCGTTACCACACTATCGCAACCATTAGCATTAGTAAGGGTGTAAGTTGCATTACTGTTGCTTGTTGTATAGGTATTTCCATCAATCCAAGTATAGCTATCACAAGCGGTTATTACATCGGTGCCTGTGGTGCTATTGTTGATGGTTAAACTAAGTGTAATTACGCTATCGCAACCATTAGAATTAGTTAGCGTGTAAGTAGCACTATTATTACTAGTGGTGTATGTGTTTCCATCTATCCATGTATAGCTATCGCATGCGGTAATAACATTGGTATCGGTTGATAAACCATTAACGGTAATAGCAACCGGAGAGCGCAATCCACAAGCTGCATCAGTGCCTGCCGCCTCAGCGTAGTAATAACTAGTACCCGCTGATGCAGGGGTTACACTAATATCATCACCTGGCAAAGCAGTGCCAATAACACTGCCGCCTTGGGCTGCATTATACCATGTAATGCCGGGGTATGTTTGTACTATAAAGTTAGTAAAGGTTGTATTGGCCCCCACCGGTTGACTTTGGTTTTGTGTATTATAAACTACTCCCTTTTGGCGAAGCGTAAGTATTTGGCCTTGTGTAACTGATAACGAATAATGCCCGTTTTTGTTTGCTAACTGTGTGGTACTATAATCTATTTCAGGAAACTGATATTCTATGCCATCCACCAACAAGTAAGGAACATCGTTTGCCGTGCCTGAACTAAGTTTGTATGCCCAGTCGAAGCCAATTTGGGCATCTTGTTGCATAGTAATGCTAAAGTCGTTATAGCATGTTACAAAGCCGGGGCCATACGGAGGATGCACTACACTTATATTTACCGATGCAGGTGCAAAAGTGGTATTTATATCGCCGTTACAACCAATAGTTTTGGTCCATTGGCTTGGTGCATAATCACCACCAAAACCTGTGCGGATGTAATTTTGAGGTTGAATATTTACTATTGCACTAATATGTACACTATTACCTAAACAAGTAGCTGATGGGCTTGCAACTGCAACAGGTGTAAGAGGTGTGTATACTTTTATCCCCAACGCATTGCTTATAGCAGGCGGGCCTGTGCAAGGCTGGCCATCTGTATTGGTAAGCCTGCAATAAACTGTATCGCCATTAGCCACCGCGGTATCGGTAAATACAGTATTATTTTCTCCAACAGCTATATTGTTTTTAAACCATTCGTAAGTAGGCGCGTTACCGCCATTTAGTGCGGTAGCGGTATATGTAATATCGGCATCAGGGCATACTTCCAGGTTCTCGGCTGATATACTTACCGTTGGCGTTATTTTAGGGTTTACTATATAGGTAAATGTAAAAATCTTAATGTTCGATCCTGTGCGGCAAGGCAACGGGCTACCAAATAGTGTACATTGTATGGTATGGGTTTCAGGGTAACCGTTGTTATTTACCCAAGCCTTTTTATATACATCTGTTGTGTCCGAAACAAAATTGTTATCTATCCTCCAAGAATAAGTAGGGTTATCTCCTCCGTTATAAGGCAAGGCCGTAAAGGTTACGGTATCGCCCGAGCAACCTTGTGGCGTGCTTACGCTAACAATTAAACTGCTTGCCGCGTTATCGAATATTAAAGGCAATACTACTTTGTTACTCCATACAGGTATGGCGCATGTTTCATCCAGTGTTATTTGGCATTGCATGGTATCATGGCTGCTTAATGTATTTAAGTTTAAGAAAAGACCACCATTTTGTGTTGAATATGGCTGCCCGTTTCTGTACCATTGGTAGTTTATATTCGGGTTCCCCGTGTAGTTTGTTACTGTTGCAGTAATTGTTTTATGGCTGTTATTTTTGCACCAAGGGCCTTCTTCACCGGGCAAAGCAGGGTCAATGGCAATAGATACATTAGGATGCTGCGCCGGCATTGAAGTAAGGGTAACAACTTCCGATTTACAACCGTTCAGATATACATAGTAGTCACCATCATCGAACACTGTTACGGCAGCCGTACTGGCGCCATTGCTCCATTGGTAGCATTCAAAACTACCGTATACACTTATGGTGGTTGGGGTATTTCCGCCTTCGCATCTTACTCCGTTTGTGGTTACAATAAGTGGCGGGGTAGTACAAGGTTGTGTAATAATTTTAGCAGGCGCAACAGTAAAATGGGCCGTATCGCCTAAGCCGCAGGGTCCAATAGGCATGCAAGTAAGCCGTACGGTATCTTCGCCCACATAAAATGTACGCGTAGTGTCGGTACCTGTAAGGCTGTATGCAGGCCCGTCTATCTGCCAAACATAGTTCAACGCATTTTGTGCGCCGCTAATTTGGTAACTCACTAATGAATTTACGCATGGGTGTTCAGGCCCGCTAATAACACCACCTATGCTTGGCTGCGAAACATGCATAACTATTGGGTTGCTAACATACGGCGTAAGGCAGTGGTTGCTGGTTGCTTCGCAGGTAATAATATCTCCCTCAACTACATTTCTAAGCCATAGGGTATCGGTGGTATATGGTATGGTATCTAAATGCACAACTCCGTTACCATCGGTATACGAAGCGCCATATCCTTGCACATAGCCATTACGGTACCATTTGAACGAAGGATGATAATCAGTAGTTCCTGTATAAATCCCTATACTATCTGCGGTAAGTTCCCATTGGTTGTTTTGGTATGTTCGTATAAATGGAAACTTACCTACAATACTTTCACCTACACGGCCTTGGTAGAATAAAGTATTTGTACCTGAATAATAAGTAGTATCGTTTGGAGCATTAACTACATACCCGGTAGCATTTATAACTTGGGTAGCAAAATCTTGATTTACATTTGTTACATTGGTAGCTGCCGCAAAAACAAATTGCCTGGCGCCCGAGTCGGGTAATGATTGCGATGTACCTGTTTTGTAATAATAACTAAACCCATTACAGGCCGGCGTTCCCGTAACTAAAGGCGCCGGGTAATAACCTAATGAACTGCTTACCGGCAATAAACCACTGGTTAATGAATCGTAATAATTTAATGCGGGGCGCGTAGTACAACTGTAGCTATGCGTTCCTAATGAACAGCTCCCCACGCCATATTCCGCTTCGCAGGCAATTAAAGCCCGGGTTTGTTCCGAAGTTGTATCGGCAAAAAAGTAACCGCCGTGGCCATTATCATAAGCTGTAAGTGCAAAAGTTGCTGAAACCCTAAAGGTGGCCCATGCTTCTAAATTATAACCACCATATTGATCATATACTCTTTTTAAACAAATGTTGTTTCCTGGTTCAGCTGTAATTACCACATTCGATTTAGGCTCGGGCTCGCCCATTTCGGGCAGTATAAGCGTACCAACAGGTTGTGCATACCTTCCGCAGCCATTTTCGTCTTTTGCCCAAAACTGACAACTTAATGTATCACCTGCATAGTAATTAATGGTTACAATGCTATCGGCAAAACTTTGCCCGGTGGCAACTTGCACCCCGTTAAGGTTCCAGGTATAAACGGGAACAGCCGAAGTCAGATTACTGAAATTATCAGCTATGCTTCCATCGGTGTAATACGGGTGGGCTACCAGTTGAACAGGTGTGCCATTACAAAATGGTGCCGGCAGCTTAATGGCAATTTCAAGTTGTGGCCTTGTATTAAGTGTAGTTTGCGAGGGTATAAATTCAAAATGTGCGTAGCCATCAACAAATCCTGTAGTATCCGTTTTTGCATCCCATCCGGTAATTAATGAGTGTTCAATGTATGAACCGCCGCCCCGGGAACGCTGGAAGTGAGCGCCTGTACCACCTCCGCTCATTCCGCCAAAAATACCGCCGCCGCCGCCTGAGCCGGCAGCGCCAATATGGCTATAGCCAGCCCCTCCGCCGGTAAATCCGCGCCCGCCTGAACGTGACTGTGTACCCAAACAACTGGCAACATTAGCTGCATACACAATGGGTATAGTGCTATCGGATAGCCACCCATGCCCACCTTGGCCACCACTGCAACCGTTATTGCAAGGGGGCGACTGCTCGCCATCGCCACCAAGCCCGCCACCGCTGCCACCAAAATCGGTAGGATAATTATGACCACCTTGGTTATTGCTGAGGTTGTAATCATGGTGCATAGGCACCACCGATTTTACAGGGCAATTGCTTGTAGTACTCCATTCAAAGCAAGGCTCCAATACGGGATTTCCGTTGGCGTCAATGGAATCGGCAAAATAGGTGGAATATGGAAAGTCGCCGCCATATCCGTTTTCATGGGCCGTGTAAATAACCGGAAGGTGAACATCAGGGTCAATGGTAGGATAGCATTCGCAGGCACCACCACCACCTCCTCCGGCTATCATCAATATTTGCCAATTGGTAGAATCGGGTGCTTTAAAAAGCACCGCAGTACTGCCACCCCCCCCACCGGCACGTACGTATTGATCGCCGGTATATACATCGGTTGAGTACTGGCCGTGTTCGCCTAATACATACCTGATTGTTGAGCCGCGCGGTATCATATTAGGCCCGGTACCAACGGTAAGTGTGCCCGAAAGGAACATGCCCACACCTCCATATCCGTATTTCATTCCTCCGCAATCAATGGAACTGTTACCCCCGTCTCCCCCCTTGGCAGTAATATTAAGCGTACCTTCTAAATTAGCAGGTAACGTGTAATCATAAACGCTTACTTTTTCTCCATTCTGCGGATCCTGCACCACTGTAAAGTTCATGTGTGTGGACGGATGATCGCAAATAATATCACTAAAGTCAATAATCCACGGAGGGTTGCCGCCGCATTGGGCAAATAAATTGCAATTTGTAAATAGTGCAATAAAAATGAGGGCTGGTAAAAATCGCAGGGGTAGTGGTTTCATTATAGTAGGGTTATATTAACTTGGTTTGGAAGCCAAAGGTGCCTATTTAAGGCTTCCAACAAACACGACAAATACACGACAAAAGCCAAAAGAGTATTATTTTAGTGGTTATGAAACAAGCCCTTGCGGAACTGGATGCTATTAGCGAATTGCTATCGGAAGATAGTGAGGCCGCGTTGCGTGAAATGGATGCATTCCAAGCTAAAAAGCTGCGTATAAAGGACAAGTTTGTGCTGGCAAAAGCCAATTTGCTCACCCTCATTATTGCATCGGTGTTTAACAGGTTTGAACAGCAAAATATAGATGATAACGAATTGCTGAAATATTTTGAAAACGGGCAGTATTACGATGAAGCGGCACAGCTACTATTAGCAAAAGCCCGCCACTATTTTATGAATAGTAAGATTGCGGAAGGCGAAATGTTACTGCATTATGTACGCGATAGGTTTTTAAACAAGATGTCGCTACGTAGCGAATTGGTGTATATGACCCGGATAGCTTTTGTACATGGCCGCAGGCAAGAGTATGATGAATTAGCAAAGGTAAGTATGCAAGCCTTGGACAAGTTAAAGGCTGTGGAAACTAAAACAGTATGGTACTATAGTATATATACTATTTTTTGTACAAACATAGCCGATAGCTACCACAGCAATTCAGATTTTGAAAAAGCCTGGCCATATCTTATGCAATCTATTGAAATTGCAGATACACAAAATATACCTGCCTATAATAAGTATAATGTATATAGCCACATGGCTTTTTATTACGAGTATAAAGAAGAGTATTTAGTGGCAGCATTATGGTTAGAGAAGATAGTGACCCTGCTGGAAAACAATGCTACGCACGAGTATTATGAAATACATTCGCGCATAGCAGCCGCCAGGCAATATGCTCAATACGCGCGCCAATTGCCACAAAGTGATTTAGCAATTCACCAAGAATATATTCATAAGCAGCATGAATTACTTACCAATGTAAGCGAACGTATAAAATCAGATGACGGAAACTATCTGGCATTATTAATGGGTTTGGCAGAATTGGAATACCAAAAGGGCTGTTATGAAAACTCAGCATCTCATATAGATAAATGTCTTGCCATTTATACCGATAGGGGACATGCTAAAGGTATAACAGATTGCCATAGCCTTGCACATCAGGTTTATTATGCATGGGGAAAGGATACAGGCGATATAAGCAAGGTATTAAAAGCTTATGACCACCTGAATATTGCAGCCAGTATGATTTCTACCCAAGCCAAGCAAAGTAATTTGCAGAAAATTGAAGCTATTGAAACCAAGCATCAGCTACAACAAAAATATTTGAACGAAGTATTAATGCAGCAGCAGATAGAAATTATGAATAAAGAAATGCGGATTAATGCCATTAACCTTCAGGAAAAAATAACCCTTTTAGATGAATTAAAAATATATATCAACTCATTAAAAAAGAAAGGGGTTGAAATGCCGGAGTTTATAAAATCGGTATCTCAAAAAATAGGAATGGTAAAAGTTACCGAGCAGGATAAAGCCTTGTTACAACAGAAAATAGACGAGGGAAATACAGGTTTGTTCCGCATACTTTCAGAGGTGTATCCTGCGTTAACACCTCACGAAGTACGTACCTGTGCATTAATAAAAACAGGACTTACCAATAAAGAGTTATCTAAGTTGTACGGTTCAGGAGAGCGGGGCTATGAGCAACTGCGCCACCGTATTAAAAAGAAAATGAAACTTAAGCGGCAAGATAACTTGGTAAAACATTTAATGGAGTTAAACGCTAAAGCCGCACACTAATCTTACTCCAAATCTTATATTATTAGTTAAGCAACAATGTCAAAGTTCAATATTTTATATAAAGGCATGTGTAAGGTTTTATATATTATACATTAGCGGCCTTGTGTATTATACTTGTGTTTATTATCATGGTAGATTTATATTCAGATTATCATCAAATTCATTGTGTCTCGAATTTTCATGAATTGGTTAATACGCCTTTTAATGGAGAAATGAATGCAATTTGCTGGACGCGCAACTTAATCGGTGATTTTTCGGAGATTGTAAATAAGATACGGCTAAGTGGAAATATATCGACAATTGAACAGGAAGAACTGCGTGAACTTAAGCTGAGTGAGCAGGGGCAACTGGCCCATGAAATTCTTATAAACGATTGGAACTTATTGCAGGCTCATGGCACACAACCAACGCTTAATATAATTAAGCATTATGAGAAGGATGATGGCCTGCCGTTTTTCCCAACTGATGTTTATTCTTTTCATGTTGATCGTTCTCCCGTAGCAACCGATACTTTTTTATGTACTTACTATGGCCAACCCAGTGAAATATTGCCCAACTCGCAAACTGAAAAGAAAGTACTTGTTCCTGCAATACGTGCTGAATTGAAAAAAATATATGGTGGCGATGAAGAAGGTTTCGAATCATTCCTAATTGAAAATTTCTTTGATTTGCATTATCAGGCTAAACCTAATGCACAACCAATAAGCTTAGGGCTTGGTAACTTATGGCGATTAGCGGTTGATTATCCCGATAGCCAGGTTCCTCCGTGTGTTCACCGCGCACCTAATGAAAAAACCGGACAGTATAGATTATTGATGATTTGTTGAAAAACGGAAAAACATTTGTTTTATAAGTGCTTGCCAGCGGCGGTTATAGTACCACTCTGCTTGTTTAAGCTTCAAATCCGTATTGTATAGCGGCTTTAAGTACATCCATATTTATATCCTTCAATGTTTTGAATTTAATACAATACCCGCTCACTTTTGCCTTACCTAATTTTGATCCGTAAGTCTGGCTTAAGTACGCTTTATCTTCTTTCCCCATAATGTAAATAGAGATTCCCGTTGTATTTGCGCTCATACCAATTTGGTAAAACGCTATAGTTTTTCCATCTGCGTGCTTTATGGCACTAATCCCATATCCTATATTAGGGTTTGATACGGTTTTCCCTTCGCTATTTTTACCATCCAAAAACCATAGTTTACAACCGGGCATTATTTGCAAAATAATACGGTGCAACGTTTCCATTTCGCTTCGTTTTGGTTCAGGTTGGCTGTTAATATAAGTATCAATTTGTTCCTGTACGTTCATTCAAAATTGTGGTTGCTTTTTCAACGTTTTCAAATTTCACTTTTTTATCCAACTGTAAATTACTGAACTAAAAGAAATAACTAAAACCAAGTTTTAAAGCCACCGGTGTGCCAGGGGTAAAATGCAGCTCATCAATAGGGGCTTCTTCATTTAATAACCTCGATTCGGTATCAAACTGCGCTTCGTTCCACTTTGTATTCAATAAGTTTTCAACTGTTATATTAATGGCGTAATGCTTACGTTCAAAACCCAAAGTTGCATCCATAATAAAATATCCATGTGCGGTTACACTGTTATCTTCATTAGCGGGCCTATCCGACATGTACCTGTACCTAAGGCTACCCTTAACGCCGCTTTTGTGCCTTGCAGTTAAACCGGCTGCCGAGGTTACATAGGGCGATAGTGGTATGTAATAATGGGTTGCTAATTGTTTGCCAAATAACTTTTCGGTAAAAGTGCTACGCGCTATATTAAAGTCGCCGTCAAAGTATAACCATTTTAATATTTGTATGCGGGTGCTTAAATCAATACCTATCCTTCGGCTGCTACCATTATCTTCGGTAACGCCCTCATCGCCTACATATACTAATTCATTTTGTAAATCAAGTGTCCAAAAGGCCACGCTAATTACTGCACGGTTTTCAATATTTACTTCGGCGCCCATTTCGTTTCCATAAGCTATAGGTAACAAGTGTGTATTTATATCGCGCACCACGCCACGCGCGTCGTTATTGTGGTAGCCAATGCCACTATTAATAAACAGCTGCAAATTGCGTACAGGTGTAAACACTAAATTTAATTTGTAACTGGGCAGTACCTGGTAAGTATAGCCCGAATAGTTTTGATGCATACTATCCGTAGGTATTTTATCATCTACATCAAACAAAAAATAATCGAACCTTGCAGCTATATCAGCATGGAACCATTTAGTAAATTCAAAATCTTGCTTTACCCATAAGTTCATTCCGTTCTCAAATATTTTTGCCTGTTGTACTTCATGCAGGCGTGTTCTGGCCGGTGCATGCCAAAGTGCATTTTCAATTACGTCTGATCTGTAACCTAAACCCAAAGTAGTTTTGGTATTTACATTTTTAATTTTATTGTAAATACTATAAGTAGTATTAAAGCCAAGTACAGTTCGGCTGTCATCCTGTTCTATTTCATCGCCATGTATGGTATCACGGGCAAAAAATGTAAAGTTCGAAAACAATTTAAACCTATAGCGGCTAACAAACACATTCATTAACAATTGGCGGTTGTTATGAAAATTCTGTAATTGTAAATTAAAATTTTGCCTTTGGGTGGTACCTCCCTCAGTAGGGTCAATACTCCCAAATCTATTTATACTGCCATCGGCAACTGCCCTTTCGGGTACCTGGCCCGATGCATCCCAACTGGCCCCAAAGCCCGATGCTGAAAAACTAACAGAGGTTGAGCGGCCTATATAAGCCTTTACTTTACCAAATAAATTATACTTATGAAACTGCGAGTTATTTATAAAGTACGAAGGGTTATAGGTGTATTCGCCCGCTACGTATGATGCTACTTTTGATGTACCCGTTGGTATATTAGCCATAAGTAAAACGCGTGCTGCTGAAAAAGCCCTGTTGGTAGGTGTGCTGCTTAATTCAATGGTTGCCTGGCTATGTGGTAATGAATCGAAAGTTTTAAACTGTACTGCTGCACCCGTTGCAAAATCGCCGTATTGTGCTTGGTAAGGGCCCTTGTTTATCTCCATTTTATTTACCGTTTCAGGAATTAGAAAATGCAAATCGGCATAGCCTTGCCCATGCCCGTGGCTGGGCATGTTTACAGGTATGCCATCCACAAATGTGGCTACATCGGTACCATGGTCGCAATCAAAACCACGTACAAATATTTGTTCGGCTTTGCCACCACCTGCATGTTGTGCTATAAAAAGCCCCGGCACCAACCGCAACATATCCTGTGCCGAATTGCGCGGCCTTAGTTCCATATCTACACTGCTTATTACTTCACTTGATGCAGCTTGTGTACTACGCATAACTACTGTACTAACATCAGGTAGTGTTATTAGTTCGGGGTACACCAACAATTTTAAATCAAGTACCTCTTCCTGTTTTGGGTCAATGTTGTATTCAAGTTGGTAATAACCTTTTTGTTGTACTACTATAGTATAGTCGCGTGCAGGTATTTCGGCAAAAACAAATTTGCCATCGGCATCGGTATTCGTTTTGTATTCGGTACCCTTTAATAGTACCTCGGCGCCTTGCATGGGTTTATTACTATAACTGCTAAGCACTACACCTGTTACCGATGCATTGTGGGCATAGCTATACGTAAGTGCAATAATAAAGAGGTAAATAAAAAGTATGGTTTTTTTCATATGCAGGGGTTATATAGTGCTCACTCAACAATAAATACGCAAGTTTTAATCATTCGGTTTTGTACTCATATATTTTATGTGTTACGGCAATTGCATGAAAGTAGTATTCCCATGTTATGGCCTTTATTGATGATAATAGTGAGTAGCTAAATCATCAATATGGGGCGTAGTGGGAATTATTGTGTTTACTATTCGCTGATATAATTCCCCACAGCGCTGCAATATGTTTTACAGATAAAAAATCCGAAACCCATTTTACAACGTAGTTGTTTTTGTTGAAGGACTCTTAGCTGCTACAAAGCTGATTGTAACATAACTGTAACTTAATTACTAAACCTAAAAAAACTATTATGAGAAGGAAACCGACTCTAATAAAATGGGCTAAAATATTTGCAGCACTAACGGTGCTTGTAAGTATATCCCATTTTACCTATGCTTCCAGTCACCGCGAAGCACCACTAATTGCTAACGACCCCTTAGCAGATAACACAGACCTCTATGCTTTCCGAAGCCCGGATAATCCAAACACTGTAACTATTATTGCATGTTACATACCTACCGAGTTGCCTTTTGGCGGGCCTAACTATTATACTTTTGGCGAAAATATCCGTTATGAAGTACACATTGATAACGATGTTACCACTACAGGCGATGACGTTACCTACCGTTTTACTTTTCATAAAGTAAATGAAGACCCAACTACTTTCTTTAATATACGCTTAGGCGCGCAAAACCAAAAAGTAACTTACACTTGCGAAAAGAGTGTGGGTGGTGGTGCGTTTCAAACTATTGTTAGTAACGGCGTAGTGCCACCAAATAATATTGGCCCAAGGTCAATATCAGGCGCTGCGGGTTTAAATACCTCTGATTATAATTCACTACTTACAAATGCTATCACTACTGCAAGCAGTGGCGAGAAAGTTTTCTGCGGCCCAACCGATGATCCGTTTTTTGTTGACTTAGGCGGCATATTTGATTTAGGCGATGCCCCACGTCAAAATGGTGGTACGGTTCGCGATGGTTTAGCAAGGCGTAACGTACATGCTATTTGTTTGCAAATACCAATTAACATGTTGCAAAAAGATGGCAAAAATGTTTCGCAGGCTGCTAATATACTTGATGGCGATTTCGTAATTGGTGTATGGGCTTCGGCTTCGCGCCAAGCTACACGTACCCTTAGTTTAACCGGTGCAGCACCAACTGATGCTGGCACTTGGGTACAGGTTTCGCGTTTAGGTATGCCTTTAACTAACGAAGCCGTAATACCCGTAGGCAAAAAAGATTTATGGAATTCAATTACTCCATATCAGGACCTTGCTTACATCGATACTTTCGGCAACTACTTTTATAATCCTGAGTTGGCATTGTACATGGATGATAGTTTATATCATAGTGCAGTACCTGCTTTTTGTCAATTACGTGTACAACGTAATTCATTAGGCGCTTACGATTTTGGAAACGGGCACGATGGCTTGTATGGTTTAAAAGGCAATCCTGCTACTACAGGCACAGCATTAGATACAGCCATATTCGGCAACCTTTTACTGGCAGGGCCGGGCAAACCGCGCTCAGTTGATTTATGGCCCATATTCCATACAGGTGTACCTAACTTGGCGCCTTACCAATTGGCATCGGGTAAAAACGGTAACCCATTGGCAGCCGGCAAGCCATTTATTAATAACTTTTTACCTAACGGTGGCGATATGCTGCGTTTAAATATGGCTGTACCGGTAACACCGCGTAACTCGCCCGACTTTAGCAGCGAAGGTATAATACAGGCGGCTGTACTTGGTTTAACCAGTGCCACTTATAACACTACAACTACTTTACAATCCATACCAAACATGGATGGTTTCCCTAACGGAAGGCGTTTAGAAGATGATGTTACGCGTATCGAATTACAGGCAGTATCGGGTGTTGCATTAGCAGCAATAGGTTTGTGGTACGATGATTATGCAGTTGGCTCACCTAATCCGGTAACTAACTACCTGCAAAATGTATTGCAATATTCAACCGGTGTTGAAAAGAACGATACAACATTTAAAGGCACTTTTCCATATACGCAAACACCTTGGAGGGGTACCGCTGTTAATTAATAATGCTTCAACAATTTTGAGCACTTAAAATTTGAAAAAAATGAAAAATATAAATTTTAGATCCATCAAAAAACTGTTGAGTGCATTTTTAGTGTTCTCTGCAGTTTATTCCGCAACGGCTTCCAGCCACCGCGAAGCGCCACTGATCAGTAACGATCCACTGGCGGATAATACCGATGTGTATGCATTCCGCAGCCCTAATGATACTAACACTATTACTATCATTGCTGCCTATGTGCCTATGCAATTTCCGCAGGGCGGGCCAAACTATTATTCGTTTGGCGAAAACATTCGTTACGAAGTGCACATCGATAACGATGCCAACACTACCGGCGATGATATTACTTACAGGTTTACGTTTCACAAAACAAACGAAGACCCCACTACTTTCTTCAACATACGTTTAGGTAAGCAAAACCTTAAAACAACTTATACCCTTGAAAGGAAAGTTGGTACAGGTGCTTTTCAGATAGTAGTTGCTAACGGTATAGTGCCGCCGCCAAATATCGGGGCGCGCTCTATTGAAGGTGCAGCAGGTTTAGGTACTTCGTACGCTACATTAATGACCAATGCAATTGAAACTGCAACATCGGGCGAAAAAGTATTTTGTGGTACTGCCGATGATCCTTTCTTTGTTGATTTAGGTGGTATATTTGATTTAGGCGATGCCCCGCGCCAAGGCGGTGCAGCTGCGCGCGATGGCTTAAGAAGGTTAAACGCTTCGGTTATTGCATTGCAAATCCCTATTTCAACACTACAAAAAAATGGCCAAAATGTTAACCAGGCTACCAGCATACTTGATGGTAACTTTGTTATAGGTGTATGGGCATCGGCTTCGCGCCAGCAAATACGTACTTTAAATACCAATGGCACACAAACCTACACAGGTAACTGGGTTCAGGTTTCGCGCTTAGGTATGCCATTAACTAACGAAGCAGTTATTCCAATAGGTAAAAAAGATTTATGGAATTCAATGACTCCTTACGATGATTTGGCTAACGTAGATTCTTTCGGTAATTTCTTTTACAATCCTGAGTTGGCATTGTATATGGATGATAGTTTGTTTGGTGGTGCAGTGCCGGCATTTGGCCCGCTACGCATACAGCGCAACTCATTACAAAGTTTCGATTTCGGTAACGGACACGATGGCTTATATGGCCTTAGTGCATTGCAAACTTTAGGTACGGCATTAAGCCCTTTGGCTTATGGTAGTTTATTATTGCCTGGCCCGGGCAAACCACGCTCGGTTGATTTATGGCCTATCTTCCATACGGGTGTTCCTAATCAGGCGCCTTACCAATTAGCTACAGGTAAAAGTGGTAATCCATTAGCAAATGGTAAACCGTTTATCAATAACTTTTTACCTACAGGTGGCGATATGCTGCGTTTAAATATGGCTGTGCCGGTTACTCCGCGCAATTCGCCTATGTTTAGCAGCGAAGGTTTAATACAAGCTGCCGTATTGGGTTTAACCGATACTAACTACAACCAAAATACCAACATCCAGTTTATACCTAACATGGATGGTTTTCCCAACGGAAGGCGTTTGGAAGATGATGTAACACGTATAGAATTGCAAGCCGTATCGGGTGCTGTATTAGCAGCTATTGGCTTATGGTACGATGATTATATTGCCGGCAATCCAAATCCTGTAACACCACAATTATTAGGTGTATTAACTTACAGCACAGGTCTTGAGCATAACGATACTACTTTTAAAACCAGCTTCCCATATGTGCAAACTCCATGGAGGGGTACAGGCGATGGCGGTGGCTTAGCAGTACCGTTTACACAAGCGGCTTGCTTAACCGGTACAACAGTTGGTATATTGGGTTTAAGCTCGCCAACTATTTTTGTAACATCTTTCCCTAATCCTTTCAACGAATCAGTAACTTTTAAATACAACTTAGATAACGCAGCCAACTTTAAAATTGAAGTTTACGATTTATCGGGCAGGTATATAGCTACTGTTGTAAATGAAAATATGGGCGCAGGTGTTCATACCTCAACCTGGAATAATTCGTCAGTACCTTCAGGTACTTATATTGCTAAGGCTTTTGATGGTAAAAACCTACTACAGACTTTAAAAGTTAATAAAATTAATTAATAGCTTTTATTGAATGAAGCATAAAGCCGTCTTGGAATTTTCCTTGGCGGTTTTATGCTTTAATTTAAAAAATTACTACTAAAACCAAACCGGTATAAAACCGTTAGCACAATAATTGCGTACCTTACTTTATAAACCCTTGATATGAAGAACAATTTGCTTAAAACCGCTGTAGTAATACTGCTTTGCATAGCTGCATTAATGGCATGTAACCAACAGGCTGCAAAAACCGATGCAACCGTAACTTTTACACCTCTTACTGAAAGAACAGATACCATTGGCAAAGGTGCCGAATGGATAAGTGTAAAGCAGCTATATACAAAGTATACTGATGCCCTTGGTAAAAACCCGAATGACAATATGAGCCGCATTAAACTGGCTGAATTATATATGAACGAGGCCCGCATTACCGGGCAATTGACATATTACTATGAACCCGCACTGGCTAATATTGATTACGTAGAAAAAAACAAGGCAGCAACTAAAGATGAAGTATATGTTGCCTTAACCTATAAAGCATCTATCCTTTTATCGTTGCACCAATTTGCTGAGGCCAAAAAAGTAGCCGACGAAGCTTTAAAATATAATGCTTACGATGCCGGTATATATGGCGCATTGGTTGATGCGAATGTTGAATTGGGCAACTATAAAGAAGCCATAGAGCTATGCGATAAGATGTTAAGTATTAGGCCTGATCTTAGGTCTTATTCACGTGCATCATACTTACGCGAAATATTTGGCGATAACAATGGCGCTATCGATGCCATGCAAATGGCTGTTACGGCAGGCCCCTCGGGTTACGAAAGTACTGAGTGGGCAAGGGTTAAGCTTGGCGATTTGTATTTAAACACAGGCAAGTTAGATAGTGCCCAACTGCAGTATGCATTAGCTAATTTGTACCGCCCCAATTATGCCTATGCAAAAATAGGCTTAGCTAAAGTTGAGAAGGCAAAAAGAAATTATGCAGCGGCAATTGATACCACCGAAAGCGTAATACGAAATTTGAGCGAAGCGGCTTTTGTTTCGTTTTTAGGCGAATTGTATGAGTTAAATGGCAATAAGGATAAGTCCTCACAAATACATAGTGATGTTGTTGACTTATTAGAGCAAGGTGAAAAGGAACAGGCAGATATAAAATTTGCGAAACACAATGGTAACCGCGAGTTGGCAACCGCTTATTTAAATAACGGCAAGTTAGATGAGGCCTTAAAATATGCGCAGCAAGACTTGAATATGCGCCCCGAAAATATTGATGCCAATCAGTTAATATCATGGATATACTATAAAAAAGGCGATTATGCTAATGCTAAAACACATGCAGCAAAAACACTGGCAACTAATATTAAAAACCCCGATATAATGTACAAGGCCGGTTTAATATATGCCGCAGCCGGCGATACCGATGGCGGAAATAAATTAATGGAAGAAGCACAAAAAATTAATCCGAATTTAGAATTAGCAACTAAGCGCATAGCTAAAAGCATGTAATCAATATGCCGGCCGCTCTTAAAAAATATGGATTGTTTTTTTCGCTTGTTTTAATTGCTTATGCCGCAAATGCACACGTAATTAAGTACGAGCTCGACCGTATGGATAATACCCAGGTTGTATTAAAGTATTTGCAACTTGGCTTTACGCATATCATCCCCTTTGGCTTCGACCATGTACTATTTATTCTTTGCGTATTTTTTCTAAATGCCGATATTAAGAAAATAGTAATGCAGGCTACCATGTTTACCCTTGCCCATTCTATTACATTGGGTTTGGCGGCTTATGGTATTATTAAACCGCCCGTAAATATTATTGAACCTCTTATTGCATTATCTATTGTTTTTCTGGCGCTCGAAAATATATTTTCAGATAAAGTAAAACCGTGGCGCATGGTAATGGTTTTTCTATTCGGGTTGGTACATGGTATGGGGTTTGCTGGTGCTTTAGCCGATTTAGGTTTGCCTAAGTATGCATTTTTTAAAGCTTTAATTAGTTTTAATGTGGGTGTAGAGTTAGGCCAGCTAAGCATTATTCTATTCATGTATTTTGTAGTGGCAAAAGCATTTTCAAGCAAAACATGGTACCGTACAAAATTAGTTATTCCCGCCTCGGTTATCATTGCCTTAGTGGCTGCTTATTGGACAGTTGAGCGAATCATCCAGTAGGTATCTTCACATCAAATTTTCAATTTTCTGTAAGTAGCGATAAGTATTTTGTTTCGTTAAATTCTAAAACTGATTAATTTAGAATAATCATTAGTTGAAAATTTATGAAGAAAGAATTAACCAACAAACAGCAAGAGGAATTATTGGGAATATTGAAATCCCGGTTTGAAAAGAACATGAAACGACATAAAGGTATTGAATGGGAAAAAGTGCTTGCAAAATTGCAAGCCAATAGCTCGAAACTTTGGTCGTTGAACGAAATGGAGAAAACAGGTGGAGAGCCGGATGTAGTTGCTTACAATAAAAAAACAGGCGAATTTATTTTTTACGATTGCTCGGAAGAAAGCCCCAAAGGCCGCAGAAGTGTATGTTACGACCGCGAAGGTTTGGAGTCGAGAAAAGAACATAAGCCTGCTAATAATGCCATTGACATGGCTGAGGCTATGGGTATTGAACTTTTAACTGAAGAACAATACAGAGAGCTACAACAACTGGGCGGGTTCGATGCAAAAACATCAAGCTGGCTTAAAACACCTGATAGTATTAGGAAACTGGGTGGTGCTATATTTGCCGATTTCCGTTACGATCATGTTTTTGTGTATCACAACGGTGCACAATCGTATTATGCTGCCAGGGCATTTCGGGCTTGGCTTAAGGTGTAATTACTTCTATACTATCGTTATTAAGTTGCTGCGGTTAATTGTTCTGCCATTAATTTCCAGCTACCATTTTCAAACACTATAACAGCGGTTCCTCGGCCTTTACCGCCGGCGAGTTGCCCGTTAATAATTCCTTTCCAGCTATAATTAAACATGTACACAGCAATGCTTTGGTTCTTTACTAACCAATGCACATCAGCCATTACGTATTCCTCATTTTTTATTAAAGCAAAATTTCTTTCGTAGGCTGTTTTAATAGCTTCAATGCCCTTATGTACGCTACCCGTTGAAAATGTAACGCAGGCGTTGGCATGTATAAGAGGCTCAACTCTCTCCCAGTTTTGACTGGCTAAAGCAGTTTTATAATCGCCAATAAACTGTTCGGGGTTCATGTTGCTAATGTAGCTGAGCAATTGAAATATGATACACTTTAAATTAATGTCTTGTTCGGTTGCATTTAAAATTCACGCAAAAAAAAACCCCGCCAATTAAATGACGGGGCTTCTACCCTATGCCCGATATTTTACTATCGAACACCTCAAAAATAAACAACTATATGCAGCCTGTTATCTAACTTTCATCAGATTATCGAACAGCCGTTTTGGGCAAATTAGCCGACTTGTACATCCTTATATTGGTGTTTTGGCAAATGGTATTTGTTATCGATTAAAAACTTAAATGCCCTATAAATCAATGGAATAACAATTATTTTAGCCCTATAGCTTGACATTTTGAAAAGGATGTGTACTTTTGTGACTGTTTAGTCAGTCAAACTAAAAAAGAGAGGGTGAAATGAAAACCACGGAAAAGCAAAGCGATAAACGTAAGGCCATAATGGAGGCAAGCTTGAAGCTATTTTGCGAAAAATGCTTTCAGGATACTTCAACGGCCAGTATATCGCAAGCCGCAAGCGTTGGTACGGGAACTTTGTTTTGCTATTTCGATAGCAAAGAAGATTTGGTAAATGCCTTGTATTTAGAATCGAAAGAAGAATTAGCTGCATTTGTAGAAGATGGTGTGTGGGACCATCCAACTTTTAAGGCACAGTTAAAACATGTTTTCGACCGCAGAATACAATGGTACACTACCAACCCCGAGAAAATTAAGTTTATGATGCAGTATCATTCATCAAAATTAATTACCGAAGCCACGCGCGAAAGGGTAGTTATGAAATTAATGGTGCTGAATGAAATTGTTAGTCGTGCAGTTGATAATGGTGAGGTAACTACATCTTCGGTTGACTTATTAGCTGCTTTAATATCAGGGTATTTCCATAATGCAGGTACATATATTGCCGAAAATGCAAAAGGTGAAGAGTTAAAGAAGTGGCAGGAAGAAGCATTTAATATGCTGTGGAAAGGACTTAATTAATATTTTTTTGTCTCTTGTAATGACTGATTAATCAATCTGTGAATATGAAAAAACGCAGAAATTTTATTGACAGGTAAAAAGAAAAAATGAAACGGTATCTATTTATTATTCAACTAATTATTGCCCTTGCACCTTTTACCTTAAGGGCACAGGTAAGTACCGATAGCCTGCTTGAAAGTGGCACATTGGAAAACGTAATCCAATATGCTTTACAGCATCAGCCGGTGGTACAAAAATCAATGCTCGATGAGCAAATAACAAAATCGCAGGTAAACAGCAGGTTGGCCGATTGGTACCCTCAAATTGGTTACAACTATAATTTGCAACACAACTTTCAATTACAAACTACGGTGTTTCAGGGCAACGTAGTAAAGTTGGGCAATAGCAATACATCGGTTAACCAATTTGCTTACACGCAAAATATATTAAACCCTGCGTTAGTATTTACGGCTATTACTGCTAAGGATGTACGTAACCTGGCAGCACAAAATGCCATTAGTAATAAAATTGATGTGGTGGCCGAAGTAAGCAAAGCATTTTACGATGTACTGCTAACACAGCAGCAAATTAAAGTAGCCGACGAAGCTATTGTACGTTTGGAACGCAGCGTTAAAGATGCGCGCAACCAATACCAAAGCGGTATAGTTGATAAAACCGATTATCAACGGGCTACCATATTATTGAACAACGCAACTGCACTTAAAAAGAGCGGCGAAGAAGGTTTGAAAGCGAAGGTTGAGTATTTAAAATCGGTAATTGGTTACCCCGTTAAAGCACAGTTAGCTGTGGTTTATGATAGCGTGCAGATGGAAGATAATATAACCTTCGATGTATCGGCCAAAGTTGATTTCAATAACCGGATAGAGTACCTGCAATTGCAAACACAAAAGCAATTACAGCAAGGTAATGTAAAGTACAGCAAGCTGTCTTTTTTACCATCAGTATCGGGTTTTGCAGCTTATAATTTAAACTACCTCAATAACGATTTCGATGCCTTGTACAAAACCAGTTATCCTAATTCATACGTGGGCTTAACGCTTTCAATTCCTATTGTAACAGGTGGTAAGCGCTGGATGAACATAAGGCAAGCTAAATGGCAACTTAAAAAAGTTGACTGGGATATAACAGGCTTAGAAAATAATATGAACGCCCAATATGCACAAGCATTAGCATCATACAACAGCAACTTAGCCAACTATACTGCACTAAAAGATAACATGGCACTTGCTAAAGATGTGTACAATGTAATTCAGTTACAATATAGGTCGGGTGTTAAAACATACTTAGAGGTACTGGTGGCCGAAAGCGACCTGCGCACTGCACAAATCAATTATTTCAATGCATTATACCAAGTGCTTTCAAGCAAAGTTGATTTGCAAAAAGCATTAGGACAAATAAAATATTAAACATTAAAAATTAAGTAGCGCCATGACAATTCAAATACGCAAACTAATACAAGCAATACTACTAATACTGGTGGTGGCTTTCCTTATATCAATGCTGGCATCGTGCAACAGCAAAGCGCAACCCGCCGGTGGCGGCTGGAACGACGGCCCCGTAGCTGTTGCTACTACTAAGGTTGAGTTAACCAATGCCGATTATACTAATACTTACCCGGGTACAGTGGTGGCACTTAACCAGGTTGAGCTAAGGCCGCAGGTAAGCGGTTATATTACAGGTATCTATTTTAAAGATGGCGACCATGTAAGCAAAGGCCAAAAACTATATACCATAGATGCGCAAATGTACGCTGCCAATTACGATCAGGCAATTGCCAATTTACAAGTGCAGGAAACTAACTTGGTAAAAGCACAAAAAGATGCCGACCGCTACCATGAATTGGAGAAGAATGATGCGATAGCTAAGCAACAAGTTGACTACGCTGATGCTGCATTGGCCGCTGCTAAAAAACAAGTAGATGCTGCAAAAGCAAATGTACAAAGCCAGCAAACAGGGGTTAAGTACACTACTATTACGGCACCTTTCGATGGTACCATTGGTATATCGCAAGTAAAAACGGGTACTGCTGTAAGTGCAGGCGTTACTTTGTTAAACATCGTTTCAACCGATAACCCGATGGCTGTTGATTTTGCTATCGATCAAAAAGAAATTTACCGCTTTGCTACTTTAGATAAACAAAGCGCTAAAGCTAACGACTCAACTTTTAGTATTGCTTTTGGCGAAAAGGACGTGTACCCACACTACGGCCATATTAGCTTTTTAGACAGGGCTGTTGACCCACAAACAGGAACCCTGAAAGTAAGGCTTGAGTTTCCGAACAAGGAAAATGTATTACGTGCCGGTATGACATGTAATGTACACGTGGCCAACGATAGAGGTACACCTGTAATATTAATACCTGCTAAAGCCCTTACCGAGCAACTTGGCGACTACTTTGTGTATGTAGCTAATGATAGTAACAAAGTAACGCAACACAAGGTTATGCCGGGCCGATACATTGATAGAGATGTGATAATAACCGATGGCCTTAAAGAAGGCGAAACCATTGTAACCGATGGTGTGCAGAAATTGCACGAAGGTTCAGTAATACTAACAGGCGCTGAAGAAGCAAAAAAATAATA